>OFHA01002350.1_pt1 | contig 11238 bp, 8 predicted proteins | sample 1521891 | NCBI WGS metagenome assembly OFHA01 (sample SAMEA3504089, study PRJEB24116) | mouse gut metagenome | biome: mouse gut; feature: mouse-associated habitat; material: faeces | place: Denmark | collected 2011 | reverse complement strand
TTGCTGCGCAATCCGCTCGCGCGCGGAGAATGCGCATAGCGCATTCTTTTTTATACAGATCAGCCGGTTTTCTTTCCTTTAGGAAAAATCTCATGTGTTCTGTTTCTGCCTGTTCTGAATTTGTCACAGAGTTCTGAGCCGGCTATTTCTTTTTTCCGCCAATCAGGCTTTTCAGCTTCAGGGCCTTGTCAATATTTCCGTCTACTTTCAGTTTTTTTAAGGTCACTGCAAGAATAGGGTCCAGTTTTCCCTGGGCAATTTTAATCAGATTTTCCGCTGAACAGGTAAACATGGCATCTCTGTCATGGTAGTCATAAGGCTCCACGTACAATTTACCTTCTTTTACCTCCACATAAAAAATCCCTTCTGCTTCTCCTGTGATGTTAAACTGATAAGCCAGATGTTCCGTGATATTGCTTACATCTGCATCCATAAAAGTTTCTTTTACCTTTGAAAAAAATTCTTCATACGTCATAATTTACCTCCTTATGAGAAATGATCAAATAATGAAAGCTGATTGGATTCCGGCAGATTTCCAAGAATTCCCAGATCTCCCATCAGATCAATCACTGTTTTGGATACTTTGGTGCGCTGGCGGAAGTCATCTTTCGACAGGAAAGGCCCGTCTTTGGCTGCTTCCACCACTGCTTCCGCCGCCTTGTCACCCAGCCCTTCAATACTGTCCAGAGCAGGCATCAGCTTTCCATCTACAATCTGGAAAATGTGGGCCTGTGCGGAAAACAGATCCAGAGGCAGGAATTCAAAACCTCTGGCATACATTTCCTGTACAATCTTCATATCTTTTACGGTGTCCTGTTCCTTTTTGGTCAGAGAATCTTTTCTGCGCTCAAAATCCGCCATAAAATATTCCAGTTTTTCTTTTCCCTGACACATCAGTTCATAGCTGAAAGAAGTGGCCCGGATACTGAAAAACGCCGCGTAATAGGCCAGGGGATAAAAAATCTTGCAGTAGGCAATCCTCCATGCCATCATAACATAAGCTGCTGCATGGGCTTTGGGGAACATGTACTTGATTTTCTTACAGGACCAGATATACCAGTCCGGCACATTATGTTCTGTCATGGCCTGTTCCCAGTCCGGTTTCAGGCCTTTGCCTTTGCGGACACTTTCCATAATGGTGAAACTCAGCTCGCTTTCCATTCCCATACCAATCAGGTAGGTCATAATATCGTCACGGGTACAGATTGCTGTGGAAATGGTTGCCTTTTTTTCCTGGATTAAGGTCTGGGCGTTTCCAAGCCATACGTCTGTTCCGTGGGACAGGCCGGAAATCCGTACCAGGTCGGAAAAAGACTGGGGGTTAGTGTCAATCAGCATCTGGATAACAAATTCCGTACCAAATTCCGGAATTCCAAGGGAACCCAGCTGGCAGCCGCCGATATCCTCCGGTGTAATGCCAAGGGCCTGAGTATTCTGAAACAGAGACATGACATTTTTGTCATCCAGAGGAATTTTCCTGGCGTCAATGCCGGTCAGATCCTCCAGCATACGAATCATGGTAGGATCGTCGTGTCCCAGTATATCAAGTTTCAGCAGGTTGTGGTCAATGGAATGGTAATCAAAATGGGTGGTCACAATATCGGTGGACATATCATTGGCAGGATGCTGTATCGGGGTAAAGGAATGAATTTCTTCCCCCAGAGGAAGCACAATAATTCCTCCAGGATGTTGTCCGGTGGTACGTCGGATGCCCACACATCCCTGGACAATCCGGTCGATTTCACAGTTTCGCTTCCGCACGCCGCGTTCTTCGTAATAGTTTCGGATATATCCGAATGCCGTTTTGTCAGCCAGTGTTCCAATGGTTCCGGCCCGGTAAGTCTGGCCATACCCGAAAATCACTTCACAGTAGGCATGAGCCTTGCTCTGGTACTCTCCGGAGAAATTCAGGTCAATATCCGGTTCTTTATTTCCCTTAAATCCCAGAAATGTTTCAAAAGGAATATCGAACCCTTCTTTCATCAGAGGTTCATTGCATACCGGGCAGTTTTTGTCCGGCATGTCGCAGCCGGCCCGTCCGGCATCGGCATATGTTCTGACTTCCTCTGATTCAAAATCACAGTAGTGGCATTTTTTGCAGTAATAGTGGGGAGCAAGAGGGTTTACCTCGGTAATTCCCGCCATGGTTGCCACAAAAGACGATCCCACGGAGCCGCGGGAACCCACAAGATAGCCGTCCTCATTGGACTTCCACACCAGTTTCTGGGCAATGATATACATCACCGCATATCCATTGGATATGATGGAATTTAATTCACGCTCCAGACGTTCCTGTACAATGGGCGGAAGCTCTTCCCCGTAAATTTCATGGGCCTTATTGTAACAGATATCCCGGAGCATCTGGTCAGAATTTTCAATCACAGGGGGGCATTTGTCCGGACGCACCGGAGAAATTTTTTCGCACATGTCGGCAATACGGTTTGGATTGGTAATGACAACTTCTTCCGCTTTTTCACTGCCCAGATAATCGAATTCCGCCAACATTTCCTCTGTGGTGCGCAGGTACAGGGGCGCCTGATTGTCTGCGTCTTTAAAGCCCTTGCCTGCCATAATAATCCGGCGGTATACCTCGTCCTCCGGGTCCAGAAAATGTACATCGCAGGTTGCCACCACCGGTTTGTGAAATTCTTCGCCCAGCGTTACAATTCTGCGGTTGATATCTCTTAATTCCTCTTCAGAAGCAACTGCCGGTTCTTCTCCGCGCAGCATAAATTCATTATTTCCCAGAGGCTGGATTTCCAGATAATCGTAAAAGCGCACAAGCCTTGCGATTTCTTCTTCAGAACGTCCCCGCAGTATGGCCTGATACAGTTCTCCCGCTTCACAGGCGGAGCCAATCAGAAGTCCTTCCCGGTATTTGAGAAATTCGCTTTTGGGAATCCTTGGCTGCCGGTGGAAATAAGTCAGGTGGGCTGCCGATACCAGACGATACAGGTTAATCCTTCCGGTATCATTGGCGGCCAGAATAATGGCATGATGGCTGGGGAGCTTTCTGATGTTTTCCACAGAGGTACTGCCCAGTGCGTTTACATCTTCTAACGTGGAAATTCCCCGCTCTTTCAGCATTTCTGCAAATTTTACAAAAATTTCAGCAGTACAGGCTGCATCATCCACGGCCCGATGGTGATTTTCCAGAGAAATTTTCAGAGCCTTTGCCACGGTATCCAGCTTGAAACGATTCAGATGAGGCAGCAGTACCCGCGCCAGTGCCACCGTATCAATTACCGTATATTCACAGGGAAGTTTCTGGCGCTGGCAGTTTTTACTGATAAAACTCATATCGAATCCGGCGTTGTGGGCAACCATAATGGCGCCCCGGCAGAATTCCAGAAATTCCGGCAATGCTTTTTCTATGACAGGCGCATTTAATACCATGTCGTCTCTGATTCCGGTCAGTTCCTCAATTTTAAAGGGAATGGGTACCTGTGGATTTACGAAAGTGGAAAACCGTTCCGCAATCTTCCCGCCGGATACCTTTACAGCGCCGATTTCTATAATTCGATTGTTTATGGGAGAAAATCCGGTGGTCTCCAGATCAAATACCACATAGGTATCGTCCAGGTCCTGGCCTTTTGGGTTTTCCACAATCTGCTTTAAATCATCCACCAGATAGGCTTCCACGCCGTAAATTATTTTGAAATCATCTTCCGGAGAAACGGCATGGTTGGCATCCGGGAAAGACTGCACATCACCGTGATCCGTAATGGCAATGGCTTTATGGCCCCATTTCATGGCTCGTCTGATAATATCTTTCACTTCAGAGACGCCGTCCATATCACTCATTTTTGTATGGCAGTGGAGTTCCACCCGTTTCTGAGGGCTGGTGTCCATACGAATTGAAGTGAAATCCGGTATTTTTTTGATTCCCACAACGGAGCCAATGGTCAGTTCACCGTCAAATCTGTCAATGGTGGTAATACCTTTGATTTTCAGGAAAGCTCCCTTTTTCACCTCTGAGGTAATATCGGGCACCGCTTCATTTTTTGAAAACATTTTTACCATGATGGTATCGGTAAAATCTGTAATGGAAAAGAGAATAATGGTCTTTTCATTACGGATTTCCCTGGTATCCAGACTCAGCACCTTTCCCCGGACAACTACTTCACCCATCTCTCCCGCAATCTGTTCAATGGTAATTATTTCATCTTCAAAATCACGTCCGTATATTACATCCGGGTTGTCCGATTTCTTAAATCCGCCATAGGAATTTCCTTTTCTTCCTGATGGAACATTTCCGGAAAAACTTTCTTTTTTCTTTAGGACAGAAGATTTTTTTACGCCGGGTTCGGCAGGTTTCTGCCGGGATTCCGGTACAGCTTCCGGCAGGTTTGTTTCCGGGGAATGGGACAGGGCTGCAGATTCCCGGGCAGCATGGTTAAGGATATGTTCCACCTGGTTTTGAATCTGTAAATCACTGTTTTTCCGGTGTTTTTTCGCTTCCGGATTCCGATAATCCACCTGGATATCCACGCTCAGACCGCAGCGCTCACAGATGATTTTTTCCAGAATTTCCACGATTTCTTCTGATTTCTGTCTTGCAATGACGGAATCTTCAAAAACAAGATGCATCTTCTGTTCTTTCGGAAATTCCATTCTGGCCATGCGCAGTATATTGTATTCTAACAGGCTGTAAGAGCGGAATTCTTCCAGAATACTTTCACGGTAAACATCCATCAGCTTTCTGGGACTGTACTGACCGGAAAGCCGGAATGTCTCAATGATTTTTATGGTAAGCTCATGGTTTGGAAAAAGCTGTTTGCGAATGTCTGATTCCAGGCGGTAAATATTGGATTTTCCAATGAGCCTGCTGCTGAGAAGATAAACCCGAAGCCGGTCTCTCCGGTGGTTGGAAGAAACTTTTGTGACTTCCACTCCTGTCATGAGTTTTTCCATTTCTGAGGGAACCTTTAAATCCGGAAACACATCAAAAAACAGCTTGCTCATATTTATTCACTCCAATGCAGTAATTCATCCCGGAGAGCCAAAAGCAGCTCTTCTTCTTTTACTTTTTTTATGATTTCTCCATGTTTGATGATGAGGCCTTCTCCAATCCCTCCGGCGATTCCGATATCTGCTTCTCTGGCCTCTCCGGGCCCATTTACCACGCAGCCCATCACAGCCACTTTCAGGTCCAGAGGAATGTCGCTGACCATGTTTTCCACCTGATTTGCCAGTGAAATCAAATCAATCTGGGTCCTTCCGCAGGTGGGGCAGGAAACTACTTCAATGCCGCCTTTTCGCAATCCAAGGGTCCGCAGAATAATTTTAGCGGATTTGATTTCTTCCAGTGGATCGCCGGTAAGAGATACCCGAATGGTATCGCCGATGCCCTGGCTAAGTATCAGGCCCAGCCCCAGGGCAGATTTGATATTTCCGCTGGTTATGGTACCGGATTCCGTAATTCCCACATGAAGGGGATAATCTGTCTTTTGTGCCAAAAGCTCGTGGGCTTCCACACACATAAGAACATCCGATGATTTGATGCTGATCACCATATTCTCATATCCCAGATTTTCTATCATATGAACCTTATCTAAGGCGCTTTCCACAATTCCCTGTGCCGTGACTCCATGATACTTTTCCACCAGTTCTTTTTCCAGTGAGCCGCTGTTTACGCCCACGCGGATAGGGATATTCCTCTCTCTGGCCACAGCCACCACTGCCGCCACCTTATCCTTTCCTCCGATATTTCCCGGATTGATTCTGATTTTATCAGCGCCGTTCTCCATAGCCGCAATCGCCATCCTGTAGTCGAAATGAATATCCGCCACAAGGGGTATGGAAATTCTCTTTTTGATTTCCCCCACCGCCTTAGCAGCCTCTGAAGCCGGCACCGTACACCTGATTATTTCACATCCCGCTTTCTCCAAAGCATGTATCTGGGCCACCGTGGCCTCCACGTCCTCTGTTCTGGTATTGGTCATAGACTGTATCAAAACAGGATTTCCGCCTCCGATTACCCGCTCGCCAATCCTGATTACTCTCGTTTGTTCTCTGGTCATTTCTCCTCCTTTGCACCGGCATCATGCATCACTTATAATAAGCCGAAAAGCGTTTGGCCCATAGGGCGTTTGCTGCAATAAAGTGATTATATTCCAATCAGTTAGAAATAGCAAGTTAGAGCACTTTAAAAACAAAAGCGCTAGGCGTCGAAGCATTTTTATAAGGAAACTGCATTTACACTTAGTTCATTTTAAAATACTCAATATGTCGAAAGCAAGGAGATGATGGACTCCCTGTTTCGTTCACTCCACCGAACGACTTTGGCTTCGTAATTTAGAAATGCGTCTTCAATGCCTTTCGCCATATAATTCCGGTCATTCAAAATAACAATAAGCTGGCTCTCGTTTTTTCTTGCCGGCTTTGTGTCATTCCACGCAAAAAGGATGTTTCCCATACTTGAATTATTTGGATTGTTGACTGCCTGACACAATCTCTCCGGTTTTGTTTTGCTTCTTTGCAACAAAAAATCATAGTTATGGGAAAACCCAGAAATCCCTGTAAACTGCACATTTTCGGAATAATAGATTTCCTGCTCGGCAAAAAAATCCTGAATATCGTCTAAAAAGAAAGAGGATTCCTTTGATTGCGGGTCGGAAAACATATCTCCTATTCTCAATACTGCCTGAATAAATAAATGCTTTTTCTGCGCAAAATTATTTTCGGCAGCTCTTGTGACCATTTCATCCCCTTTCAGCTTAACATCATATTGGCGTAAAATCTTTTCCAGATAAAGTTTACGATTCGAATTTATTTGAAAGCCATGCATTTTAAGCCCGTGTATCGTAGCGCAGTCATCTGAAAAAAAGACACCATTGCCGTCTTGCTTTACATATATCTGTATATAATCGTTAGCATTATCCAGATACGGTGTGGTAATCTCAAAATACTCTCCAATTTTATCAAAGGTAATTTCACTTTTTAACCAGGCTGCATAGTCCTCAATCAATTTCTGAATATTCAAGATTACACCTCCACAAATCAATTCAGCTCCGGGAGCAATTGAACAGCCGGACGCTTAATTACATTAAATTTATCCAAAAACAATATTGTATTGTCCACAAATTTTTTACTGTCAATACTTTCAGCCGAAAAGGCCCAAAGTCTTCCATATTCTTCGCTATAGACATGCCAGTGGCTTCCTGTAATTTTTTCTCCGTCCGGATTGGTATGTACATTTGACGGATTAATATGCAATTCTAATAGCATTACACCGTTTTTAACAATGCGGGCCCCAATATTATACTTCAAACGATTAATTCTGCCTCTGAAAATATTCACTGCAAAAATATCCTGCCTGCTCTCTCCAGCAACACTAAACTCTATACTTTCTCCCCCTGTCGGAAAGTTGATTTCATTTGTCAATGTATGTTTTAACATATTTAAGAGTCTGACCGCCTCAGCTTGAGCAATTTTAGCAGAAGCCATTTTATCCCTCCAGAATATTTTTAAATTATACTATAAACTTCTTGTCATGTCACACCTGTCTATTCTACCCCTGTCCTGCCCTCTTCCACACCGTTTATAATCCCTTTCACAAAAAAAACCCGGCTGCTGTATCTCTCCCCGTCCTCTGCCACCGCCACAATCTGCACGGCCAGTTTCTTATCCGGCAGCCGCTTTGCGGGCAGTTCAAATCTCACGCTGCTTTCGGTTTCATAGACGGCGTCATATTGAAGAAGCATTTTCCTTCCCAAATCATCCCTCATTTCCACCCACAACTGTTCCTGCTCTTCCAGCGCGTGAACCGCCGCCGGTATAGGCGCGCCGGATATCATGCCTGTGGAAACATTGCTCCCCGCCAGAATCATAACCGCAATCAGCCCGGAAAATTTCTTCTCAGACATCCAGATATTCTTTTCCCTTTTGCGGAGATAATTCTTTTTATTCCTGCGACCGTAAAGCAAAAGATATAACAGCAGGGTAAACATGAGAAATATCAGAGGTTTTTCAAGATAGGGAAAGGGGAATTCCGTTTCGGGAACACCCTCTAACAGAGGTTTTATAAAACAGAAAGCCGTACAGCCGCCCATAAAAGCAATCGCGGCCGCTTTTGGCAGATATGTTATCCTTACCGGAAAACGTATGGCGGAAAAGGTTTTTATGTCCGTCAGGTCCGCCTCCAGCTCCTCCATGGATTTGTATCTCTTACGGACTTCCCCTTTTACGCATTTATTGATAATTTTATCCCAGCCTTTCCACAGACCTCTGTTATATTCCCTGACAGAGCGTCTCATGTATGCAGGATTGGTGGGATTGTCCCCCGTAAGCATTTCGTGTATCACGGCGCCCAGCCCGTAAATATCCCACAGGGCGTCCCCCTGAACATCATGCCACTGCTCCGGCGGACTGTAGCCTTTGGTTCCCACGCAAAACCGCTCCCTTTTATCTCCGCACAGGCACTGCATGGCCCCTCCGAAATCTATGAGCTTTAATGCGCCGTTTTGCCGTATCATAATATTTTCGGGCTTTAAATCCCTGTAAATCACCGCCGGGTGTCTTTCGTGCAGATACTTTAAAATACCGCACAGTTCCCCCGCCCATTTCAGCGCCTGCTCCTCAGGCACGCGTCCATGCTTTTCCAGATACCGGCGAAGGCTCATTCCCTCAATATACTCCATCACCAGATAGCTTTTCTCCTCCTGGCAAAAGCAGTCGTAAATCAGCGGAAGTCCCGGATGCTCCAGCTCCTTTAAAAAAGCCGTCTCACGGACAAGGAACTCCTCCCGGCTCTCTTTGACCACAACCGGCTGATTCAGGTGGATATCCTCCGCAAGCCACACTTTCCCCATGCCCCCGGAACCTAACAGACGAACCACCTTATATTTGTGAAATAAAATCTTATCCATACCATCTCCCTTTCGGAGTATTTATGCCGAAACTCCGGGCAGCCCTACCGGCAGATTCCGCCCGCAATCGCGTAAACTGCCGACAAATTGTCGCTTTCGCCTTTCCGCTTTACTGCCGTTCCGATTTCCTTAAGCCGCCTTTCAATCTGTTCCCCGCTCTCCACATCCTCAGGCGCAAGGGCCTGAAAAAATCTGCCTTCCATATTCCTGTAAAACCCGTCCGTACATAAAAGGAATCCGCTTCTTCCCCAAACCCTTCCTCCATAAATATCCGGATATTGAAAGGCAAAGCTCCCCATACACTTTGTCACGGCCTTTCCCCCCGCGGCATGGTCTTTTGTGAGCAGCCTTACCTTCCCTCTGCGGATTAGATAAATCCTGCTGTCCCCAAGATGGAAAATAAGATAACGTCCTTTCCAGAAAAGCAGCATGGAAATCGTGGCGCCAAGCGCGATATCCCTGCCCTTTGCATATGCGGATAGCTCTCTGTTCATATCGCAGAAACAGCGCAGAAGGCTTTTTTTCAATGCCTTTTTTCCTTTTCCTCTTCCAAGAAGCGGTATCACCTGTCCATAAAAATTCTCCACCAGTCTCTCCATAATGAAACCGCTGGCGGTTTCTCCCTCGTCAAGCCCGCCTATTCCATCGCTTACCGCTGCAATTGCCGCTCTTCCTCTGGTTGTAATCACCTGTTGAAAAGTAATTGAATCCTGATTTAATTTTCTGTTACCCTTATCCCAATACGCTCCCGCGGCAATTTTCAATTTTCAGTATCCTCTCTGCCTGTGTTCCATCCTCATTGCTCACAATATCTCCGCCCGTAACTTTTATAATAATTATAAATTTGTAAATAAAAAAAATCCATTATACAAGATTACCAAAATCGTAATTTCAGTAATCTTGTACATGGATTTCGCATGTTATTCTATCAATTATCTAAAAAACTTTGTAATATCATTAAAGAAAACAAGTACCATAAGCACCATAAGAGCCATCATTCCCGCCAAATGCACCATTCCTTCCTTTTCCGGCGGTATGGGCTTTCCTCTGAACGCCTCTACCAGCAAAAATACCAGTCTTCCGCCGTCAAGCGCCGGGAAAGGCAGCAGATTCATAATTCCCAGGTTCACGGAAAGCAGCAGCGCGATTTCCATCATGTTCAGCATCACGTCCAGCGCCCCATATTCCTTGGCGGAGTCATAAACCTCGTCAACCACCTTCACAAGCCCTACCGGACCGCTCACATCATCCTTTGAGAGCTGACCGCTCACCAGCATTCCAAGGCTCTTAAATGTGGATTCCACATAAAATTTCATGGTATAAAAAGCGTATTCAAAGGTCTGCGGCACATTACACTTCAGATAACCTCCGATTCCCAGTCCCATGTAATACCGCCCCGACGCCTCGTCGTAAGAGGGACTTACTACCGCAGTGCCTTCCTGCCCGTTTCTCTCATAAGTGATGGTAAGCGTTTCCCCTTTCGTGTTGAGCTGGGAAATCAGCGTAACCTCGCCCCCTAAGTGAATCCTTTTTCCGTTAATGCCGGTAATCATATCCCCGGTCTGTATTCCCGCTTCCGCTGCCCTGCTCTCTTCGGTCAGCGATAAGACCTGAGGTGTGGTAATCCCGCAGACGGACACTAAAATAACCGCCATTACATACCCAAGAATAAAATTGAAAAGCGGGCCGGCAAAAATCGTCGCCACTCTTGCCCACACCGGCGCATTGGGAAAGGCCCGTTCCGAGCTCTCCCCCTTTTCTTTTTCCAGTCCGTCTTCTCCCTCGAACATGCACGCGCCGCCGATAGGCAGAAGCTTTAAGGAATATTTGGTATCCCCTTTCTGAAAAGAAAACAGCGTAGGCCCCATACCGATGAAAAATTCCACCACATGTATCCCGTTTTTCCTGGCCGCTATAAAATGCCCGAACTCATGGGCAACTACCACTACCAAAAAGATTACTAAAAATAAAATAATAGACAAAGTCTTTCACAACCTCCTGCATAAAATTATCCGCTTACCTGAATTTCTGACTGATGTATTCATAGGCTTCCGCCTCCGCGCAGAGAATTTCCTCCACGGAGGGATTTGCCGTCGGCCTGTGATTTGCCATCGCCCCTTCAATCAGTTCGTATATCTCAGGAAATCTTATTTTTTTATCAAGAAACAACGCCACCGCCTTTTCATTGGCCGCATTATAAATTGTGGGCATACTTCCGCCCGTGTTTATGGCACTGTAAGCCATTGCAAGCCCTCTGAAGGTTTCCGTGTCCGGTTTTTCAAAAGTGATGGAAGAAAGTTCAAAAAAATCCACTCTTTTTCCGTCCATGGGGCGTCTGTCCGGATAAAACAGCGCGTACTGTATGGGA
>OFHA01002345.1_pt1 | contig 11249 bp, 8 predicted proteins | sample 1521891 | NCBI WGS metagenome assembly OFHA01 (sample SAMEA3504089, study PRJEB24116) | mouse gut metagenome | biome: mouse gut; feature: mouse-associated habitat; material: faeces | place: Denmark | collected 2011 | reverse complement strand
GTCTATCGGCTGCTGATGGACAACCGCCTGTATATCCCGCCAGAGAGCTGAGCAAGTCGCTCACTGCTCTGACGAACAGGCCCTGTTTCAAAAATTTGCAGGGACAGGGCTTGGGTTGGTGTTGCCTTTTTACCGCCAACATAGCCTTTTGTCCCCTATTTCCCTTGAAATTTTCTTGCATCACCTACTTGACTTCATACCATTAGACTCTATTATCTGTTTCTTGCCATCGCGGCCACGGTGGTACAGAACGCCGCCGTCTCGTGGAACGCTGACCGGCTGTATCCCTATCTGCGGGAGAAGGACGTCCGTCCGCTGCCTGCGGAGGTCCTGGCGGAGCTCCGCCGCAACGTGCGGGCCATGCTGCTCCACCGCATCGGGGCGGTGGCGGTGTTCAACACGGACAATCTGCTGATCTCCAAGTTTGTGGGGGTGGCCGCTGCCGGGCTGTACTCCAACTATATGATGATTCGGGGCTTTCTGAATATTCTGGTCAGCGCGCTGTTCGATGCCATTACGCCCGCCCTGGGAAATCTGACCGCAACGCAGCCGGAGGAGCACAGACGGGCGGCCTTCCGCCGCCTGAATTTTTTCTCCGCGTGGCTCTTTGGATGGATGAGCATATGCCTGTTCTGCCTCTACGACCCGTTTATTGATATCTGGCTGGGCCAGGGCTATCTGCTGTCCAGGCCTGCGGTGCTGCTGATTATGCTGAATTTTTATGTAAACAGTATGCGGATTCCTGTAAATAACACCAAAAGCGTCCTGGGTCTCTTTTGGGATGACCGCTACAAGTCGATTCTGGAGGCGGTTTTAACCTGGCCCTCTCAGTGCTGCTGGCCCGGCGGTGGGGCGTTGCGGGTATTCTGGCCGGGACGCTTATCAGCACGTTGGCCTTCCCCTTCTGGTGCGAGCCGCTGGTTCTATGCCGCCGGGGGTTGCGAATTTCCCCCGGGGCGTACTTTGCCGGCTACGGGGCGCATCTGGCGGTCACCGCCGCCGCCGGAGGGCTGGTCGTCCTGGAGACTCTGATGATTCCTATGGTCCTCATTGGGCTGGAGGGCTGGCTGCTGGTTGGGCCCATCCTGATTCTGTGGGTCTGCCTGATTGTGAGCCTGCGTAAAATCAGCAAAAGCCTGGACCAGGCGGGCTATGCTCTGAAACCTGCCCCCATGTGCGTTTCCGGCGGGCTGGCTCTAGGCCTGTGGCTGGGCCTCCACCTCCTGATTATCGCCGCCCTGCCTCTGCTGTTCTCCCGCCTGCCCGTCAATATCCAGACATCGACACCTGCGGCGGACAGCAATTCCCCCATCCGTGTCCAGCTGTTGGAGCTGGGGTTCCCAGAGGACATTCTGAGCCGACTGGACGACAGTGAGCTGGCCCGGTTTGAGGGGGCCTACGGACTGAAAAAGTCGGGGTATCGCTACGGTGAGGACAGATCTCCGGACGGGATGCCCTGCATCATCACCGTGGAAGTCCCGGTGCGGGACGAGCGGTATGGCTTCCACACGGCCTACCTGGCCTATCTGCACTGGAATCCAAACGAGGCGTCCGGCGGCTATATGGAAGGGATTCAGGTCGTCCAGGACTATCAGGGCGTCACCGTCTGCACCACCAAGCCGGACGGCGTGCTGAAATGGCAGGACAGCGCCAGTAACGCTTGCACGATGCCGCTGAATTTCCAGTTTGACCCCAGCGGCGGCTGGAGGCCCTGTTATTCCACCAATTTCTCCCTGCCGGAGAACGTCAGCGGCCCGATGGAAGGCTTCCTGTTCTGGGAGGCGATGCCCACTTATCCAGAGACGGTCTCAATCTACAATTTTTCTGTGACCGCCGCACACCGCCGCAGTCTCTGGCAGTATCCCTACACCCTGCCGTCTGAGATTTTGGCCTCCGGCTTCTACCCGCCCAGCTGGCAGTGGCGGATGTACCAATGGACCTCCGAGGGCCAGCTGGCCCCGGAGGGGATGTATGACCCCCGTAAATATTGAGCGCGGAACAGTGCCATGCTGCCGCGGTCTACAATAATTCCCCCAAATTGCCCCCGGCGCGGAGGCGCTGAGGCGCTGAGGCAGAATCCCTGTAGGGGCGGATATCATCCGCCCGCAGGCGCATACTATGCGCCCCTACATGGTGTTCTGCATCAACGCCCCAAAGCCGGGGGCACGTTTACGCTGTCAGCGTAGATTGTCCTGGGTAAAGGTTCCGTCCTCCAAAATCAGAAAACAGACTGCCGAATAGACTTCGTGCGGCTGGGATTCCCCCTCCTGAGTCATGGGGAAGACAATCCGGTAATTTCCTGCGGGCAGGTTGCCATAGGGCTCCAGAGGAAAAACAGAGGAATAGCTTCCACCGGGGGGCAGGATGTGTCCTTCGTCTGTGTGATAGCGGCCAAACTGGCTTGGAACATCGTACCACCTATCCTCCAGACAGACCTGAAGACCGGCGTAACCGCCGTTTCCGTGGAAAAATTCGTATTGGCTGAGGTTGGTCAGAGTCCAGCTCAGGCCGTTTGACGGGTCATCCAGGGTCATGGAGACGTCGGACTGCGGAGATGGAAGGTCAGAGGGGACCATAAAACACTCGTTCCAGCTGCCGCCGCACAGGGCCAGCGCCTGCCGGGAGGGGAGAAAGTCCCATTTTCCCTCCTCCCAGCCATCCGGGAAGAGGTTCGTCAAGGCCTGCATGTCCAGGCCATCCACCCGAAACGCCTGCCCTTGGTTGTCCACCCAGAGATCGCCGAAACAGGCCGCGTCCAACTCCCTGCCGTCGTTCCACAGGTCCATCACATAGAGACCGTAAACGGGCCAGGGGTCCTCCGGGATGGTCCAGTCATCCACAGGCTGGACTGAGGCCTGGGCCAGGGCCTTGTTCAGGGACTGGAGCTCCTTTTTCGTATAGAGGTACTTTTGGGAGTACTGTTCCTCCTCACAGATGGACAGCATAACTGTTTTGTCCTCTGGCAGCTTGGGGAGACGGCCCTGCGGCGCATGGCCGCAGCCGGCCAGGAGGGACAAAAGCAGCCCGAAGAGGACCAGCCAAAGTGAAAACCGCTTCATGAGGTTGCCTCCTGTGTTCGATTCTGCCTGAATGGATGGAAAGCACGGGAATCTGTTCCGAAAAAGTTAGATTTTTGTGATGTCGATGGGGGTCAGGTCTTCACTGCGGCTCTGCTGCCGGACGGTGAGCAGGGCCCGGGCGGTGTCCACCGAGGTGACGCAGCCCACCCCGTGCTCCACGGCGGAGCGGCGGATGCGGAAGCCGTCGCTGTCGTGCTTGCGGCCCCGGGTGGGGGTGTTGATAATCAGGTCCACGGTGCCGGAGGCGATCATGTCCAGGATGTTGGGGTGGGCCTGGGAAACCCGGTTGACCACCTTGCACTCGATACCCGCCTCAGTGAGGGTCTGGCAGGTGCCGGCGGTGGCGTACAGTTCCACCCCCATCTCCTCAAAGCCCCGGGCGATGGCGATGATCTCCCCCTTGTCCTCGTCCTTCACGGTGATAATGATTCGACCGCCCTTCTTGGGGGCCCGCATCCCGGAGCCCTTAAAGGCCTTGAGCAGGGCCTGTGGGTAGGTCTCAGCCAGGCCCAGCACCTCGCCGGTGGACTTCATCTCCGGGCCCAGGCCGGTGTCCACGTCGGTGAGCTTCTCGAAGGAGAACACCGGGGCCTTGACGGCGAAATACTCCGCCTCCTTGTAGATGCCGGTACCGTACTCCATGTCCTTCAGCTTCTCGCCAAGCATGACCCGGGTGGCCAGGTCGATGATGGGCACGCCTGTCACCTTGGAGATATAAGGGATGGTGCGGGAGGAGCGGGGATTGACCTCGATGACGTAGATATCATCGTCATAGAGGATATACTGGGCGTTGATGAGGCCCACCACCCCCAGGTGCATGGCCATGTTCTTGGTGTGCTTGAGGATGAGCTCCCGGTGCTTGTCCTCCAGGTGGAGGGGGGGATAGACGGCGATGGAGTCCCCGGAGTGGACCCCGGCCCGCTCCACGTGCTCCATGATGCCGGGGATGAGGATGTCCTCCCCGTCGAACACGCCGTCCACCTCCAGCTCCCGGCCCATGAGGTACTTGTCCACCAGGATGGGGTGCTCCTGGACGGTCATGTTGATGATCTTCATGAACTCCTCAATGTTCCGGTCGGTGTAGGCGATCTCCATGCCCTGACCGCCCAGCACGTAGGAGGGCCGGACCAGTACGGGGTAGCCCAGCTCGTGGGCGGCATCCAGGGCCTCCTGGGTGGTAAAGACGGTCCGTCCCTTGGCCCGGGGGATGCCGCACTTGGACAAAATCTCGTCGAACCGCTCCCGGTCCTCGGCGGCGTCCACGCCGTCGGAGGAGGTGCCCAGGATGCGCACCCCCATGTCGGTGAGGGCCTTGGCCAGCTTGATGGCGGTCTGCCCGCCGAACTGGACCACCGCGCCCCAGGGCTTTTCCTGTTCCACGATGTTCTGTACGTCCTCAGCGGTGAGGGGCTCGAAGTACAGCTTGTCGGCCACGTCGAAGTCGGTGGAGACGGTTTCCGGGTTACAGTTAACCATAATGGTTTCGTAACCGTCTTCACGCAGCGCCAGCGAGGCGTGTACACAGCAGTAGTCGAATTCGATACCCTGACCGATACGGTTCGGGCCGCCGCCGAGCACCATGATTTTTTCACGGTCGGTAGACGGATTCGCTTCGCACTCTTCTTCATAAGTGGAGTACATGTAAGCGGTGTCGGTGGCGAACTCTGCCGCACAGGTATCCACGCGCTTATAAACCGGGTGCAGGTCATACTGGTCGCGCAGCTTGCGGATTTCTGCTTCACGCACGCCCGCGAGTTTTGCCAGACGCGCATCGGCAAAGCCTTTGCGTTTCAGCTGGCGCAGGAAGTCAGCGTTCAGGCCAGTGATACCCACTTCCGCCACTTTCTCTTCCAGACGCACCAGTTCTTCAATTTGTACCAGGAACCAGCGGTCAATATTGGTCAGGTTAAAGACGCCGTCTACAGACAAGCCCGCACGGAAGGCATCGGCGATGTACCAGATACGCTCAGCGCCTGCATCTTTCAGTTCGCGGCGGATTTTGGTCAGGGCTTCCGGGTCGTGGAGCCTCACTTTCGGGTCGAAGCCAGTCGCGCCCACTTCGAGGCCGCGCAGGGCTTTTTGCAGAGATTCCTGCTGCGTGCGTCCAATCGCCATCACTTCGCCAACCGATTTCATCTGGGTGGTCAGACGGTCGTTCGCACCGACGAATTTCTCGAAGTTAAAGCGAGGAATTTTGGTGACCACATAGTCGATGGACGGTTCGAAGGAGGCCGGAGTACGCCCGCCGGTGATGTCGTTCATCAGCTCGTCGAGGGTGTAACCCACCGCCAGTTTCGCCGCCACTTTGGCAATCGGGAAGCCGGTGGCTTTCGACGCCAGCGCCGAAGAACGCGACACACGCGGGTTCATTTCGATAACAATCAGGCGACCGTTCTTCGGGTTCACCGCAAACTGGACGTTAGAACCACCGGTTTCAACGCCGATTTCACGCAGTACCGCCATCGAGGCGTTACGCATGATTTGGTATTCTTTGTCGGTCAGTGTTTGCGCTGGCGCTACAGTAATAGAGTCACCGGTGTGGATACCCATCGCGTCGAAGTTTTCGATAGAGCAAACGATGATGCAGTTGTCGTTTTTATCACGCACCACTTCCATCTCGTACTCTTTCCAGCCGATCAGCGACTCATCAATCAGCAGCTCTTTGGTCGGGGAGAGATCCAAACCGCGGGCGCAAATTTCTTCAAATTCTTCACGGTTATAAGCGATACCGCCACCGCTACCGCCCATGGTAAAGGATGGGCGAATAATGCACGGGAAGCCAACTTCAGCGGCAACCGCCAGCGCTTCTTCCATTGAATGAGCGATACCGGAACGCGCAGTTTCCAGACCGATTTTCTTCATCGCTACGTCGAAACGGCGGCGGTCTTCGGCTTTATCAATCGCATCGGCAGTGGCACCAATCATGGTGACGCCGAACTCTTCCAGCACGCCCTGACGCTCAAGCTCCAGCGCACAGTTCAGCGCCGTCTGCCCCCCCATGGTTGGCAGCACCGCGTCCGGGCGCTCTTTTTCAATAATCTTGCGTACCACTTCCCAGTGAATCGGCTCGATGTAGGTTGCATCAGCCATTTCCGGGTCGGTCATGATAGTCGCCGGGTTGGAGTTCACCAGAATGACGCGGTAACCCTCTTCACGCAGGGCTTTACACGCTTGCGCGCCAGAGTAGTCAAACTCACACGCCTGACCGATAACAATCGGGCCCGCACCCAGAATCAGGATACTTTTTATATCTGTACGTTTTGGCATGGCTCTTTTACTCCTGATTACTTAGCGGTTTTACGGTACTGCTCAATTAACGCGATAAAGTGGTCAAACAACGGCGCGGCGTCGTGTGGACCAGGGCTGGCTTCCGGGTGTCCCTGGAAGCTGAACGCCGGTTTATCGGTACGATGAATGCCCTGTAACGTACCGTCGAACAGGGATTTATGTGTGACACGCAGGTTTGCAGGTAATGTTGCTTCATCCACCGCAAAACCGTGGTTCTGGGCGGTGATCATCACCACATTTTTCTCAACATCTTTAACCGGATGGTTGCCGCCGTGGTGACCAAATTTCATTTTGACAGTCTTCGCACCGCTCGCCAGCGCCAGCAGCTGATGACCGAGGCAGATGCCGAATACCGGAATATCAGTTTCGAGGAATTTCTGGATAGCGGTAATGGCGTAATCGCACGGGGCCGGGTCGCCAGGACCGTTGGAGAGGAAGATGCCGTCCGGATTCATTTTCAGCACATCTTCCGCAGAAGTTTGCGCCGGAACGATGGTCAGGCGACAGCCTCTATCCACCAGCATACGCAGGATGTTGCGCTTGGCACCGAAATCGTAGGCCACGACGTGGTACGGCAGCTCGTCTTCTTTTTTCGCTTCTGGCAGGCCGCCGGTCAGTGTCCAGCTCCCTTGTGTCCAGCTATAGGGTTCTGCGGTGGTTACTTCTTTTGCCAGATCCATGCCGTTCAGACCTGGGAACGCGCGGGCTTTTTCTAACGCCAGCGCCGCATCCGGGTTGTCACCCGCAATAATGCAGCCATTCTGAGCACCTTTCTCACGCAGTAAACGCGTCAGCTTACGGGTATCGATATCGGCAATCGCCACGATGTTATGGCGCTTCAGGTAAGAAGAGAGGTCTTCGGTATTACGGAAGTTGCTGGCAATCAGCGGCAGGTCGCGAATCACCAGACCTTGGGCATGAACCTGAGAAGATTCTTCATCGGCGTCATTAGTGCCGACATTGCCAATATGGGGATAAGTAAGAGTAACGATTTGACGAGAATAGGAAGGATCAGTGAGGATTTCTTGAAAACCGGTCATTGAAGTATTGAAAACGACTTCCCCAACCGCCGAACCTGTTGCCCCTATGGCCCGACCGTGAAACTGGGTTCCGTCTTCCAGAACCAATAGCGCTGACTTAATCAAAACACCCTCCAGAGAATATTCACTCACTTTATTTGCATATTAATTCACAATGATGACGTAAATCAATGCAAATCTGCTTACCGACGAATTTCTGGCAAACGGCGGCATTCTGGAGATATGGGAGCTAAAAGTCAACTTAATGGCGGGATTTTTTATATTATTTTGTGGCTCATGCATGTTTTACAGGCATTAAGCGACAAAAAGATCATATAACATGTTCTGGAAAACGCTTGCGCAGCAAGAAGATTGTATGAAATCAAAATGAGCAGAAAAAAGTGGACCAAATGGTCAAAATTTACATTAAAACAACAAAAACAGAATACAAAACATGTAATTTTCAGCATTTTCATTAAATTTAAAAGCATAACACTAAAAATAAAAGGGCAAAAAATTAAAGCCCTTTATATTCAATGAATTAAATGTGTTATTTTTGCATCACCATAAATATCTTGTGGTTACAGATTATTGAGATCAAGCACATCTCGCATATCAAAAAGACCACTTTCCTTACCACTCAACCACAAAGCCGATCTTACCGCCCCGTTAGCAAATGTCATGCGGCTGGATGCCTTATGGGTGATCTCCAGACGCTCGCCAATATCGGCAAACATCGCGGTATGTTCGCCAACGATGTCACCTGCACGCACGGTGGCAAAACCAATGGTGCCAGGCACACGTTCACCGGTATGGCCTTCACGACTGTAGACCGCGCAATCTTTCAGATCTTTATCAAGAGCGTGGGCGATCGCCTCTCCCATTGCCAGTGCGGTGCCTGACGGCGCATCAACTTTATGTCTATGATGTGCTTCAATAATTTCGATATCGGTGTAGTCCCCCATCACTTTGGCTGCTTTCTCCAGCAGTTTAAGCATGACGTTAACGCCAACGCTAAAATTGGCGGCAAAGACAATCGCAATATCGGCGGCGGCGTCACGAATCGCCTGTTTACCGGCTTCGTCAAACCCCGTAGTGCCGATCACCATCCCTTTACCATGCTGGCGACAAAAAGCGAGATGGTTCAGCGTACCTTCCGGACGGGTAAAATCGATAAACACATCAAAATCATCTTTTATCGCATCAAGACTACTTTGCACAGTAACGCCTGTTTTCCCGGCTCCGGCCAGTTTGCCCGCATCGCTGCCCAGTAAAGAAGATCCTTCGCGCTCCAGCGCCGCGCCCAGCTGCACGCCTTCTAATGCCAGCGCCGCCTGAATCAACTGGCGGCCCATACGGCCCCCGGCTCCCGCGATGGCAACGCGGATGTTTGCATCATGCATAGCTATTCTCTTTTGTTAATTTGCATAGACCGTTTTCAGAGTAACCAGCGCATCGCTACGCCGCCAGCCAAAAACGCTGATAATTAGAAATTAATGATAAACAGGGAGGGATATCAGTGAAAGGCATGACGCAGAAAGTGATGCGTCATACCATCTGTCATTATGCCTGGTCTTGTGACTTTGACGGCAGGCAGCACAGTATAAGCAGAATTACGCCCGTAACAGGGATCAACACGACAATGGTAACCCACCACCCTGAATATCCGATATCGTGCATCCTTCTGACGGCTAACGCTATCGCCGGTACGGCAAAAATCAACGTTAAAATAAATGACGCGGGCAGCGCAAAAAAAATGAAAACACCATAGTCATTGTTAATTGTTACCGCTAACCACCAACATAAAAGCGGAAGCAGACAGATAACGCCACTACCAATCATAAACGACCAGAACTCGAAGCGATTGGAAACACCTTCATAATTAAAGATGTTTTTCCACCCTTCCAGATACGCTTCTCCATACGTCATAGAACACTTCCTTGTTTTATTATTAGAGCGCCAGGGCCAGCACCTCAGCCACCCACTGCTGGAAGCCTTTCACATCCAGATCCAGCGCCACCTGTACATTGGCTGGTTTGCCCAGGCAACCGTCGATATCAACAACCGTCGTGCCTGAGGTAAATTCACCCTGAGTTTCTACCGCGACAAAACACGGTTTGAGAGTGAACAATTCCGGGCGCACCAGCCAGGCGATAGCGCAAAGATCGTGCATACGTAGTCCACTTTGCATACTGCCGCTACGGTAGTGGCTAAACAGGGCGTGTAGCATTTTTCCGGTGCGATTCAATTCCGGCAAAGTAGCGAGATAGTCAGGGGTTAATATTGCCTGATTGGTGACATCCAGACCGCACATGACGATTTCGATGCCGCTACGGAAGACACAGGCTGCCGCTTCTGGATCGGCAGCGATATTAAACTCGGCGTTTGGTGTGCAGTTGCCGCGACCAGCAGAACCGCCCATGATCACCAGACGGCGAATATACGGCTTACATTCCGGGCATTGTGAAAGTAACAGCGCAATATTGGTTAACGGGCCGATGGCCACCAGGGTAACGGGCTCTGGCGCACGCATCAGGGCATCACGAATTGCCAGAAACGCCGGTATACCCAGTGGCTGACGGTTGTGTTCAACAAAGTCATAGCCAGCCATTCCCGATTCACCGTGTACAGATGCCGCATCGCGCGGCGCACGAACCAGTGGTACGGCAGCGCCCTGGGCAAGCGGAATATCCACATTCCAGAAATGCAGCAGTTGCAGGGCGTTGCGGGTGGTTTTCTCTACCGAAACATTACCCGCGACAGTGGTCATCAGTTGCAGATCGAGTTCGGGGGCAAAAATCGCGGCGGCAATGGCAACGGCATCGTCAATGCCGGGGTCTGTATCGAGGAAGATAGGTAAACGCATGTTTTCTCCATAAAAAATGCCGGTAACAAGACCGGCATTTTCGCATAACTTAGGCTGCTAATGACTTAATCGACTTCACGAATATCGACACGCAGCTCTTTCGGCACTTCGAAAACAATGTTTTCTTCACGACCTTCCAGCGGAATGGCTTCGCCACCGCCAAGCTGCTGTAAACGTGCGACTACGTTCTGTACCAGAATATCCGGAGCTGATGCGCCAGCAGTCACGCCGACGCATTTCGCCTCTTTCACCCACTCTTCCTGGATATCTGTCGCATCGTCAATCAAAAACGCGCGTTTGCCCATACGCTGGGCCAGTTCCGCCAGACGGTTGGAGTTGGAAGAGTTTTTCGAACCAACCACCAGTACTACTTCCGCCTGCTCTGCCAGGGCGCGTACCGCTTCCTGACGGTTAGTCGTGGCGTAGCAGATGTCATCTTTGCGCGGACCGACAATTTTCGGGAAGCGTTTACGCAGCGCGTCGATCACATCAGACGTGTCATCCACCGACAGCGTGGTTTGGGTCATAAAGGAGAGCTTCTCTTCGTTTTTGACCGTCAGTTTCCACACATCGTCTGGCGATTCGACCAGATACATTCCCCCTTCCGGGTTGCTGTACTGGCCCATCGTCCCTTCCACTTCCGGGTGCCCGGCGTGACCGATGAGAATAGATTCTTCACCACGACGGCTGGCGCGGGCGACTTCCATATGCACTTTGGTCACCAGCGGACAGGTGGCGTCAAATACCGTCAAATCACGGCTTTTCGCTTCATTACGTACCGCCTGAGAAACACCGTGTGCGGAGAAAATCAGGATCGCGCCGTCCGGTACTTCGCTAATCTGCTCAATAAAGATAGCCCCACGCTCGCGCAGGCTATCGACCACGTAGCGGTTATGCACCACTTCGTGACGGACATATATCGGTGCGCCGTAAATGGCCAGCGCGTTTTCAACAATGCTGATAGCGCGGTCTACCCCGGCACAAAAACCACGCGGG
>OFHA01002339.1_pt1 | contig 11268 bp, 11 predicted proteins | sample 1521891 | NCBI WGS metagenome assembly OFHA01 (sample SAMEA3504089, study PRJEB24116) | mouse gut metagenome | biome: mouse gut; feature: mouse-associated habitat; material: faeces | place: Denmark | collected 2011 | reverse complement strand
GATGAACGCCGCCCTTAAATGTCATGAAACCCATTTTTCGTGCCCCACTTTCTTTTTAATTTGTATTACAATTTATCCCTTGTCTTACTATGATATTAATGGAATAAATCACTTTTTCCATTATATCATATTTTATTTCCAATAGCACATACTTTTTGCATTTTTTCGACAAATAATGTATAATGATCTTGCTTTAAATAAACGAAAGCGCTGCCCATCCTAGTACCCCATCCGACCAGAAATTGGAGTGCCGGCAGCAAGTTTGATCAAAAAACATATGGAGGCATCTCATGGAAATCTGGCAGAAACAAATACCATTTACAGCAAGTTCTTCCATCACCAAGGAACTTTTGTCCAAGTCTTCTCTGCTTTTTGATATCGAGACCACGGGCTTTTCCGCGACAAATAACCATGTCTGCCTGATTGGCTGTGCGGCAAAGCAGGAAGATGCGCTGCAATTCACCCAGTTCTTTGCTAAAAACGCTCAGGAAGAAAAAGAAATTCTTTCTGCCTTTCTTCAGAAAGTTTCTCACTATAAAAGTCTGGTCTCATTCAATGGCCTTAGTTTCGACGTACCCTTTTTGCAAGGGCGGTGCGCCCGATACCAGCTAGAAGAAACCCTTGACGCATATCCTCATCTGGATATCTATAAGCAGCTTTCCGACTATAAAGATATTTTCAAATTGCCCAACATGAAGCAAAAAACTCTGGAATCTTTCATCGAAATCGAACGCAAAGATCTCTGCACCGGCGGCGATTTTATTAAAATTTATCAAGAATATGTAAAACATCCCTCCAAGGAGGGCTGCTCTCTGCTGCTGCTTCACAATTACGAAGATCTTCTCGGAATGACTGGGTTGATCTCCCTTCTTGCCTATCCCAGATTCTTCTCAGGACAGTTTCAAGCCATTACTTATGAAAAAAATCTATACACAGCTTATGACGGCGCACAGACGGCAGAATTGCTCCTTACGCTCTCTTTGGATCATGCCCTGCCCCAGCCGTTCTCCCTGGGCAAGGACGATATTTATCTCAAAGGCTTTCAAAATCAGGCAATATTAAAGATTCCAATCTATCAAGGAGAATTGAAATATTTTTATCCCAATTATAAGGATTATTACTATCTTCCAAAGGAAGACCGGGCAATCCACAAAAGCGTCGCTTTTTATGTAGACAAAGATTTTCGTACAAGCGCCAAAGCAGCTACCTGTTATAGCAAAAAAACTGGATGCTTCCTGCCCCAGCATAAAGAAATTGTTACTCCTTGCTTTAAAACAGACTATCATGACAAAGATGCCTGGTTTGAGATGACGGAAGATTTCTTGGAATCAGAAAAACAAATGAAAAAGTATATATTACATATCCTTACACATATCGCCGGAAGCAAATCCCTCTCCCAAATAAAGTAAAATCAAAAATCCAGCCTGTTCCAAAGTAAATGGAAAAGGCTGGATTCTTTTATCGCAAATTTGCAATGATCAATTCTTCTGAAAGAAGAAAGACTGCATTCTTTGATAATTCAGATCCTTGTAATTCATGATCTGCTCGGTGCTTCCAATAAACAGGATTCCCTGACTTACCAGGGCAGAATTAAATTTTTGGTAAATCTCTTCTTTGGCATCCTCTGTAAAATAAATCAATACATTTCTGCACACAATCAAATTACATCCCGTGATATAAGGATCTTTTAAAAGATTATGCTCCTTAAATTCCACCTGGCGCTTAATCTCATCGGAAATTTGATAAGAACTTCCAATCTGGGTAAAATATTTCTTCTTGAATTCCGGAGGAACGGCTGCGATGCTCTTCTCGTTATAAAGCCCCATACGCGCCTTATCCAACACCTGTTTATCAATATCCGTCGCAATGATCTTAATTTGCTTGATCGGAATATGCTTAGACAGCGCCATTACCAAAGAATATGGCTCATCCCCTGTAGAACATGCGGCACTCCAAATCTTTAGGTTCTTACCAAACTTCTTGATCAGGTCTGGGAACACCTCGCGGTCCAGAATGACCCACTGTTCTGGGTTGCGGTAAAATTCCGACACATTAATCGTCAGGAAATTCACAAACTGTTCAAACTTATCCTTGTCTTTCTTGATCAGTGCCACATAATCTTTATAGCTATTGATATGATTCTTGGTAATCAATGTCTCGATCCTGCGCTTCATCTGCTTCTCTTTGTATGAATTCAGATCAATCTTTGTCAATCCCCAAATGTCTTTTTTGAAATCTTCATACCCATCCATGGCATTTCCTCTATTCTTTATTCTTCTACATTTTCCTCTTCTTCAGAGGCGCTTTCTGCTGCTTCCATGTTCAGCAATGCCTTGATACTAAGGCTGATTTTCTTTTCTTCTTCATTGAAATCTACAATCTTTGCTTCAATTTCCTGACCAATGTTCAATACATCCGCCGGTTTCTCGACATGCTCTTTCGAAATCTGTGAAACATGCAGCAAAGCGTCCACGCCAGGAGCCAGCTCTACGAATGCGCCGAAATCTGTCATTCTGGCAACCACGCCGCTCACGACATTGCCTACGGCATATTTGCTTGCCGCATCTTTCCAGGGATTCTCATCTTCAAACTTCATGCTAAGAGCAATCTTCTTATCATTGATATCCTTGATAAACACTCTCGCCACTTCGCCGACTTTAAATACTTTCCTAGGATTTTCCACTCTTCCCCAGGACATCTCTGAAATATGCAAAAGCCCGTCTGCTCCGCCTAAGTCGATAAATGCGCCGAAATCTGTCACATTCTTGACAGTTCCTTCTAGTACGTCGCCCACATGAATTCTCTCAAATAACGCTTTTTGAAGCTCTGCTTTCTTAGCAAGCAAAAGCTGTTTGCGATCCCCGATAATTCTTCTTCTGCGGGGATTGAACTCTGTAATTACAAATTCAATTTCCTGGTCCTTATATTTTCCCAAGTCTTTCTCATATGTATCAGATACCAGACTTGCAGGAATAAAGATTCTCGCCTCGTCGATCACGACGCTTAATCCGCCTTCTAACACCTGAACCACTTTTGCGGTCAGCACTTCCTGCGTGTTAAACGCTTCTTCCAGCCGCTTGTTTCCCTTTTCAGCAGCTAGACGCTTGTAAGTCAGCATTACCTGACCCTCGCCGTCATTTACTTTCAGAACTTTCGCTTCCATGGTGTCTCCCACGGAGATTGCGGTAGTCAAATCAACGTTCGGTTCGTTCGTATACTCATTCCGGGTAATGATTCCATCGGATTTGTAACCAATATTCAAGATGATCTCGTCTGGTTTCACATCAATAACGGTACCTTCGACTACCTCTCCATTCCTTATTGTTTTAAATGATTCTTCCAGCATTTGTTCAAAACTCATTTCTGACATTTTTTTGAACCTCCTCAATAATTTTGTTTGGGGTAGAAGCCCCTGCGGTAATACCTACGCTATTAATGGACTGTAATTTAGACAAATCCAAATCTCCCAGTGTCTGTATATAGCAAGTATTTTCACATTCATTTTTACATATTTCAAATAACTTTTGCGTGTTGGAACTATTCTTCCCGCCGACCACGATCATGGCTTCCACTTGCCTGGCAATTTTCTTTGCTTCCGCCTGCCGCTCTTGTGTGGCATTGCAAATCGTATTTAAAACAACTATATCATAACCCTTTTTTTTGAGAATTTCAACTAATTCTTGAAATTTCTTGTTGTTAAATGTCGTCTGAGACACAATACAAGCCTTTTTTTCCCTTTTCAGGACAAAATTCTGCGCTTCTTCTGCCGTGGAAATGACGCTTGTCTCCCTTTCATTGCTGCTCCAGCCCTTAATCCCTTCCACCTCGGGATGGTTCTCATTTCCTATTATTACCACATGAAAACCCTGATCACTGTATGATTCCACAATGCGGTGAATCTTGCGCACAAAGGGGCAAGTCGCATCTACGTATGCGATCCTTTCTTCCTTAAGCAGCTCATAGACTGCCTTGCCTACGCCATGTGAACGGATAATCACAGTCCCGTCTCCACATTCCCGAAGCCTTTCCGTGTTCTCCACTACCTGGACTCCCTTTTCCTCCAAATCTTTCACCACTTCTTCATTGTGTATGATAGGACCAAAGGTATATATTTTCCCAGCGCCATGCTGCGCCTGCTCATAGACTGTGTCCACTGCCCGTCTGACTCCGAAACAAAAGCCAGCGCTTCTTGCAAGAATAACTTCCATACATAAACTCCTCTCTGTTGCTATCGGCTATTTTAGGCGATTCCACAACCCCAAAACAGCAAATTTTCAAGATTGGCTGTTTCAAAATCAGCGAATAGACAAATTATTACTCTTTTTCTTCCACAATTTCCAAAATTCTTTCCACAACCTGCTCGATCGTTAGAAAAGAACTGTCCACAAGAACAGCATCCTCCGCCTGCCTTAACGGAGAAAGCTTTCGATTCATGTCCTGTTCGTCCCTGTTTTTTATATCTTGGCATATCGTTTCCAACCTGCAGCCTGTGCCCTTTTCTTGCAGTTCTAAAAATCTCCGCTTTCCCCTAGTCTCCACACTGGCAGTTAAATATATCTTCACTTGTGCCTGCGGCAGAACGCACGTCCCAATGTCTCTGCCATCCATAATCAAATCAGTTGTCTGTGCCATCTCCCGCTGAAGCTGTGTCAGCTTTTCCCTTACTTTCGCATAAGCGCTGACAATCGACGTCGCCTTGCCAACTTCCTCTGTGCGAATCAGGCCATTCACATTTTCACCGTTTAGATAAACCTGCTGTTCCCCGCTTTCGCAAGACAGAGTCACCGTAATTTCGTCACAGGCAGCGCTGACCGCTTTCTCATCTTGCGGCGCAATGCCCTTTCTCAAAAAATACAGTGCCATCGCACGGTACATAGCTCCAGTATCTACATAAATGTAAGACAACTTCTTTGCTACCAATTTGGCAATCGTGCTTTTTCCAGCGCCTGCCGGACCGTCAATTGCAATATTAAACGCCATATCTTTCCTCCAATGTACTATAAATTTTAATTTTCTCCGTCACGCAGCTAAGCATTCGCCAAAGCTATGCTATTCCCTGCAAGATAACCTGTTGACCATGCAATTTGCAGATTAAAGCCTCCGGTCAGCGCATCCAAGTCCAAAACTTCCCCAGCAAAATACAGCCCTTGCACCAGCCTGGATTCCATCGTGGACGGATTGACCTCTTTGACGCTTACGCCCCCTCTGGTGATGATCGCCTCGTTAAAGTCACGGAACCTAGTCAGCGTCAGCGGAAATGCCTTGATCAGCTCTAGCAACTCCTGCCGTCCTTGCTTGGTAATCTCATTGACTTTCCGTTCTGGCTCAATGTTACTTAAACGTATTATCACAGGGATCAATTTTGCCGGAAGCAGTTTCTGCAGCGCATTCTTAAAACAACGGTTCTGGTTTTCCTTAAAATCCCTCAATATGCGCTTGTCCAACTGTTCTTTAGATAACGCTGGTTTTAAGTCTATTGACAGAGACAACGGCATATGTTCCATCTGATCATTGATGATGCTGCTGGCGCTGAGCATCAGCGGACCGCTGACCCCGTAATGCGTAAAAAGCATCTCCCCAAAATCTTCGTAAAGCATTTTCCCATCCTTGCGTATGCTGGCTTTTACATTTCGCAAGGACAATCCTTGTAGCTCTTTTACCCATGCTTCCCCGGCTTCCAACGGAACCAGCGCTGGCTGGCGCTTGGTAACTGTATGTCCCAGGGCTTTTGCAAAGCCATAACCATCCCCAGTAGAGCCGGTGGAACAATAGGAACATCCCCCCGTGGCAAGAATCACGGCGTCAGCATCCAATACGCTGTTATCTTTTATGCGCACCCCTGTGATTTTCTTCCCGTCAGACAATAATTCGGTTACTTCTGTGTGAAGCCGTAGCTGCACCCGATGCTGTTTCAGCACTCTCTGCAAAGTTTGTATCACATCGGAAGCATGGTCAGACTGCGGAAACACACGCTCCCCGCGCTCTGTCTTAATGGCAAGCCCATGGTTTTGAAAAAAATCCATGACCTGCCAATTGCTGAAACTATAAAAGGCGCTGTAGAGAAACTTGCGGTTGCGTAAGACATGTTGAAACAATTCTTCTGTATCACAGGCATTTGTCAGGTTGCATCTGCCTTTTCCTGTAATATAAATCTTCTTGCCCAATTTCTCATTTTTCTCTAGCAACAGCACTTGATTGTTTCTGGAACTTGCCTGGACCGCCGCCATCATTCCAGCCGCTCCGCCGCCAATAACGATTATTCTTCCCATCTTCCGTCCTCTTTCTCTTCCTTTCCGCCATAACGCATTCGCACGGAATCGTCTATATAATCAATCTCATCTTTGCCGTACACTTGATATTCTTCCCAAACCTGTTCTAACAATTCCAGGTTTTCTATGACCTTTTTCTGACGCTTGATGCAGATTGCCATGATCAGCGCATTCACGACGCTCAAAGGCGCCACAAGCGAATCCACGATCGAGGACATATCGCTGCAAGCAATCAGATTGCAGGAAGAATATAGATTCATAGGCGAATGAACGCTGTCTGTCAAGGTAATCACTTTTGCTTTGCGACTGTTCGCAAATTCCATCGCTTTCAAAGTACGCATGGAATATCTCGGAAAGCTAATTCCGACAATTACATCCTCCTTGCCGATATGCAGCATTTGTTCAAATAATTCACTGGAACTGTTGGTATGCAAAAGCTGGACATGATCCAGCATCATATTGAGGTAAAACGCCAAAAACTCTGCAATCGGAGCACAGTTTCGAATTCCTATCACATAGATCTGTCTTGCATGCAGCATCGTTTCCACTGCCAGGTCAAAAGTGTGCGCGTCAATGCTCTCTAATGTTTGCTCAATACGCTTTGCATCAGACTGCAGTACCGTTGCCAAGATCTCTGACTGGGGTATTTTTCCATACACGTCTTCCATCCGCTGCACCGAGTCCAGCTTGCCAAGAACCAACTCCGCCAACGCCTGTTGAAATTGCGAATAGCCTTTGTAGCCTAAATGCATCGCAAAACGGACTGCCGTGGATTCGCTAACGCCCACTGTCTCCCCTAATTTCGCCGCTGTCAAGAAAACCGCTTTCTCATAGTGATCCATGATATAAGCCGCAAGCCGCTTTTGTCCTTTGCTTAAAGTTCCATACCGCTCATTAATTCGGCTCATTAAATCATTGGTGCCGCCCATGACCCGTCCTTTCCAAACTCTCATTATGCCACAAAAACCGCCGCTCCAATTCAGACAAACATGCCCAGAAATTTCTAGTCTAAAAAGATAAGTAGAAAAGATACTGTTCAAAAGAACAGTATCTTTTCTTATTGACCGAATGCAAGCGCTTGATCTTAAACCGGATAAGCTCCGTTCTTCGTATCCGCAATGGTAGCATCCACTTTTGTCTGCTGCGCTTCCCTGTATTTAAAGAATTCTGTTGCTACCTGCGGGAACAGCGCATAGGAAAGAACATCCTCGTCCTGCTGTTTCCACTGCTTCATCTCCGCTTCAATCTTATCTAATTCAGGTTCCAGCAAATCCGCATAACGGCAGGTAATCGCATTCTTCTTCTCTTCGCCCAACACCTTGTCAATCACTTCTGGATTAAAGGGCTTTACAGTCTGCCCGTATTTTCCAAGAAGCACGTCTTTGGTTTCCTTGGTGGCAACCTTATAGCGCTCGCCCATCAATACGTTAAAGACAGCCTGCGTACCGACAATCTGGGAAGACGGGGTAACCAGAGGCGGCTCGCCAAGATCTTTGCGGACACGCGGAATTTCCTCCAGCACTTCTATATACTTATCCTCCGCATTCTGCTCTTTTAACTGAGATACCATATTGCTGAGCATGCCGCCTGGCACCTGGTACAGTAATGTCTGGATATCCACGCCTAATACCTTTGGATTGAGCAATCCGCTCTTTAAAGCTTCCTCTCTCATAGGACGGAAGTAATCTGCAATCTCTTTTAACAGCATCTGGTCAAATCCCGGATCCATCTCTGTTCCCCGGAATGCTTCAGCCATAACTTCCGTAGCAGGCTGACTTGTTCCCAGTGCAAAAGGAGACATTGCCGTATCAATGATGTCACAGCCTGCCTCTACCGCTTTCAGGTAAGTCATAGAAGCCACGCCGGAAGTATAATGCGTATGAAGCTCAATCGGAAGCTTCGTCGCACTCTTTAAGGAGGTTACCAGCTCTTCCGCCTTATAAGGCGTCAAAAGACCTGCCATATCCTTGATACAAATGGAATTTGCACCCATATCCTCTATCTTCTTTGCCATATTGGTCCAGTATTTTAACGTATAGGCATCGCCAAGCGTATAGGAAAGGGCAACCTGTGCATGTCCTTTCTCCTTATTGGTAGCGGTTACTGCAGTCTGAAGATTCCTCAGGTCATTCAAGCAGTCAAAAATACGAATAATGTCAATTCCGTTCGCTATGGATTTCTGAACAAAATATTCTACTACGTCATCCGCATAAGGACGATAGCCCAAAATATTCTGTCCACGGAACAACATTTGCAGCTTGGTATTCTTAAATCCAGCTTTCAGCTTCCGCAGACGATCCCAAGGATCTTCTTTTAAGAAACGCAAAGATGCGTCAAAAGTAGCTCCGCCCCAGCACTCTACAGCGTGATATCCAACCTTATCCATCTTATCGATAATGGGCAGCATCTGCTCTGTCGTCATTCGCGTAGCTATCAGAGACTGATGCGCGTCACGCAGTATGGTTTCTGTAATCTTAACAGGTTTTCTTTTCTGTTTCGCCATAATATCCTCTCTTCTGCCGCTTCACGGCCTTTCTATTCTACGGAGTCTGCATCATCAAAAACAGACTCCGGTCTTCTCTTAAATTCCAAAGATTGCCATAAATACTCCGGCTGCAACCGCAGTGCCGATAACGCCTGCAACATTCGGTCCCATCGCATGCATCAGCAGGAAGTTGGTAGGATCTTCCTCTGCGCCTACTTTTTGAGATACGCGGGCCGCCATAGGCACGGCGGACACTCCTGCAGAACCGATCAGCGGGTTAATCTTGCCGCCAGTTACTTTGCACAAAATCTTGCCGAACAATACGCCGGCTGCCGTACCAAACATAAACGCAATCAGACCAAGCGCTACAATTTTTAAAGTCGTCACATTCAGAAATGCTTCCGCACTGGTGGTTGCGCCCACGGACGTTCCAAGCAGAATAACGACAATATACATCATGGCATTGGAAGCAGTTTCCGATAACTGACGAACGACGCCAGACTCGCGGAACAAATTGCCCAGCATCAACATGCCAACCAAAGGCGCCGTAGTCGGCAAAAGTATACACACTACTGCAGTAACCACGATCGGGAACAAAATCTTTTCTAATTTAGAGATTGGCCTTAAGTTCTGCATCTTTATGCTGCGCTCCGCTTTCGTAGTAAAAAGCTTCATAATCGGCGGCTGGATAATCGGCACCAGCGCCATATAGGAATATGCCGCAACTGCGATCGGCCCCATCAGTCCAGTCTGTCCCAGCTTCCCGGCAAGGAAAATGGAAGTAGGCCCGTCCGCTCCTCCGATGATAGATACAGCCGCTGCCGCTTTATCATTAAATCCTAAAAGAATTGCCATGAAATAAGCGCCAAAAATACCAAACTGCGCCGCTGCTCCCAGCAGGAAGCTGATTGGATTCGCAATCAGAGGACCAAAGTCCGTCATCGCTCCAACCCCCATAAAAATCAGGGAGGGCAAGATTGACCACTCGTCCAGGCTATAGAAATAATAAAGTAAACCACCTACGCCATTGCTGGTTTCTTCCGGTGACGCAATGATATCCGGATAGATATTTACCAGCAACATGCCAAACGCAATCGGAACCAGCAGCAGAGGCTCAAATCCTTTTTTGATTGCGAGAAAAAGGAAAATAAACGCAACCAAAATCATAACATAATTGCCCCAGGTCAGGTTAAAGAATGCCGTCTGATGCAGGAGGTTGGATAAAGTTTCTCCTACGTAACTCATATTTTACCTCCAAAAAATTAGTTGTTCATGGTTGCCAATACTGCGCCTGCTTCTACAGACTGTCCTACTGCCACATCAACGCTGGCCACGGTTCCATCTTCGGGCGCTACTACCGGGGTCTCCATCTTCATTACTTCCAGTACCAGAATCGTATCGCCACGCTTTACAGCATCTCCTGCCTTCTTATCAACACTGAATACTTTTCCTGCCGCGCCTGCTTCGATTTTAATGCTGCCTGCGGCGCCGGATGCCTTTGGCGCTGCTGCCGGAGCCGGAGCCGCTGCTCTTGGAGCAGGAGCCGGCGCTGCTGTCGGAGCTGCCTGGGATGCGCCTGTTTCTTCTACAGTAACGTCATAAACATTTCCATTAACGGTAATTGTATAGCTTTTCATTTTATTTCCTCCTGTTATATGCTAAAATAATCTCTATTTTCTTCTCTTAATGGAACGTACGACAAATCCGTCTGCCGCAGCCGTTCCTTCAAAAGCTGCAATTGCTGCTGCAATTACCGCTACAAGCTCCGCATCGTCCTGCTGCGGTTCGCTGGCCGGCTCCTGCGTCGCCATCGGTACAGGAGCTGCCTGTACAGGCGCAGGTTCCGGTATTGGAGCATTCTTCGCTTTTGCTTTTTGTTCCAGATACGGGATTACTTTAAACCCATAAATAACCAGACTGATCAGAATCAGAATCATAAATACGGTTCCAAGTCCCATCAGCGTATTCATTGCAGCCTTCTGCATTTTCTCGCCAAGAGAATAGTTTTCATCCAGCGTTACGCTCGTCACCTGCATATCCAGATAATTATAGACGCAGGTCAGCGTCAGATCCCGCCCTGTAAAATCCATGAACTGTGAAGTCGTCAGCGTCTTGCCGGATTTATCAACGGAAAGCTCGCCGAGTTTGACAAAGTCGCCCACATCCGTCTTTATTTCTTTCCACTGCTTCATCAGACCAACGATGACTGTATCGCCGTACTGCTCGTAGTATGCAATCCCTTCGTCAATCTGTTCGTCTGTAAATTCTGTCAGGCTCTGGGCAAGATTTTCACTCATCGACTTTAAATCGTCGTAAGACTTGCCGTTATAATCCATTTTTTTCGGATCTTCCCCACAGGCAGAAAGGCCCAGTAAAAGCAAACACAGACTGACGATCAGACATAATTTTTTCTTCATATGATATCCGTCACCTTTCTACTTTGTACCATGCTTCTTATTTGGCTGGTCCACCCGTTTTGTATACAGCATCTCAACGGCTGCGATCAGGTACTTT
>OFHA01002334.1_pt1 | contig 11277 bp, 8 predicted proteins | sample 1521891 | NCBI WGS metagenome assembly OFHA01 (sample SAMEA3504089, study PRJEB24116) | mouse gut metagenome | biome: mouse gut; feature: mouse-associated habitat; material: faeces | place: Denmark | collected 2011 | reverse complement strand
TTTTTTTCTTCATATTTCCACGCAGCAGATCGTCAATCGAACCGATAAACTGATCATAAAACCCCAGCAGAAACGCAATCGTTCCGCCGGATACGCCTGGTACGCTGTCCGCAAGCGCCATGCAAAATCCTCTGATAAACTGTATAATATACATCTTTTCCCTCTTTCTGAAATATTTTTCCGAAATTGTTTTCTGACCTTATTTTATGACTTTGTCTGGTCATACCATTGGAATCACCGTTTTGAGCCTCAGACGTTTTTCTTTAAATAACTGCGCAACACGTCGAGTAAAACATCCATTTCTTCGTCTGTTCCGATCGTAATCCGCAAATAATTATCGATTCGCGGCTTGTTAAAATATCGTACATAAATATGTTCTTCTTTTAGCGCTTCAAACAGCTTTTGCGCATGCACATCCGGATGTGTCACAAACAAAAAGTTGCTCTGGCTGTCGCCAAAGAGAAAGCCGAGCTTTTGAAACTCCTCTTTTACACGTTCTCTTGTTGCTATGATTTTATGAATCGTCTTTTTAAAATATGCCTCGTCTCTGAGAGCCGCTGCTCCCGCTGTCAGTGTCAGCTGATTCATCGGATACGAATTAAACGAGTATTTTACATTATTTAAATATCTGATTAACGTCTCTGAACCGAACGCATACCCGATCCGCATGCCGGCCAGAGATCTGGATTTTGAAAAAGTCTGGACAATCAGCAGATTTTCATACTGATTCAGCAGCGGCAGCGCCGATGTTCCTCCAAAGTCAATATACGCTTCGTCCACAATCACAATCACATCCTGATTGTGCTGTAAAATATGTTCGATCAGTGCCAGGCTTTCCAGCTCGCCGGTCGGTGCGTTTGGATTTGGAAAGACGACGCCGCCGTTTGGTATCTCATAATCCTCGGCGCAGATGCGAAACTGCGGATCCAGCGGTACCGTCTGGTATGGAATCCGAAACAGTCCGGCCCATACGTCGTAAAAAGAATACGTAATATCCGGAAATAAAATCGGTTTTTGAGAATTAAAAAAAGTCAGAAATGCCATTGCAAGAACGTCATCCGAGCCTACGCCTGCAAATACCTGCTCCGGTTTTACCCGATATCGTTTCGCCAGCGCGTTTACAAGCACGCCGGCCTCAGGGTCCGGATACAGACGCAGCCGGTCTGTGTCGGATGCATAGATGCTTTCCGCAACGCCCGGTGCAGGCGGATAAGGATTTTCATTTGTATTCAGCTTGATCATGCGCTGCTGATCGGGCTGTTCTCCCGGTACATAGGGTACCGCTTTTCTTATATTCGTTTCCCACAGGTTCATGTTTCAACTCATCCTCTTTTCTAAAAAAATGTAGTAATCTTACCTGAATCAGATTACTACATTTTTATTAGAATGTAAACACTTATGCATTTACCGCCTGTACAAATTTTAGAAACGCATCCCTGCCCTCTTTGGTACATTTATAGACGCCTGCGTCTTCCAGCACCTGTTTAAATACAAGGCCGATTTCATGATCGATAATTCCGTCGATATTCGACGCATCGATGCGATCGTATTTTTTCATAAATTCGTCCGCCCAGTCCGCGTGTTTTTCCAGCGTCTCATCCGCCCTTATGTCCGCGCCTGCCAAAATCGCCTGTTTGAGCAGAGCCATCTCGTCTTTGAGTCTGGCCGGCAGCACCGCCAGTCCCATGACTTCGATCAGACCGATATTTTCCTTTTTAATATGGTGCAGATTCGCATGCGGGTGATATACGCCAAGCGGATGTTCCGGTGTGGTAATATTATTGCGGAGTACAAGATCCAGTTCATATTGTCCATCCCGTCTTCTCGCAATCGGCGTAATCGTATTGTGCGGTTCGCCGTCCGTCTCTGCAAAGACAAAAGCGGCTTCATCCGTATATCCGCGCCATGCCGACAGTATTTTATCCGCCAGATCTGTCAGACGTTCTTTTTTATCCGCACGAATACGAATGACTGACATCGGCCATTTTACAATTCCTGCCGACACATCTTCATAGCCTGCAAACGAAATCTCCTGTTCGATCGGCGCTTTTGCCATTGCAAACTCATAGTGTCCGCCCTGGAAATGATCGTGACTTAAGATCGAACCGCCTACAATCGGCAGATCTGCATTGGAGCCTACAAAGTAATGCGGGAACTGCTCCACGAAATCCAGCAGCTTTCCAAACGCCGCGCGCTCGATCTTCATCGGCGTATGCTGCGCATTGAACACGATACAATGCTCGTTGTAGTATACATATGGCGAATACTGGAAATACCAGTCGCTCTGATTAATCGTAATTGGGATAATCCGGTGATTTTGTCTCGCCGGATGGTTTACGCGTCCTGCGTAGCCTTCGTTTTCCCTGCATAACAGACATTTTGGATAACCGCTCTGCTTTGCCAGCTTTGCCGCTGCAATCGCCTTTGGATCTTTTTCCGGCTTGGATAAGTTAATGGTAATATCCAGCTCGCCGTATTCCGTATCTGTGACCCATTTGAGATCTTTTTTGATGCGGTATCTGCGGATATAGTTCGTATCGCAGCTTAATTTGTAAAAATAGTCGGTCGCTTTGCGCGGATCTTCGGCATACAGTTTCCGAAACCGGCCGATGACCTCGCCCGGTCTTGGCACGAGCACGCTCATAATCTTTGTATCGAACAGATCACGGTATACGATACTGTCTTCTTTCAAAATTCCCTGCGCATGCGCTTCGTCCATCAGTTCGTTTAATATCGTCTCCAGTGCTTCCTCCGCGGTATCCTGCGTCAGAGGCGGCTGTTTTTCATACGCCTGTACCGCCGCGTCTTCCAGTTCATCCAGCTCAAACAGCTCCAGCAGACGATTGATCGTATACTGTTTGTCTTCCGGCTGTATGAGTCCTGTCGCCAGTCCATAATCGGTTAATTTTAATATATTTTCCTGAATCATGTCTTCCACCTTTCTATCAAATACTGCCTGCCCGTCCATTTTCCATATTTGTGTCTATGTATGCCGCCTATACCAGTCTCGCCGGTCCATCGCCGATTTCTACGACATAAAAATCGCCTGCATAACCGATCTTTTCTTTATAAGCTCTGCCGACCTGATCGATAAACGTATCCACCGCCTCATCTTTGACAATGCTGACCGTACATCCGCCAAAGCCTGCGCCTGTCATACGGGAGCCGATGACGCCGTCGATCTTCCATGCCTCTTCCACCATCGTATCCAGTTCCTCGCCCGTCACTTCATAATCATCCCGCAGCGATACGTGCGAAGCGTTCATTAATTCGCCAAACAGCTTTACATCGTTGTTTTTGAGCGCTTCTACCGCTTTTAACGTTCTCTGGTTCTCATATACCGCATGTTTTGCGCGTTTTTTGCGCACATCGTCTTTCACCGCGCTCTGATACTGCTCAAACTGCTCCTCGCTCAAATCTCCGAGCGATTCGATGCCTACGACTTCCTGGATTTCTGCCAGCGCTGTCTCGCACTCGCTGCGGCGTTCGTTATATTTGGAGTCTCCAAGTCCGCGTTTTTTATTTGTGCAGGAAATTACGATCTTGGCCCCTTTGAGGCTGATTGGCGCGTATTCATACTTTAACGTCGCCGTATCCAGAAAGATCGCATGATCCGCTTTTCCCATCGCAATCGCGAACTGATCCATAATGCCGCAGTTTACGCCGTTAAAATTATTCTCCGAATATTGTCCGATCAGCGCCAGATCCTGATTCGATACGTCAAACCCAAACAGATCTTTTAAAATATAGCCTGTCAGCACTTCCACAGACGCAGAAGAAGAAAGACCGGAACCGTTTGGAATATTTCCGAATAAAAGCAGATCCATACCCTGTTCCACTTTCATGCCTCTTTCGCCAAACGCCCACATCACGCCCTTCGGATAATTCGTCCAGTCTGCCTTGTTTTCTACTTTTAATCCCTGAACCGAAGATTCGATAACGCCTAAATGCTCGAAATTCATCGAATAAAACCGCAGCGTCTCGTCCTCTCTTTTTCTGACCACACCATAAGTGCCGATCGTCAGAGCACATGGAAATACGTGCCCGCCATTATAATCCGTATGTTCGCCGATCAGATTCACACGCCCCGGAGCAAAATATACCCGGATATCTCCCTCCGCTCCAAAAATCTCTTTGAATTTTTTCACTAATTCTGCCTGCATCTTGTTGTCCTCTCTTTCTTTTAAAGTCTTAGTCTGGTTTGCTGAAAATGAATCTTAAACAACTGCGTCATGCAACATTTACACCGCTGCATCCGCAGTGAATATCCCGCCTTGTTTCTATACGGTAATCCTACAGAGAATCAGGTCCTGTTCTTTCTATTTTTACTATCTGTATTATAATCAATCTCCGGCTGGAATGCAATTTCCAATTTCACATTTACAACAATATGCCGTAAAAATGCAACATAAAGACAACCAGACAGTCATCCCCGCAAACCGACGGTATTTTTAAAAATGCACAAAATACGTCTGGCCTTATGAATTTTTTTTTATTTTTTCCATAAACTTTATTAAAACTCTCTGAATTTAAAATTATCCACTTGTATGCATAAAATGCATGTGCTATAATCCGCAATATACAGATGCCTGATCCATCGATTCAGAAACAAAGAAGGGTGAAAAATGCAACTCCAGGAAACAAAAAAAACAAAAACAACGATCAAAGAGCTGGCTTATAACTACCGCCATGTCTGGGTATTATTCTATGGTGTAATTTATCTTACATGGTTTGCCTGGCTGGAACAGACCGTAACAAAAAAATTCCATATTATTACAATGCCGGTCGATCTGAAAATCCCATTTTGCGAATACTTTATCATTCCTTATCTGCTATGGTTCCTATACATTACATTTGGAGTCATGTTCTTTTTCTTCCGTAATAAACAGGATTATTATAAAATCTGCGCTTTTTTATTTACCGGAATGACAGTATTTCTGATCGTTTCAACGATCTATCCAAACGGTCACTACCTAAGACCACAGGCATTTGAACGGGAAAACCTGTGCACGGAACTCGTACGCTGGCTGTATCAGACCGATACTCCCACGAATCTGTTTCCAAGCATCCACGTATACAATTCTCTCGGCGTTCACATCGCGCTGACGCACAGTGCATATTTTAAAGACAAAAAAATATGCCGGATGGTCTCTTTCGTATTATGCGTATCGATCATCCTGTCCACAATGTTTTTAAAACAGCATTCGGTGTTCGACGTACTGACTGCTTTCGGCATGGCAGCTGTTATGTATTATGTCATTTACCGCGAGGCATATAAAAAAGTACTCGTGCCGCTGCGTGCAGGAAAACCGGAAAAAAAGCAGGTATTACACGATTTACGGCTTTAACGACATACGCCTGTCTGCAACAATGCAGACAGGCGTATCTGATTTATTTTTATCCCGGCTGTTTCATGCCGGATGATCCTCCATCTTCTCCAGCTCATCCATCCAGATTCGCACGCTCGCGTCGCTCGGCATCCGCAGATCCCCTCTCGGCGATACCGCAACGGTGCCTACTTTCGGGCCGTCCGGCAGACAGGATCGTTTAAACTGCTGCGAGAAAAATCTGCGGTAAAATACTTTCAGCCAGCTGCGTATCGTTTCCTGTTCATAGACTCCGTCAAATGCAGCTTCGGCCAGACGCAGTACTTTTAAAGGCTCATATCCAAACCGCAAAACGCCGTACAAAAAGAAATCATGCAGCTCATAAGGCCCCACCAGATCCTCGGTCCTCTGAGCGATCACCCCGTTAACCGGCGGCAGAAGTTCCGGTGACACCGGCGTATCCAGCACATCCAGCAGTACGTTAGCAAGCCCCTCGTCCCCACACGTATCCGCGACATACCGTACCAGATGTCTGACCAGCGTCTTTGGCACAGACGCGTTGACTCCGTACATCGACATATGATCTCCGTTATAAGTGGCCCATCCAAGCGCCAGCTCGGACATATCCCCCGTTCCGATGACCAGTCCGTTATGCATATTGGCAACATCCATCAGAATCTGCGTCCGCTCTCTTGCCTGACTGTTTTCATAAGTCACATCATGCATATGCGGATCCTGACGAATGTCCTGGAAATGCACATGCACCGCATCGCAAATACTGATTTCCCTAAGATCCGCACCCAGATTCTGAATCAGATGCACCGCGTTTTCATATGTGCGGTCTGTCGTACCAAATCCAGGCATCGTGATCGCCAGAATCTGCCCGTGCGGAATCTTTAACAGGTCAAATGCCCGTACCGTAACAAGCAGCGCAAGCGTGGAATCCAGTCCGCCCGAAATGCCTACGACCGCACAGCGGCATCCGGTATGTTCCAGTCGTTTTTTCAGTCCCATCGCCTGAATCGCAAAGATCTCTTCACACCGTTTGCTCCTCTCCGCCGGATTGTCCGGTACAAACGGCGCCGGATCTATCTTACGGGTCAGCTTCGTCTCCAGGCGTTCCAGTGAAAAATGTGTCATCGTATATTCTGACGCATCTTCCCATTCAAACGCGGACATCCTGCGGCGTTCCGAGAGCAGCTTATGCAGATCGATCTCCGAATAAATCGACGTATTGATAAAACGCTCCGCTTCTTTGAGCATCGTCCCGTTTTCCGCGATCATACTTTGTCCGGCATACACTACGTCCTGCGTGGATTCTCCATCCGAAGCATTCGCATAAATATATCCGCACACAAGTCTTGCAGACTGCCCCGCAATCAGATCTCTGCGGTACATATCCTTTCCGGTCACCTCATCCGAAGCAGACAGATTCACAAGCAGATTCGCGCCAGCCAGCGCATGTCTGACTCCGGGCGGATTCGGCGCCCAGACATCCTCGCATAATTCTGCCGCAATCCGCAGTCCCGGCATACTGTCGCAGACAAAGATCTGATCCGTACCAAAAGGTACGGTAACTCCTTCGCGCAGCGTAACCGGCACAGTCCGTTTCATCCCTTTTGCAAAATGCCTTGCTTCGTAAAACTCCGCGTAATTCGGCAAAAACGTTTTTGGCACAATACCAAGCACCTTTCCTTCATGCAGCGCCGCGGCCGTATTATACAGCCTGCCCATATAGGAAAGCGGCAGTCCGACAAAAATGATCGCATGGATGTCAGCGGAGGCTTCTGCAATTACAAACAGCTGATTTAACGCTTCTTCCAGCAAAAGCTCCTGTAAAAACAGATCTCCGCAGCTATAACCGGTAATACACAATTCCGGAAAGACCATAACCGCCGCCTGCTGATCAGCCGCTTCCCTGATATACTGAATGATCATCTGCCCATTATACTTTGGGTCAGCCACCCTGACGTTTGGTGATAAGGCGGCTACTTTTATAAATCCATGTTTCATTTGCCCTTCTACTCCTTTTAATACTATGATATACTACAGTTTTTCGGTTCTATCGTCTGCCAGCATTTCTTTTAGCTCCTCCACATCGAACGAATAAGCGGTATTGCAGAACTGACATTTCACTTCGATCGGTTCGTTATCATCGATCATCTCCCGGATATCGCTTTTGGGAATACTAACGAGCGCTTTCAAAATACGCTCTTTGGAACAATTGCAGGCAAACTGTACCGGCATACGGTCAGTCACTTCCATCGCCAGCCCGCCTAACAGCTCCTCCAGTATATTCTCCGGCGTAAATCCCCGTTCCAGCATATCCGTTACCGAACACAGCGCTTTTATATTCTTTTCCAGCTGTGCGATCACTCCCTCGCCAGCCTGTGGCATCAGCTGCAGGATAAAGCCTCCTGCCTGACGGATCGACCAGTCCGTATCCACAAGAACGCCAAGACCGACCGAAGACGGCACCTGTTCCGATGACGCAAAATAATACGTCAGATCCTCCGCAATCTCTCCCGTCTGCAGCTGTGTCGTACCGACATATGGCTCCTTAAGTCCCAGATCTTTCATCACACGCAGAATTCCACTGCCAATCGCGCCGCCTACGTCCAGTTTCCCCATTGCGTTCAAAGGCAGCTCCACATCCGCTGCCTGCGGATATCCCTTGACATTACCGACAGAATCTGCTGTAACAACCAGTCCCTTTGCCGGCCCGTCGCCTGCGATCTGAATCGTCAGGATATCGTCCTTCCCCTTCATCATGGCGCCCATCATGGCGCCTGCCGCCAGCAGCCTTCCCAGTGCCGCAGATATTACCGGACTTGTGCTGTGACGGGTCGCTGCCTGCTGCGTCAGTTCCCTGGAAGTAACTGCAAATGCGCGGACCGCTCCTGCTGCCGCCGTCGCTCTTATCATATAATCTTTCATCGTTTTTCTGTCTCCTGTACCTGTTTTTTCTATCCATCCCATCCGATTTCATCCGTTATGGATTGGATGATTCTGACTGCCTGACTTTTTGACATTCCTTCGCAATAATATAAATGCGCTCGCTGTTTTCCCGCACCGGGCCGCGGTCTTTGCTGTCGCATGCCCTGATAAACTGCATCCCTGCCTGTTTTAGCAGACGTACCACATCGGCCGGATCATAGCACCGTTCGTAGTGCAGCTCTTCATATTTTCGGTACAGCCCCTGCTCCTGCCGCACGAAAATCGTCAGCGCATATTCGTTCAGCCGTTCTTCCTCGTCGTAATAATTGTCCCAGATCAGACTGCCTTCTTCTCTGTGCTCGCTAAACGTCTGCGTCCCCATCATCTCGCAAAACTTATAATGCGTATTTATATCAAAAATAAACATCCCGCCCGGATCCAGATAATTATTAACCAGACGAAATACCGCCAGCAGATCTTCCTCGCTGGTCAGATAATTAATGGAATCGCAGACGCTGACCACTGCCCGCACGGTTCCATACAGTTCAAATTCGCACATATCCTGCGCAAGATACAAAATCCCCTCGCTCTGTGCCTCCCGCGCAATGCTGAGCATTTCTTCCGACACATCGATCCCGATCATATCGTATCCGCTCTGCGCAAGCAGTCTGGTCATTCTTCCGGTGCCGCAGCCAAGCTCGCAGACCAGTCCGTCGCAAATCCCTTCCTCCTGCAACGTATCGGTCAGAAATTCTTTCCATTCCTCATATGGTACGTCGTCCATAAACAAATCATAAACTTCTGCAAATGCTGTATATGCTTCCATACTGCTCAGACTCCTGTATTCATAAATTAGTAACATCATAACAAGAATCCGGATAGTTTTCAACAAAATTCAATTCTCTGCTTGATTATTTTTTCCATCGCTTTTATACTGTACCATAGTATGTTTCACAGATTACCCGCACACTCTGCAAATAACCGCATGTGAAACCTGCGCAAATGTGTATCGATTCAGGAGGACTTCATTTGAAAACTGTTCCTTTTCCCACAATTTCACGCTCTGTCAGACAGGTATACCGCAGGCGGCTGCTGGCGCCGGTCTTCTATCTGTTGTTTCTGTCCGTACTCTGGCTCGTAACGCCGCTGGAAGGACTGGTATTTCCGCCTCAGGTAACAGGCGAAATCCCGTTACAGGAACTGCGTATCAGCCACAGCCATTATATCACGACCACACTCAGCGATCTGCATTTCACCGGATATACCCAAAACATGTCCGGTTACACAAACGGCTATTATTACTACACATTCCAAAATGACCAGTGTATTCTGGTACTGCTGGCGCCTGACACCTGCAGCCAGGGCAGATCTTATATACCCAGACAGCGTATCCGCGCCAGAATCATGGAAAATTTTGCAGATTACGATACGCTTACCGAACAGCTTGCCGCCGATTTAGGCTGGACCGCATCCGGCATCCGCCGGCAGACGCCAGACGTCCTGCTGAGCGAACCCGGATTTCACAAGCTGCTGTCGCTGCTGCTGCCCGCATGTTATTTTTTAAGCGGCGCTTTTGCGTGCATCAGCATAGTCATCTATGCCCTGTTTATCCGCTTTCCCATCCTCGCGCCGGCCTGCCGGAGGTTACATCTTTATGGCGACGCGAACAAACTGCTGGAACAGGCAGAATCTGAGCTTTCAAATACTTTGCGGTTTGCGAAAGAACAATTGTTTCTTACCCAAAATTTTCTGATTGTACTGACCGATGATGTCACTGCCATCGTACCTGTTTCAGAAATTATCTGGATTTACAAACGTTCCAGGCTGCATAAGTTTTTATGGCGTCACCGGCAGATTTCTTATACGCTGCACATTCTGGCAAACAAACGCCTGCATCTGCAATGTCAAAACCAGTCCGAATCAGACGCTGAGGCCATCGTCACTGCTTTATCTGATGCAAATACAGCTATATTAACCGGATTTAATGAAAAAAACCGCATTCAAATACAAAACATGACGGGAAAGCATTTCTAAGACACGCTCTATCCGGCGCAGCCGTATACAAAAATCCGGCACAGCGGAAAGTTTTCTGCAACGTGCCGGATTTGTCTGCCTGATTTAAAACAGATTCTGGAAAAACTGAACGACAGACTCCAGCAGCTGTTTGAAAAATGCGGCTATTTTGCTCAAAAACCCGCCGCTTTCTTCCATCTCCCTGATGGAGTCATAAATCGACCCCGCCTGCTCCAGAAGACTGTCGACGTCGATATCCAAAGATCCGATCTTTTGCATCAGCGCCGTAATCTGCTCTTTTTCATTCTCATTTAACGAAATCTCAAACTGGTCGCAGGCTTTAGCTATTACTTCTTCGATCTTATCCCGGCTCTTAAGGCCGCCTTCGACTACTCTTTGCTTGACATAAGCGATAAACTCCTCTGTCTTCACATCCTCGCCGAGACTTTCGTTTAATTCGCCGGTGACAACGATCTCATTCATCGCCGCGTCCAGACTCTGCGTATCGATCTGCGTATCTTCCATATCCGCATACGCCTTCATTGCCCCGATCAAAGCCGCTGTTCCGGACAGCGGAAACGGCCCCGCAATAATAACATCCGCATCTTCCAGTCCGGCTGTCGCCAGCGCGTTTTTATACATCCCGATCGTACAATAGGAAATATTTTTGGTCGATATATGAATCCCGTCTCCTTTGTCCCGCTTTACAATAACGACTGAAGACAGGGCTCTCGTACCGATAATGGAGGCGTCCAGATATTCGTCCAGATACTGATGTTCTTCTTCATTGGTCACGGTAACGACCTGATACTGGTCCAGACTGGCCGGATCGATACCCATCAGACTTAGTACCGTATGTTTTTGTTCTTCGTTCAGATTGGCCCCAAGCGCCAGATATGGTTTATCATCTTCGGCAATGACTACATTGTCATCCTGTTCATCTTCAATGGTAACATCTGCACTGACCTTCGGAGGTTCCTCGCCGATCTCTGCATTTACC
>OFHA01002329.1_pt1 | contig 11298 bp, 11 predicted proteins | sample 1521891 | NCBI WGS metagenome assembly OFHA01 (sample SAMEA3504089, study PRJEB24116) | mouse gut metagenome | biome: mouse gut; feature: mouse-associated habitat; material: faeces | place: Denmark | collected 2011 | reverse complement strand
TTAAATAACCTTGGATTGTCATCGGTAAAGATGTGTACGGTTAGAGAGCATCCAACTATTCATAATCTGGGATTGCTTTTATTATTTGAAACAGGTATGCGTGTGGGTGAATTGTCTGTGCTACGGGCAGAGAACATTACTGCAAAGGGAATTGTAATAAATTCTACTGAAATTTATTATAAAGATCCGAATACAAATAAGACAGTTTTTGATTAAGATTTTTAAATCGAAAAAAATCAGAAAAATGAAAATGCCCGCAAAGCCAGTAAAATCAAGGCTTCCGAGCATCGTCATATGTAACATAAAACAGGGGATGAGAGAATCGAACACCGAAATCAAATTTTGCAGAATTCTTAAAACCCATTGTATTTACTGCATTTTAACATTTATTAGCACGTGTGTAAAGTGTTCTATCGTGTTCTGATATGTTCTATTAAATTAATATTCAGATTGGAGGGAACGCACATCATCCAGTTTAATGCTATGAAGCCTGTCAATCCCTTTACCGTAGGCACTCGAAGAGTGGGGATTTATAGGCGGAAACAACGCAAGCCACTTTCCCAAAATAGAAACAGGGATATTCCAATGCAGTTTTTTGGAATATCCCTTGATTACTTATCGAAAATTATTGTACTTCTTTAAAACTAGAGAGAATCGCAATAACTTCTTTTTCTTCTTCCTTTGTAAATGTCCCATCGGGGGATTCAGCGAAAAAAGCGCATCCTGTAGGATAGGGAAAATAATTATACGAAAATCCTTTATAATAGCCACAATTTCTTATATCTTCTTGTATTCCACTGTAAGATTCAGGAAGAACAGCATATGAAACAGGACCGTCAACTTGTGTATATTCGGAATCTGTATCCATGGAAAGTTCTCCCGTTACTTTTATTTTTGCCACAATGAAATTTCCTAGATAAGAATTGTCTTCTGCCTGTATATATCCAGGAATAAAAGCCGAATCAGCTTCTTTTGTAACATCAATCGTGTACATTGTACGACCGTAATCTATAGCAGGACTATCCAAGTCTACATAAGTGACTTCTACCCCTCGGTCATTGGTTAAGGTAACTGTTTCCATGATATTTGGCACTTGATGTAACATTTCTGTAGTAATAGACCAACTATCAGGATAATCAAATTGAAATGTCGGAACAGTTACCATGTCAACATCCGCAAGTTTGGTTCGATAAGAGTTCTTTAATTCTAAGTCCTCTGATGCTTCTGAATTTTCTAAGTCTATTTTCCAGTTCGCACTTGATTCCCAATGCTTTTCCCAAAATGGTTTTATCTTAACTCGAAATAAAGGTTGTTCGATTAATTTATTATCAATAATTGGGACAGATACAACTAAAGTTCCTTGAAGTTTAGGTTCTATTGCTAAGTCAATACTTCCGGCATAATTTAATCCATCAGTACTTTTTTTCACACTTGTACTGACTTCACCATTTGCGTTTCCAGAAATGCCAACTGCAATATCTGCACCAGTGCATCCATATAGTTTTGATACAAGATGTAATAATGCACTTGCAGAACATTCACCAGACATTTTTGCTTCTGTTCCCCAATCCAGACCGTCTGAAAGATAGTTCTTATCAGTTATGTCTTCTACTTTGCCACTTTTGCTATCGTACAAGAATCCACTGGTGTTTTCTGATTCAAGTCCAAAAGAAGTTCCGAATGAACCCTCTATAGTTGCATTTCCGTTGATGTCCAAAAGAACTTCATTTGTAACTACAATTGGAATACCGCTAACCATAAATTGATAAGCAGGTAAATACTTTTTTAATATTTCCTTTTGATAATTTTTTTCTGCATCTTTATTACAACCTAGAAAGAGCTCCCCATCTGTTTCATTATGTAAAGCCAATCCAAATGCAATATTGTTATGACTAATATCAAATGTAAGTTCTTCCCAAATATTAAAACCGACAGAGCCTGATAAGGAAATATTATCTTCTATTTCTTCTTCAAATTCTTGATAAAATTGATAACCTGTATTTTCATCTGTACTTAACAACATATTGGTTGTTGAACTAGTATCATGTGAATTGAATTTTGTTTTTTTGTAAGAAATATTTTGGAACATATCATGGTTTCTGGTTCGACTTATGTTGTTTGAATCAGTTTCATTAACTCCATTAGGGGTTAATATGAAATTTTTTGTTAAATGCAATTCTTCAAAGACATCTGTTAATACCGCATATTCAGTTTTTACAATATATTGTGAACCGTTTTTTTTAATACTTAGAACTCTACGAATAAAACCCTCTGGAGCAGCATCTATTATTCCGGCAACTATTACATCATTTTTTGAGTAATGAGGATTCTCGGAAAATATCAATTCATCATCGGTAACTTTTATGGGTTGCCGTTTTGGTTCTGTTTTATCAGTTATAACTGTAACATTTTTTTTGATAATAATACTGTCGTTATTATTCTTATCGTTCTTATTCATAAATTTGAACAAAACAATACCACTAATGGCAAAAACCAAAATAAAGATAATGATGATTGCTATTAAAATAATGTTTTTTCGTTTCATTTATGCTTTCTCCTTTATTATATGCAAGATTTTAATCTCTTTTTATCCATTTTTTCAGAGGATTACCATGTTTATCATACTCTATAAGTACATGGTCATTGTCATCAGAATTATTGAAGATAGCAACGAATATTTCTATTATTATCAGGGCTATTCCTAATATGATGATAGCATATCCAAATAAAAACCATATTGCTGAACCAACCAGCATTAGCATATTCCATCTGTAATCTGCATTTGTGAGAAACACAATAAACGGGATTAGTAAACTTATTAACAGTACAATCATAAGAAGTCCCTCTATTAGATGCATAATTTGCTCAAATAAATCAATGAATCTAATATGTACATCCAAATTTAAATAAATAGATTCTAAAATGCCTATTGTGACGAATGTAATTATACAAATTAAGCATGCAGTCATAATGAATTTCAAGAATCCATCTTTTTCTTTAATATATTGTACAAAAAGTAAAACAGTAGCTAAAAGCAAAATAAGTACACCTATCATGAATAGTATCTGTTCAGATTGATGAGAAGATATGTATTCGGTTAATCCTCTTTCTTTTTCAAATTTTTCATCTGGAATTGCTTCATCAAGTTTAGAAAACTTACGAATACGTAAAATAAGGTTCAAAACATAAATGCAATCGGCAACTATTGCAGATAATAGACTCCATGTTTTTAACTCCATATTCTTTAAATTGGCAATTTTTTCTTTCATTTTTCTCCTCCTTATAAACACCTATTCTATCTTAATAAGATTATACTGCATTGCATTTTGCATTGCAATTAAAATTGCTAAACAGAATGCATATTTATCTTTTTATATGCAATATCATATAAATGATTGGAGGTAGTGCATATGGCATTTCAATTAAAGCCGAATAGAAAAGAAAGTGAAAACAAAACAATTAGATTTCCATTACCTTTAGTGGAAAAAATAAATGAAGCAATAAAAAATCAAGAGGTCACTTTTTCAAGTTTCGTGATACAGGCATGTGAATATGCTTTGGAAAATATGGATGTTGTAGATGAAAACTAATAAATCGAATAAGAAAAAATGGTTAATATATGAAACAAAAAGGAGGGGATTCCTATGTAGTTTTAGGAATCCCTTTCTCTCTCTAAATTAAACAATATTTTTTGATGGCTTATTTCTTTTATCAAGTCTTCTTGTTTCCAATTATTTTTATGCTCATCCGGATAAATTAGCTCTTCCATAATAGGTACAACCTTTTTCATTTCTGTTTTATTATTAATACTATCGTAACATTCATCTATCTCTTTTTTCATCCAATAATTTTTTATGTCACTAGGAATTGCTTGATTATTTTTTATGTATGCAGATTGTAATAAATATTTAAATAACGCTTGATTTATATTTAGAGTAGGATATTCGATTATTTGTGAACCGATATCCAATTTATGATATTCAATAAATATTAATGATTCTAATTTATCTAAAGAAGTCTTATCATCTTCCTGACCGCATATAAAATCAAACGAAACATGATAGTATTCAGCAATCTGTGTTAAATTTTCTAAAGTTAGATTTGTTTTTCCTTGTTCAATTTTTGCATAATTTTCTTTTGAAGTACCAATTTTAGAAGCAAATGTTTCTTGGGTTTCCCCGCTCCTTTTTCTCAGAATTTTTAGTTGTTTTGATACGTTTTTTTTAACTTCTTCATATTTCATTGCCTACTTTTCTCCTATCATATTAGTTTTTAGCTATTATAGCACATATATAATGTCTTGTAAATCCCAAAATATATTAAAAAATAATTATAAATACTACTTTAGTAAAAACTGGTATTAAAAATAACACAGTGACTCTTTAAACACATTGGTATACAATATAAACACATTAAGCGCTTAGTGAATTAAAAACTGATTTGTTCAGTAAAAAAATTGGAGGTACAAAATGAAACCAAGTGATGTAAATATTAATTTTGAAAAAACCGTTGGCGATTTAATGTTAATAGGAGAGCCTAAAGAAGTTTATAGCTATGAAAATGGAAAACCTACAAATCAATTGCAGGCGATAGGTTATCCTGTTATTTCCACTAAGTTATTGGAAAAATTAACCATAAAGGTAAAAGAGCTAAAACCATCTATAGAATTTCATGGTAAACCAATTCCTGTTGCACTAACGAATGTTGATGCAAAACTTTGGCAAGATTTTAAAAGCAACGAAATCAAAGTAAGTGTTACCGCAGACAGTATTGCAGTACAGAACCGGGTAAAAGTAAATAAAGGGGGTGAGTAGGCGAATGAAATATCGGAAAGTTAGACCAAATTCTTATATTTGGTTAAAATTGTTATATGCTATTTTCTTCATAGTATTGTTTCAATCAATACTATTTGGCTTAATAGGTGAAAATATATGGTGGTTTATTGTAGGAATTATGGTCATTTTAGGCGTTTTGTATATCAAGATTGCCAGAAAGAAATTGATTAAGGCGAGAGATATTTCTCGCCTTATACATAAACACATTAGAGAAAATGAACTATATCAGACAGAAACGAACGGTCGTAAAAATCGAGAGGTATATATCTTTTATCCCGAAGTGTACTGGCGAATAGATAAATCACTCAATACACTTTTTATCCGATTCCGGTTAAGTGGTAACAAAATCAATTTAAGGGGGTTGGAACAAGGACTTTCTGATCGCTTAGAAAAGATATGTTTGAATGTTTATGAGGAAAGAGGATACATTGAGTATTTATTTGAGTTAGAAACAGAAAAGCGATTGGTAATTAATAATAAAGAAGAAATACAAGGAACTTATGGAGAAACTCAAGTTACACTTGCTCCGTCATTTGTATGGGATTATCGGAAAGTAGTCGGCTTTATGTTGATTGGTGCTACTGGTTCAGGTAAAACAACTTTATCTCGATTTCTGATTACTAATTTAATTAATCGTGGCGTTCGTATTATTTATGTTGATGTAAAACGAGATTTGGAGATGGAAAGATTTTGCAGTGGAAATCTTATGATTACATACGCTTATGAGACAGAAGCTATAGCAAAAGTCATTTCAGAAGTTGCAGAAGAACTACAAAATAGGACGCAAGATATTAGCAATATGAAGATTGATGAAGATTTTGATTTCGGTTTTAATCCTGTATTTTTAATATGTGATGAAATTATCTTAATGAAATTGATATTTCCTAAAAAACTATATGATGAAACCATTAAACGGATTAATGAAATTATTGTTGGTGGACGGAGTAAAAATATATTTTGCGGATTAATCTCACAGTCTGCATTGGCTGAATATTTTGGAAACAGCGGAATAAGAGGAAATATTGGATTAAAAATTGCTTTGGGACACTTAACGTCTACAGAATATAGTATGATTTTCGGACAAGAGTTCTCGGACATAAAGAATCTGCGTTATAATGAAATCGGTTCTGGTTTAATTATGCGGAGTGGTGAAGATAGCAGACCGCGTGAATTTGTTGCTCCATATATTAAAAATGGCGTATTGGACTAATTCCTATATATTCCCATGAAAAATAGAATGGTTTCCCTCTGGCGGCTGCCAACGGCAGAGAGCCAGAGGGGAGGGACAACCCCGTCTAGTATTACAAGGGGTTGTAGCAAAATCTATTTTATGTAGCAAAATCAAAAAGTTTGTCATTACTACATCTTTATGTAGCAAATAGCAAAGGGGGTAATAATGAAAAGCGAAATAAAAGACCGTCAATCACGCAAATATAGCATCACGTTAAATAACCCATTAGTAATGATTCCACCCATGACACATGAGCAAATAAAGCAAGAAATAGGAAAACTTGGTTCTGTAGTGTATTGGTGTATGGCCGATGAAATTGGGTTAGAAGAAAAAACTCCACATACACATATTTATCTTTATAGCGATTCTCCAATCAGATTTTCAACTATTAAGAATCGGTTTCCGAAAGGGCATATAGAATCTGCATATGGTACTTCAAAAGAAAATCGAACATATATTCTAAAAGCTGGAAAGTGGGGAAAAACTACAAAAAAAGAAACTTCGATTCAAGGGAGTTTTGAAGAATACGGAGAAATGCCATCAAAAGAAATTATGAGTGCTAAAGGAGAACTTCAATTAATTTATGATATGATTGAAAATGGTTTTAGTACGGCAGAAATATTAAAAGTATTTCCACAAGCAATACGTTATTTGGAAAAAATAGACAGGGCAAGGCAGATTTTAATTGAAGACGAATATAAAAGTATGTGGCGAGAATTAACCGTTATTTATATATCTGGAGAAACAGAAACCGGAAAGACACGCTCTGTTATGGAAAAATATGGATATAGTAATGTTTTTCGTATAACAGACTATACACATCCATTCGATAACTATAAAAATCAGGGAACTATTATATTTGAGGAATTTAGAAGTAGTTTAAAGATTCAAGATATGCTGAATTATTTAGATGGGTATCCCTGTGAATTGGCAGCGCGTTATAATAATAAAATAGCGTGTTATCTAACCGTATACATAATTTCAAATATTCCGCTAGAACAGCAATATACAAATATACAGAGAGAAAGTCCATCAACTTGGTTTGCATTTCTGAGGCGTATACATAAAATTATCTGCCATGAAGACGCACAACATATCATTACTTACAATTCAGTGAAAGAATATTTGGAAAGAAATAATGATTTTCGACGTTTAACCGATGAAGAACAGGAATATTTACCTTTTTGTAAAGGATAGGAGGAATATGAGCCAGTTATATTATGATTATAGATTCGCATATATTGCAGTATGCTCTTGAGAATGATATACTAGATTTGGATGATGTGCGAAGAAAGATAATGAAAGAAGAAAAGAAAAAATATCTTGAAATGCATAATCATAAAATCTGGTTTGATGAAAAAGCAAATCAATGGATGACTTATATAGATGAACCCTCTGCAAAAAGAGGGTTTGTCTTGAAAAGGCGAAAAGAAAAGGAGAACCTTGAAAAATTAATCATTGAACATTATCATGCTATTGAAGAAAAACCCCGGATTTCCGACATTTTTCATAAGTGGATTGATTTAAAATTCAAATATGGCGAAATCAGTGTTCAGACAAAAACTCGCTATGAAAATGACTTTAAACGATTTTTTACAGAAGACAATGAAATATGTAAAAAATATATTGCTGACATTACTGATATAGAGCTAGAAATGTTCATAAAAGGCAGTATTAAAAAACATAAACTTACCAAAAAAACATATGGTGGTTTAAAGATTCTTCTTAAAGGTATATTCAGACATGCTAGAAAGGAAAAGTTGACGAATATTATCATTTCTGTATTTTTTGATGAATTAGATTTGTCTAAAAATATATTCACTGTACAAGAGAAAAAGAATGATGAAGATGAAGTTTATAGCGAAGATGAAATTCCTTTAATTAAAGACTATCTTCTACAAAAAGATACACTTCGTTATTTAGGCGTGTTACTAGTATTCGTAACTGGTATGAGGGTGGGCGAATTATCCACGTTAAAACCCGAAGATATTCAAATAACAGATAAGAACAGTTTTATTCATGTTTGTCGAACTGAAATTCATTACAGTGAAGAAGATGAACAGGGGCAGAGAAAGAATGTCGTTGGCGTACAGGATTTTCCGAAATCCGAAGCAGGGGATCGTTATATTATTCTTAACAGCTTTGCCATACAGATATTGCAACGCATTAAGGAATTGAATCCGAACCCAAAAGAGTATCTTTTTGAGGAAAATGGACAAAGAATTAAAATCAGAGGATTCAGCGGTGCATTAAGACGAACGTGCAAAAGTCTTGATATTCCATTTAGACCAATGCATAAAATTCGGAAAACCTATGGAACTACGCTTCTTGATAATCATGTATCAGAAACGCTTGTAGCGTATCAGATGGGGCATTCGGATATTTCTACAACCAAAAAATATTATTATCGTAACAATCAATCAAAAGAGCATAAAGTAAAGGAAATAGAAAGAGCCCTTTCGACTATCTGATGTAGTATGAAAAAGGCTCTTTTCTATTTGTGTTCTGGCTTGTGTTCTATTACATTCTGAACATGAAAAAACCGCCGAATTACGGCGGTCTTAAGCAGGGGATGAGAGAATCGAACTCCCGCTAAGAGTTTTGGAGACTCCTGTCATACCATTTGACCAATCCCCTATGTAGAAATGCAACCAAAAGCGGTCACTAGATATTTATACCATAAATGACCGCTTTCTGTCAATTCATTATTTAAATTTACAAAAAAATTTTAATTTCCGCTTAATTGCAAACTTTAAATCAGCAATTTTCATTCATTCTAATACATTTGGGGTTTCAGATTATAATACCAGCGACGGTGCGGAATATACCCGTCCGCCTAACTCGTTGTCCAACATGTACAGGCTTTTTGGATCGCCGCCGAATAACTCATATTTTTTTACCAGATTGTCCGCATTGGTTTCCTCTTCGCCCTGTTCCTTCACAAACCAGTCCAGAAACTGCATGGTACGAAAATCTTTTTCAGAATATGCAGCGTCATAGATATCATGTATCAGACTGGTTACGAACTGTTCGTGTTTTAAGCCTTCGGTAAGGACGTCTTTCGCATTTTCTAGTGGAACGTCCGGTTTGTCAATGGAATCCAGTATGATTTTTGCCCCATTGTTCTGTAAATACTGGATAAACAGCATTGCATGGTCGCGTTCTTCCTGAGCCTGGATTTTATACCAATTTCCGAATCCATCCAGCCCTTGGTCGTAATAGTAATTAGAGAAATCCAGATACAGATATGCGGAATAGAATTCTTTATTGATCTGCTGGTTTAGCAGTTCTGTAACTTTTGCACTTAACATAATTAGTACCTCCATCTTTGTTTTATAAATTGTTTGACCACTGTTTTGTATAAATAGTATATAACACAAATGGCTTTTGTCTTTTCTGCTTTATTATACGCCGGATATTTTTTGAATTCAACGGCCAATCGTTGCAAAGATGGAAACTTACAGATTATCTGGAGGAAAAGAGGATTTCAGCCGGAAGAGCCAGCTCCACATTAGATGGAATCCTCCTGCTCCCGCGACAGAGGCAGAGATATATGCCGTGATGCCGAATCCATTTCCCAGAGCTTTTGCTATTTGACAGAAGACCTTCTGCTGCATGGTATAGTGCGGGCTGATGTAGAACATATTAATGTCGCCAAATTGATAAAACGCAAGATTAAACGCAGTTGCGGCTGCACAGCATATGAGATATAGTAAGGCGCAAAAGCCAAAGCTTTTGAAGGAGTGGTCGGTTTTTACGCATAATCCGCCGGCACATCCGAGGATGATTAAAAGAATATGCCATGCATAAGAATGTATGGTTAACGGCAGATACTCATAATGCATACCGCTGGTATCGAAAAATACGAAGATACCGCCAAGAAGGCCGAAGTCCATCAGGAAAGCCGCGAGGAGAGAACAGAGCCGGTCAGCGCGCGCTTGTAAATATGCCGGCAGATGCCTGCTGATACGTGCGGAGGATAGGAGACCAATGGACAGACAAACATACATGGGTATGCTGCAAAGCTGGAAGGGAAAATGCCACCAGCTATAGATTCCTTTATTCAGTACGAATGTGAGCGTCCATTGTTTCCATATCTCGCTTGCCAGCATCAAGAAGCCGCAGAACGTATATCCTTTTGGGTAGGGAAAGAGACCTCCGTTTTGCGGGTAGGATTTGAAAATATTCATTAGTTTGTTACGGGTTTCCATCAGGCTATTGAGAATACCTAAGCAGATCTTCCGAAAAGGCTTCCATCTGCGCATTTAGTTTCTGAGCGGCAGATTCTGGCAGGGAAGCCAAAAGCTGTTCCATATTCTTGCGGATAAGCTGGGGATTATAAGGGACTTCTAAAGCAAGGTCGCTGTAGGCGCGCAGTTTCTGAAAATAAAAGCCCGCTTCATTCATATCAGAGGCATTTCGACACATGGCGTACATGTAGACACAGTCGGCGGCATCCGTATCGGGACATTCCTTGCAGATCCATTTTCCAAGAAAATAGTACTTTTCGCCGAGCTGATATAAGAAACCCGGCAGCGTGAGCAGTTGTTCTAACATAGTTTATTACCTCCTTGTGGACGGCTATGAAATATTATAACCGTCTTTTTTATTACAATACCATATTTTGGGCGTTTGCGGAGATTTGTCAAAATCTTTTTTGAAATTTATAAAAAAATTACTTTTCATTCTATATATTTTGTGGTAACATTACTTTTACACCCACTAGATATTGTGGTGATAATTGTTGGAAGCAGAATTTGACGCGCGAGCGGTATATTAGACAAGTGGATTCGAGAGGAGAGTATGGAGTGAATATGGCAGTAAAAAACAAAGTAATCAAGAGAAACGGCGAAGAAGTTACCTTCGATATAACAAAGATTGTGAATGCAATTAATGCTGCGAATCAGGAAGTAGAGAACATCTATAAGATGAATAAGTATCAGGTACGGGCCATTGCGGATGATATTGCGCAGCAGGTACAGAGAATGTCCCATGCGGTGAATGTAGAAGATATTCAGGATATGGTGGAGACCAGTATCATGGGAATGCGCGGATACGAGGTGGCTCAGAAGTACGTGCGTTACCGCTATAAGAGAGAGCTTGCCCGTAAGTCGAATACGACGGATAATGGAATCCTTGCCCTGATTGAGCATCTGAACGAGGAAGTGACCCAGGAGAATTCCAATAAGAATCCGGTGATCAATTCCACTCAGCGCGACTATATGGCGGGGG
>OFHA01002322.1_pt1 | contig 11319 bp, 11 predicted proteins | sample 1521891 | NCBI WGS metagenome assembly OFHA01 (sample SAMEA3504089, study PRJEB24116) | mouse gut metagenome | biome: mouse gut; feature: mouse-associated habitat; material: faeces | place: Denmark | collected 2011 | reverse complement strand
ACTTTTTCCCGATGCCGTATCATAAATGTTGACTGTAACACTGTCTTTTCCCAAATCAATTGTGGAATTTCCTTCCACCTTTAATGTAAATCCCATAATAAACTCCTTTCGTTTTACCTCAAATTTTTACATTCATGTAAGGCCTGTCCATCATTCTCCGCTGAAGCCGCCCTCAAATTTCAGGCTTGTCATCTTATCTTTCTTCTGTTTTATCAGAAGTTTAAAGACGCCTGCACCCGTATCATCTGAGAAATCTTCCTCATAATCCACTACAAAGGCATTCGGCACATTAATCTGGCGTACAATCTGTGATGCGTTCACGACTTTGATCTCCACATTCCTGTAGCAGTCTGAATTTTCTGCCGGAACCAGCGCCCACTTTGCAATCTTTGAGGTGTCATCTGCCGCCTCTCCGTCCACAGGTGCCAGAATTTTTCCCTCGATCAGAATGGTGGAGCCTAAATCTGTCGATCTGGCATTGGAATCATGGGGGATATCTGCCCCAAATTTCACGTTTGTAATGCTGGTTTCTTTCAAATCAATTGATTCGCTGCCTTCAATTTTTAACCGTAATCCCATAGTTTTCCTCCTTGTTATTTGCTTTGCAGCCTGTCAGGCTGCTGTTATTATTTCATACCCTTTAAAGGTATCTAAACATATTCATTTCTGGCTTTTCTTTCGAGCTGCACTTTTAGATTTCTGGTTGTGTTAGCAAAGGTAACTAATACATCACAGACGCCATATTTTTCATCTATGCTGCATTCGAGCTCATCACCATCCTGTAGAATGGAATTGACATACTGTCTGCTTGCATCCCAGCGGCTCTTCTGACTGTTGGGGTTGTTGCTGAAGAATTTTTCAATCTTGTCCTGTTTAAAATCAGCACTGTAAAAGCGCAGCATCCTTTCAATGTACGTCACGACAAGCGTTTTATAGATGGGCTCAAATTCATTCCCTCTGCTTAACAGGTTTCGTGCCTTGTACACTGTGATGCTCTTGATCTCCTGTCCCTTGTACTGCGCATTGTCTGAGGAGAATACAAAGCCAAAGCCTGTATGGTTGATGGAATTTTTGATGGCATTGGTAAATCCTGAGATCTCCTTTGTCATGCTGGTGGTCGCAAGAAGCGCATTATCATCCGCCTCTATGTCAAACCGCACGCCGGGATACTCCATGCTTGTGTCCTTAAAACGCTGCTTTAAGTATTCAGGGCACTGCCATGCCGCCACGATTCCCGCAGCCTCATAGGCAGCGCTGACATAAATTCCCTCAAGCCACATCTTCATCACATCGTCCTTCTCTGTGGAAAGGGCAACATTTCCTTCTTCATCCATCACCATTTTTTTGTCAAGCACCAGTCCTGACTTATCTTTCGGAATGATGGTGGCATTCGGAATGCATGGAATCACAAATTCACTGTATGTTTTTTTCATAAGCGGTGTGCATTTATCTTTAAACAGTTCAATTCCTTCTGTAGAAATATAATTGAACGTCGTCTCCTCCCCGGTGCAGAAACTAAAGAATGTTGAAATCTTATAAGGTTCTATCGCGTTCATCAGCGCTGCAAGACTCTCCATGGAGTTTGTCCCCTGCTTCTCTTCACGCTTGTTTCCCGCAAAGCGCACTCTTTGCAGCTTTCCGCCAGATGTCTGGTTTAATTCTACATCCGGCACAATGCCAAACCAGATGGTGTTGTCAAACTCATTTTTGTCATTGGTCGTATTCAGGTATGTAATCAGTCTTGGCAGGTTGCTGGATTTCACCATCATCTCAAGCGGAATGTTCGTAATCAAAAGTTTCGGCTGCATGCCCTTCTCTTTTACTTTGTACTGGTCAAAAAAGGTCTTTACGCCCAGAATTTTCTCAATTAACGGCTTTACCACCTTGACAAAGTCATTCTTGCTCTGTTTGTAAAATTCAAGATAGGTGTTGTAATTGCCCACTTCCAGCTCACGGTTAACATTGCTCTCCATGGTAGAGCTTAAAGGACAGAAGGTTCTGACAACCAGATCCCTTACATAGCCGGAGGGATTTTCGTTTAATGCATCATAATCCTCCCGAAATGCATCCATAAGGCTCAGGTTTACCTCATCATCCACCACTGCAAGCTGCGTGCTCTCTTCCTGCTTCATTTCGAGGATTTTCAGTTCTCCGTCCTCCCCCATGCTTAAAAGCCCTGCCTTAAAGTCCGGTCCGCCCTGTCTGGACTCGCCGTCCCCCAGAAGCAGTCTGGTCTTAATATCCTCTATCGCTAACGGCAGCATCGCAAGAACGTTGTTATAGTTCTGGCTTGCCTGCTCAAACTGGTAGTTTAAGGTATCTCCCAGATCAAGCCGCTTGGGATCGCCGTCATCTAACTCCATATATTTCCCATAAGTATACTGGATTTCCCTGCGGACCTGCCGGATATCCTCCATGATCTTTTTGGGCGAGATCATCTCTAAAATCTTTCCAAACTGAAAATCCACATTTGCCACGCCCTGTGCATCCTTTGCATCCAGAAGCGTTATCAGCATATTTAACAGGTCATTCATCTCATTTAAGGGAATCTCTGTAATACAGTTTTGCGGAATATGCTCGGGCCTTACGGTGCTGTACTGGATTTTCCCAGTAGACGCATCACACCAGGAATATACCACCGGGCTGAACTTTTCCAAAAACTCAGGAAAGCTTGACACCGCCAGCTCCTTATTGATCTCCTTGATCTTGTCGTCATCCAGGCTTGTCTTTCCCCGCACATCGCCAATCAGGGTCAGTAAATTCAGGCATTCAGGGTTGATCTCAGTAAACAGGATCGTCCTGTTTGTCTGTGTAATCACATCCATACTCATTCTCCTTTTCTTATCTTTGTGTATTTTATGGGTGGCGGATCTCTATTGAAACACCGCAATATAATGTATTTCCAGATCATAGCCTCCATCCTGTGAGGTAATATAGATCACATCGCCAAAACGAATGCTGTATTGCAGCTGCCTGCATGCAATGGCATTTCCAACCATGACATCCGACTTCGAGGTGTGGTACAGGACCATGCTGCGGTTTTCGTCTGCAATCAGGAAAATGCTGTTTAACTGTAATGCCTCCGCCTGTACGGGATACTCTCCAAAAAGATCCCCAAGCGACACCCTTCCGTCCTTTACCCGGTTCATCTGAAATGTAAGCGGCGGAATTTCTTCTTCCTCCTGCGGCTGCCGCAGGAAATATGCATTGAGCTTGCCGCTGAAATGATACTGCCTTCTCTGCTCTGTCAGCCGTTCGATCTCCGGCTTTGGTTTATGTGTAAGCTTCCATATAAAAACAACAGACACTATCAGTGCAGCCGCAATCACCCACCAATAAGCCTGCCACCATGTATTCACCTGAAGGGAATATGTGTACTGGAGCATGTCCTCCCCGTCGCTTGCCTGTATTGTCACCCTGTGGTTTCCAGCGCGCTGGGGCGTGAGTGTGAGCGCATCCCCATCAAGCTGCACCAGCAGATTCTCCTGACTGTCAGGCACAGAATAGGACAGTGCGTCCCCGTCCGCATCATGAAAGTAATTGTTTAAGTGATACGACAGCGTCTGATTTACCAGCGTTCCCTTTTCCTCTGGAATACTTCCCTGCGGCACTGTATTTGAGACTTCGATCTGAAATGGATATACATAGCTGCCATATCCATCCGACAATGTCCCTTCCAATGAATACATGCCGGAATGTGCAAACTGAATGCTTCCTCTCAGGATTCCATTGCGCACTTCCTCTTTTGTAATCATGACATCCTTCTCAGCTTTAGAATCCGTACAGAAAAGCTCCCATGTCAAATTCCTGTAAAAGTCCGCATCTGTAATCTTTTCACCAGAGGCGTTTTGGAAACAGATCTCGTAATCAAGACTCTGGTTTCTGGCTGCCTTCGTTTCTATATTCATAACAGGCATAAATCCCCTGTAGCTGATAACATAAACCTGAAGATCCTGCCCCTGATTTGTTGCGGTATGGATAGTAAGCTCCTTTTCCGCCAGAGAATTTTGATTGTTTTCTATTTTTCCCACCGCATAGTGCGACAGATTCGTAAGCGTCAGGTTCTGATCCCCATACTGAACAAAAGTTTCTCCTACTGACCCGGAGGAGATTAAAAGGATATCAATTTCATCTACATAAACGCTGTCCAGCACGCATGTAATCTGCTGGCTGCCTCCTGCGTAGGTTCCGTTGGAAAACTGCTGTATCCGGTAAAAAAGGTTATTCTGGAAAATGCCGTACAGGATTTCCATCAAATCTTCCGGGTTTTTCGCAGAATAGCTCTCTGCCTGCGTTTCTTCTGCAATTTCTCTCAAAACTGCAATGCTGCCGTCATACTGTCCAAAAGCGATTGTATAAATGGGAATATTTTTTTCCCTGCACTGGCTGATACAATCTTTTAGTTCCTGATTGGACTGCTTTTCTGTGCGTGGACTGTCTGCTGGCAGATCTGTCTCCCCGTCGGAGATTAATACCATAATCCTGCGGATATTTGCTTCATTAGAAAACAGCCCGCATGCCTGCGATACTCCCATGCCGATATCCGTATCACCCGAATACGTTATGGAAGATATCTGGTCTTTTAGCTTTTTTCTTTTTTCTGCTGTCTCTATTGTTTCTGGCGCTGAATAAGAAAGTATCTCATTGTTATATGCCACATATCCAATGTGGATTCCCTGTGTCTGCATAGTATCAATGAACGCTTGGACCATATCAAGCCCGATTCCTGAAGGATCATTTGTTTTCATAGAGCCGCTGCTGTCAATCACAAAGATAATCTCAAGCTGCTCCTTTTGCGGAACAATCTCTTCGGCATATCCCGTTAGTGGAAAGAACAGTGACAAAATGATGCAGTATAACAGTCTCCGTAATACTTTCATACTCTGCTTTCCCTTCTATTGTCCTTTGTATTATTCCAATTTTATATTTTTATGTTTCTCTCTAATAAACCAAACAATATATGTGCCGCCACATAAAATAACAGAACTCAAAACAGCACAAGCAAATGTATTCCGAAATGGTATTAACAAAATACCTGTCAGCATTTCAAAAATCACTATTTTATGTGCTCTTTTTCTGATTGCTTTTCTGTCTCTTTCATCAAGCGGCTTGTTCTCATCCGCTAATGGTGCAAAAATAAAAATATAGATTGCAGATAGGATCGCTAAAGCTGCAGTTATATAAATTTTCCAGATAAACTGAATTTTTATCCAGATAAGAGCTACAACCAGAAGCAACGTTGAAAGAAAATAACAGGATTTCCAGCCTCTTGCATGATAGCCCCCTGCTTCCTGGCGTAATAACATAAATGCTACCAAAAATACCATACAGTGCCAAAACATACCCATTGCAATTCCAATAACTGCACTTATCGCAAAATTCGTAATATAAACCTGTATCATATTTAAAGCATATACATATACTTCTTTATCTTCAGCTTCAATGCTTCCATTTTCTTCCAACTTGTTTACAATTCCGTAAAAAACTTTTTCCATTGATTAATTTTTAGAGAACTTTTTCAGATTCTGGGGAACTTCCGGCTGATGAAGAAGATAACAACAGCAAAAGCTTGCTGCGGCTGTTGCAACTAAAGCCAATACACCTGCTAAAATCTGATACCCATACATCTTTGCATTTTTCATCATCATAATAATATCCTCACTTTCTTTTTTACCAGCAAATGATAGCACATTTTGTCGAATTAAAACTGTAAATGTAATAATCTGTAGGTATACATGTAATTATTTCCAAATATTCATACTTTTTCCGCTATAAAAAATACAGGATAGTGAAACTTATATTATTCTTTTCTATCCTGAATATTTCTTCTTATATTTTCTATACATTTTTTCTTGTAGCTATTTTTAATTTTTTTGTATTAAATTGATATAAGAATAGTTTATTTGAGTCCGTTAGTATTTACTTTATCTTTTCACTGTTTTTAAGCGAAATAGGATGTGATTTACTTAATAAGAAAAGCAAAGCTTCCTATGGGGATTGAGAATTTTGAGAGAATACGTAAGGATGGATTTTATTATGTTGATAAAACAGGACTTATCAGGGACTTTCTGGAAAATCCGGCATATGTGAACCTGTTCACACGTCCGAGGCGTTTCGGAAAGACGCTGAACATGAGCATGCTGAAACATTTTTTTGAAGCGGGCAGTGATAGAACGATTTTTGACGGGCTTGAGATTTCAGGGGAAAAAGAGCGGTGTGAAGAGTACATGGGAAAATTTCCTGTAATTTCAATTACGTTAAAGGGGGCAACCGGGGAAAACTTTGAAGAGGCAAAAGTAATGTTTCGGAGAATCATAGGAAGACAAGCGAAGCGATGCGGTTCCGGTTCCTGCTGGAAAGTGACCGGATTGATGATACAGAACGCAGTCAGTATGCGGCGCTTATTGGCACGAGTAAAACAGTCACATTTACCATGTCAGATGATCTGCTGAAAGACAGTCTGCTATGCGGAAAATGCGTTATTTGACACCACATGTCAGGATGCCATGAAGCAGATCAATGACCGGAACTATAGGGAAAAACTAGTTGATGACGGCATGACAACCATCCGCAAATATGGAATCGCATGCTATAAAAGGCGCTGTAAGGTAATTTCTGGATAAAAGCAGTTCAGGAATGCTGTCTGAAGCATCCCTGAACATAATGATACAAACCTCCTGTTATATCATTACAAACCTCACATTTTCTTGGTATGGCAGTCCTTTGGCACTATGCCCTGCCTTGGACAGCTTTTCCATTTTTGGGCTGTTTGCGTAAAACGACAGGACAAGCCCGGATAAAGTCTGCCTGTTGGTCGGGTGCATGAAATATATGCTGTGGATCAGCTTTACGCCCAGGAGCATATCATTGTGCCAGCCTCCTTCTTCGGCGCACAGTTCCCATTTTCCGGGTTCTTTTTTACATTTGCTTTCATAAAAATCAGAAAATTCGGGGCATCTGACAATATCCTGGCACATGTTTACGGAGTCCCTGTCCCTGTCGTCCCAGTAATCCCTTTTCCACTTGTCACTGCACTGCTTAATGTAATGAAGTGATAAAATCACAAACGATTCTGAAAGCTTCTTTTCATTCATTATGGCATCAAGCACTTCTTTTCTTGAAAAGCTGAAAGAATTTACCATATAGGTCATGGTATTGCTGAAATTCTCCATGGCTTTGTGTTTTTCCTCATAGTCCGTAAACCTCCCTGCTGATAAAAGCTTTTGTTTGGGCAGGTTTCCCTTTTTGTGTTGTCCATACGGAAGCAGGAAAACTGGGAGAAACGCGCCTGCATGAAGCTGCATCTTTTTAAAGTATGGCTTTCAAGGCACAGCGCAGAATACCGCATCCCTTTTCCCGTGCTCGTGGTGGAAAATGTGGCAATGGCTGTCAGCCTGTTCTCCATCCTTCAGGTATAGGAAAATCCGCTTTCTGTCTATTACTGTCCGGAGAACCTGTTCATGCTCTATGCGCCGTTTTCCTCCATTTACTGGTGCGAGGCGGACGATGAGGGGAGAATAAAGGCCGTAAGGCTTGCCCTTGAGGCAGATATTTAATGCAGCACGCTTACAAAAACGATGCGGATTCATACGTTAGAACTGCACCGTCTTTTTTGACATACAGCCGGAAGAATTTTCCAAGTCCTGTGCAGTGCGGTTAAATCTCAGGTCAATCTCCACACATCGCCCGTCCCTCCCGTATTTGCAGGCATATGCCGTATCCATCCAAAAATCCTCTGTACCCTCCGCATGTTCTCCGATGCATCAATACCAAAAGGACACCTTCTCGTGCAAGAGCCACAGTGAACGCAGTCCTCTCCTGTCACCAATAGCGCTGCATACCGTTCCCTCAATTCATCTGTCATCTCTTTTTCCGCCATGTCAGCCAGTTTCGTCACTTCAGCAATGTCAATCTTTTTAGGGCATGGCTGACAATGATTACAGTACATGCACTGGTTTGCGAACTGCCCCACCAGACTTTCCTGAATTTCGCTGAAATCCTTTTCCTCCCCGCTCGCTGTCAGATATGCCAATGACTGATTCAACTCATCTACGTTTGCAAATCCCGGAACGGGACAAGCCACCTGCGGGAACGAAAGGACATAGCTGATACACTGGACAGGCGTAAGGCTTAATAAGCCTTTCAGTCTCCCTTCTTCATGGCTTTTGAGAATATTACCCGCTGCAAATGGTTTCATGGCCACAATCGGTACGCCCTGCTTCCCACAAAGTTCATAAAGTTCCTGCTTTGATGGATATGCCGCCTTTTCCTCCTCTGTCATGGATTTTACCTCCCGGCCCTTCATCCTTGCATCCGCCGTATCCTGCGGAAGAAGATTAAACAGTGGATTGACCGGAAACATCAGCACATCAATCTTTCCGCTCTTTACCGCATTCAGTGCAATCTTCGTGTTATGGCTGCTAAGACCGATAAATCCCACGCGCCCGGTATCTTTTAACTCTTTGGCATAGGCATACATCCAGCCATTTAGTATTTCATTCAGATCTGCTTCATCATCACAGTTATGCAGAAACAGAACGTCTATGTAGTCTGTATCCAGCTTTTCATAAAACTGCCGCAGAAAATCTTTGCAAAGCGCTTCATCCCTTGTTTTTACATACTGTCCGTCTTTATCGGCACATCCCAGATGCCCGGCCAGGCATATCTTATCCCGGACTCCCTTCAATGCCTTTCCGTAATATTCCCTCGTTGTGGGAGTCCCTACAAACAAATCGAAGTAATTGATTCCCGCATCCACGGCAGCACGCACCAGATCAAAAATCTGTTTCTCATCTGCTGTCCACACATATTCGCAGCCCATGCCGATAGCGCTTACCCTTAGCCCTGTCTTTCCAAAATCCCTGTAAATCACTTACTGCTCCTCCTTCCATCAGTCGATGACATTGATTTTCATATTTCTATATTCACTATTTAAGGAAAAACTGTCCCTTATACCCTCTGTCAGATATATATCTCCATCTTCCATAATCAGGATCATTTCATAATTCCGGTGCTGTCTCCAGTAATCCTGTGCATTTTCCAATCCCATGACAAAAAGCGCAGTAGAAAGCGCATCACACAATTTCCCTTCACTGGCGATGACTGATACCGAAGCAATGCCGTTTTCCACCGGATGCCCTGTTGCCGGATCAATAATATGCCCATACACTTTTCCATCCTCTCCAATGAAAAAACGCTCATAATTTCCGGAAGTAACCACCGCCACGTCTGAAACCTGAATGATTCCAAGTACGCCACCCGAAAAGGGATCTTTCAATCCGACACGCCAGTCACTCCCATCCGGCTTTGTCCCGATTGCCTGAATATTTCCCCCTATGTCAAGCAATGCAGCGGTAATACCACGTTCACGCAAAATTTGTGCCGCTTCATCCCCTGCATATCCTTTCCCCACGGCACCCAGATCAATCATACCACCGGGTTCCATTTGAATTTGGTCATTATTCAATTCAACTTTATCGTAACCGACTTTTTCTAAAAGTTCCGCCAGTTCTGTCTCTGCCGGGACACGGTTCTCTCCTGTTGTAAATCCCCATGCAGTCAGAACCGGGTAAATCGTTGGTTCCAAAGCTCCGTTTGTTTCCTCTGCCATATCTAACGCATAAGAAAGCAGTTCCGCAGTCTTCCAGTCCACCGTTACAGTCTGCCCGCTGCTGTGATTGACCGCATAGACATCACTGTTTTTATCTGTAACAGACCATAATTCCTCCAGCTCCCTTATTTTGTCTTCCGCTGCAAGGATAGCCGGCTCTGCATCCGTCCCGTATGCCGTAAAAGTCATGTATGTATCCATTGCAAAAAAAGACTCCGAATGCTCCGCCATATCCTGATTTTGTTTCCATGAACATCCGCCGATACCCAACATCAGCATACACATCATGCAACAAATGTTGATTTTCTTCATTTCTCATTCCGCCCCTTGCCAATCATTCTTAGGCCCACACAGACATAATTCCCAATCCATATAAACAGTCCCATAACCGCAATATAATCCAGGTAGAAAAATACCAGTGGTTCCTCATAATCGAAAAAGACAAAATGGCTCCTGAGCAGCATATAAATTCCGATGTCTCTCCTTATAAAAGCGTATACGCCATATCCTGCAATCACCAGTGCCAGAATGCGCAGCACCCACTTCCGTACTGCAGACGGTTTCGGGAAAAACTTCTTTGCCATTCCCATCATCATGCTCCAATGAAACCCAAGATGAACGGACATCAGTACAAATCCCCAATAAGCGGAAAGCATATGCAGATTCCTCGCAAAAGAACGCCCGCCTTTTATGGGAAGAAAAGACAGCGCATGACGGGACAGGATAATTCCGCTTACCATTAAGCCGGCCATTGCGCAAAGTATCAATAATACAAGTCCTGTCTGCATGATGCGCACAGGATTGTATCTCCCTCTTAGAAGGTTTCTGATCCAGCTGCCGTTTAAGATATGGTGGATGACAAAAAGGACAAACATTCCAATGCCGATCCATTCATGGGCCGCCTGCCCAATCAGCTCGTATGCCATAAGCAAAAGCAGCGCCGCCGTCATTCCAATATCAACTGCCAGTTTTAAAATCATCTTCGGTTTCATTCCGGTTCCCTCGCATTTCTAACGGATAAAATTTGTAAATACAGGCGTTTCCTGTTCCGGCAGTTCTACACCAACCTTGCGCGCCACCTCTTTACAGCGCAGCATATACGCCATATTCCTGCCCAGAACCCGCATGGTATATAGTCCCTCCGCATCCTGTCTTGCCTGCTCTGCATTTGCACCGTGGATCATGTTCCAGTAGCGGGAAGATACCACAGGCATTTCCTGAATGGTAAAATATTTATTTAGCTGGTCAAATGTCACCGTTGTACCGGCCCTGCGTGCGGAAACGACTGCCGCTGCAGGTTTCATGTAAAACGCCTTATTCCCGTTTCCACGCAGTTCAGAGTAGAACAGTCAGTCCATAAAAGCTGTCATATTTCCGGTTGCGCCTGCATAGTGGACAGGGCTTCCAAACACAAATCCGTCCGCCCCATACGCTTTCTCCCGGAAACAGTTTACTGCGTCGTCAAAAACACAGCAGCCCTTTTCCCCGCATTTCAGACAGGCAATACATCCCCCTATGGGTTTATTGCCAATCCAGAAAATTTCCGTCTCAATACCCTCTTTATTCAAGGTATCTGCCACCTCGCAAAGCGCCGTATAAGTACAGCCTTCCTTATGGGGACTGCCATTTGCTAAAAGTACCTTCATTGCTTCTCCTCCTATCATTTTTATATCTTTCTGTTTTGGGGCTGATAATTCAAGCGTAGCCCC
>OFHA01002321.1_pt1 | contig 11323 bp, 9 predicted proteins | sample 1521891 | NCBI WGS metagenome assembly OFHA01 (sample SAMEA3504089, study PRJEB24116) | mouse gut metagenome | biome: mouse gut; feature: mouse-associated habitat; material: faeces | place: Denmark | collected 2011 | reverse complement strand
GGCCTTAAAGGTGTATCAGGAATGAAAACGAATCATCTGTCTGACATTGCCCAGCTGTTCCGCTTTCGTTTCATATTCTTCTTCTTTCATTTCATTTGTAATAAAACCGATTTCATCTGCAGCTTCAGGTACTTCGACGTATGCAACTGTATCAAATATTTTTTCAATCTCTGTACGGTCTGCTGTCGTGCGTACAAAAAATCTCATACATTGTTGTTTGTAGTCTGCAATCGTCAGTTTTTCCGGTCTCCATTCGAGTTCGATATGCTTCCCAATATGTTTTGCAAGCTCTACAACATCCGCAACTACCGCGCTGGCTGTCGGAAGACTGCCTGCCCCGCTGCCGTAAAACATCGCGTCGCCAAGCATATTTCCCCGAACAAATACCGCGTTAAACACACCGTTGACCGTATATAACGGATGTTCCTTCGGAAGCAGAAACGGAGCTACCATTACCGCATACGTATCTTCAGACTGTCTGCTGGTCGCCAGCAGCCGGATCACACGTCCCATTTTTTTCGCATATAAAATATCCGTTGCCGTAATACTGCTGATACCTTCGGTATGAACATCTTCAAAATCCGCCTGCTGTCCCGCGATCAGCGACGTCAGGATTGCTATCTTACGTCCGGCGTCGTGACCTTCAATATCGGCGGTCGGATCTTTTTCTGCGTAGCCTTTTTCCTGCGCTTCTTTTAATGCCTCTTCAAATTCACAGCCTTCTTCTGCCATTCTTGTCAGCATATAATTCGTCGTGCCATTTACAATCCCGCAGATCTCCTCGATGCGGTCGGCTGTCAGGCAGGAATTTAACGCGCGGATAATTGGTATTCCGCCGCCCACGCTTGCCTCAAACATAAAATTGACGTTTTTTTCCTTTGCTGTCGCAATCAGATCTGCTCCATGCGCCGCTACCAGCGCTTTATTAGAAGTCGTTACACTCTTTCCGGCTTCCAGCATCGCTTTTACAAACGTATAAGCCGGTTCCACACCGCCCATACTCTCTACCACAATGTCCACTTCCGGATCCTGCGCAATGATCTTATAATCATGTACCACCTTACTCTGTATCGGATCCCCCTGAAAATCCCTAAGATCCAGAATATACCGCACCTCTATGCCTTCTCCGATTTTTTTACAGATACTGTCCTGATTGGTTTCAATCACCTGGACGACTCCGGAACCGATCGTTCCATAGCCCATTACTGCAATTTTTATCATGATCCTTCTACTCCCTCATTTATTTTGACAAAGATACCCATTTCAGATAAGCGTTCATAAACGGGTCCAGATCTCCGTCCATCACAGCTCCCACATTCCCGCTTTCCACATTTGTACGGTGGTCTTTCACCATTGTATATGGCTGCATCACATAGGAACGAATCTGATTTCCCCATCCGATCTCTGTCACTTCGCCACGGATACCAGCTTCTTTTTGCGCCTGCTCTTCCTGTTTCAGCAGATACAGTCTGGATTTTAACATCTGCATCGCCTTATCCTTATTCATATGCTGCGAACGCTCATTCTGACAGGTCACGACAATGCCTGTTGGAAAATGCGTGATGCGGATCGCCGACGACGTCTTATTAATATGCTGACCGCCTGCTCCGCTTGAGCGATACGTATCAATACGAATATCATCGTCCTTAATCTCGATATCTATATCTTCTTCAATATCCGGCATGACATCACAGGATACAAACGAAGTCTGCCGCTTGCCCGCCGCGTTAAACGGAGAGATTCTTACGAGACGGTGCACACCTTTCTCAGACTTTAAATAACCATACGCATTTGTACCGTTCACCTGAAACGTCACAGATTTTATGCCGGCCTCGTCTCCTTCATGATAATCCAGCACTTCCAGATCATATCCTTTGTCTGTCGCCCATCTGGTATACATCCGGTACAGCATGGACGCCCAGTCGCACGACTCGGTACCGCCTGCTCCGGCATTCAGAGAAACGATTGCATTATCTGCATCGTACTCGCCTGACAGCAGCGTTTTGATTCTTATCGCTTCAAACTGCTGCTGATAAGCCTGCACCGCTTCCTCCAGCTCCGGGATTAAAGACAAATCGCCTTCTTCCTCTCCCATCTCCAGCAGCGTCTCGATATCTTCGTACCGGCTGTTTAACTCTGCGTACGTCTGCATATCGTCTTTCAGGCTTTTTAATTCTTTCATTTTCTTTTGGGATACGTCCGCATCATTCCAAAAATCCGGCGCTTCCATTTCCCGTTCTAATTCCTCTACCTTTTTGCTCTTATTAGCGAGGTCAAAGTGAATCCCTCAATTCCAGCAATGGTTTTGTAAACGTATTCAGCGTATAACGATACTGATCAAATTCTACCATTCTTTCACCATCTTTCTATCTTTGATTTTAAATCAGTTCTATCATAAAAGAAATTCCTGACATCTGTCAAGAGGCTTATCGAAAATTATTCTCCGCCTGCCTTTCCTAACGGTTACCCGAACCGTTCTGCAGCTCTTTCACCGCCCTTCGGACCTGATTATCCTTCGTATAATCATAAGAAGCTCCGGCGTCTGTTTTTCCGGTATATTTATATTTTAGCTCTATATCCGGATCGATTCCTGTCCCATGGATATTTTCACCTTTTGGCGTAAAATATTTTGCGGTCGTCAGCTTCACCGCACTGTTGTCAGCAAGCGGACGAACAGTCTGCACGACTCCTTTGCCAAACGTGGTCGTCCCGATCAGCACGCCGTACTCATAATCGCGAATCGCCCCCGCAAATATTTCCGAGCAGCTGGCGCTGTTGCCGTTAATAAGCACTGCCATCGGCAGATCCAGATGATTTGCGTCAGACGTTTCTTCCTGTCGGTTGCCATATTTGTCTTCGACATACACCATCAGTCCTTCTGGAAGAATATAATCCAGCACTTCGGTTACGCTGTCCAGCATACCTCCCGGATTATCGCGCAGGTCGACAATCATCTTTTCCATTCCTTCGGTCTGCAGACGTTCGACTGCAGCTTTAAAATCTTTTGCTGTCGCCTTGCCAAATTCATGGATCACGATCAGACCTGTATCGTCCGTCATCATCATCGCTTCTACCGTAGGGACGTCTACCTGCGCTCGTTTTACGTCAAATACCTGTTCTTCAAATTCTCCTTCTCTGGAAACGATCAGACGCACGCTGCTGTTTTCCCTGCCGCGAATGTGCGTAACGAGCTCTGACAGTTCCATGGACCGCGCATCGATATCTTCCACCATAATGATCGTATCTCCTGCTTTCAGACCTGCTTCTTTCGCTGGCGTATGATCGTATATTTTAACAATTTTTACCCGCATGGTCTTCGGGTCCTGCTGCAGCACCGCGCCGATTCCATTATACTGCGCGCTTGCCGAGATCATCATCTCTTCATACTCTTCTTCTGTATAATAGGCAGAATAAGGATCTCCCAGGCTTGCAAACAATCCTTTGTACAATCCTTCTGTAAGATCCTCTTCTTCTACATCTTCATAATAACAGGCTTTGATCAGTGCTGCCAGATCATTTACCTTTGTTTTTACCGAGCCGTCTACAATATTCGCCGACACTCCTTCATAACTGCCGCCTCCGGGACTGATCCGTCCATGCAGCCAGAATAAGGCTGCCGCGGCCAAAAGCGTAAACACACAGATCGTGGATACGACGCCTGTAAGAACCCCTTTCGAAAACTGGTGATCCGATTTTAGCACTACCACTTCGGTCTCCGGAAAGTCCTCTCTGTCTTCCTGTTTTCGTTCCATATCCCATTCCTTTACTTATACTTTTAAATGCTTGCGTATGGTCAGCCCGCTTCCGGCAAACCCAATACCGATGCCGAGTATGACTGCAACCGGCGCAAGCGTACGGAAAACCTCGTCCACGGATAAAAATGTCATCAGATTGTTCAAAAAACTAAACTTTTCCGATACAAACCCGATCAGCTTCCCGTAAATACTATATAAAATAGCCATCGGCAGCACAGACCCCAGCAAGCCGATCATAATTCCTTCGACATAAAACGGCGCTTTTACAAAATAGTCCGCCGCTCCGATCAGTTTCATAATCGCAATTTCCTCTCTGCGCACCGCTATACCGACCGATACGGTATTGCTGATCAAAAAGATGGCAACGGCAAACAATATCGCAATAATCCCCATCGATACATAGCCGACCAGACGATTAAAATCGGTCAGCATATTGGCAATCGATTCCGACTGTTTGACTTCGCGTACTCCGGCAAGCGATTCCAGATAATCGACCAGTTCCTGCTGTTTGGATACATCCCGCAAATATACTTCATAACTGTCCAGCTTTTCGAGCGGATTGTCTTTTCCATATATCTCATCCGCCTCGTCTTCATCTTTATAATAAATTTTCTTAAACTCTTCCCATGCCTCGTCTGCAGAAACATAATCTTTATCCAATACTCCGGGCGCCACACCAATCGCCGCGCCAATGGCCTGTATCTGCTCTTCGGAAACATCCTCTTCAAAAAATACGGTAATGGCCACGCCTTCCTCAACATTTTTTACCATCGACTGAAAATTCGCCACGATAGAGTAAAACAGCCCGAATAAAAAAATACATGCTGTCATCGTTGCGATCGACGCGCTGGAAAATAATTTATTTCTCCATATATTAATCAATCCCTGTTTCACGGAATATAAAATACTGCTAATCCTCATCGAAGAAACCTCCCGATACATTATCGCCAGTAAGATAAGTGCCTTTCGTCTTTTCGTTTATGACATTTTCCCATTCTGTACTGTCTGCTCCGCCATCGTTTACCACAATTCCCTTATCGATCTCAATGACGCGCTTTTTCATAATGCGTACGATCTCAAGGTTATGCGTAACTACTACTACAGTGGTCCCGCGGGCATTGATCTCTTCCAGCAGATTCATAATTTCCCATGCGTTGTTATTGTCCAGATTTCCTGTCGGCTCGTCTGCAAGCAGAATCTTCGGCTGATTGACCAGTGCGCGGGCAATCGCCACTCTCTGCTGTTCGCCGCCGGACAGCTGCTTTGGATAGGAACGGTATTTTGCAGCAAGCCCAACCATAGACAGCATCTGTGGTACCTTTTTTCGTATCGTTCTGCCGGAGCTGCCTACGACATGCATGGCAAAGCTGACATTGTCATATACATTCCGATCCTTAAGCAGGCGGAAATCCTGGAATACAACGCCGATCTGACGGCGAAAAACCGGGATCTGACGGCGCCTGATACTGCCGGTATCCTGATTATTTATGTAAATTTTTCCATTTGTCGGCTCCAGTTCTTTCAGCAGCAGCCGGATCAGCGTCGATTTGCCCGACCCGCTGTCTCCTACGATAAACACAAACTCCCCTTCCTGTATCTGAATCGAAACGTCGTCCAGTGCAGGAATCCCTTCTGCGTATGACTTACTCACATGTTCCAGCCGAATCATAAGTATGATAATCCTCCTAATAATCCAATGTCTCCATATACTTCATGTATTTTACAACCATAAGCGCAATCTTAAACGTAATTGCGTCCTCGAACACCCTAAGATCCAGTCCGGTACTTTTCTGCAGCTTATCCAGACGGTATACAAGCGTATTCCGATGAATATACAGCTGCCTGGAAGTCTCAGATACGTTCAGGCTGTTTTCAAAAAACTTGTTAATGGTAATTAATGTCTCTTCGTCAAATTCATCCGGCGATTTGCCGTCAAAAATTTCTTTAATAAACATCTTGCAAAGCGGAATCGGAAGCTGATAGATCAGTCGTCCAATTCCAAGCTGGGAATAGGCGATGATGTCTTTATCTTCAAAGAAGATCTTGCCTACGTCCAGCGCCATGCGCGCTTCTTTATACGATCTGGACACTTCCTTGATCTCGCCTACAATTGTTCCGTATGCAATATGCTCCTGCCCGTTTGGATCCTGCGAAAACAGGTTCCAGATTACTTCCGCTGTCTTGGCCAGATCGTCGTATCCTTCATTTTCTGCCAGTTCCTTGACAACAATAATGTTTTTTTCATCCACCGCCGTGACAAAATCCCTGGATTTTCCTCCAAACAGACTTCTGACCCGCTCAAGCTCGTTTCCATCTTTCTCACGGTTTGTCTCGATAATATAGACGGCTCTTCGAACGTCCGCTTCGATATGAAGTTTTTTGGCGCGATTATAAATATCTACCAGCAGCAGATTATCCAGCAGCAGATTTTTGATAAAATTGTCTTTATCAAAACGTTCCTTGTATGCAATCAGCAGATTCTGAATCTGAAAACTGGCAATCTTGCCAATCATATAAACATCGTCGCTCTCTCCGCAGGCGAGCAGCACATACTCCAGCTGATGTTCGTCGAACACCTTGAAAAACTGGCATCCCTGCATTACCTGACTGTCAGCCGGAGACTCCACAAAGATCAGAGCAGAATCTTTATATCTTTCACTATCTGTAAATGTCGATGCCAAAACTTTACCCTCGGTATCAATCACACATAAATCAGTACGGGTTATCCCCTTTAACCCATCTATCGTATTCTGAAGTATTTGGTTTGATATCATATTTTTTCTCCTTCTCTTCCAGTAACCTTTGCTGTTTTTTGGAGCAGTCCGTACTATCGTTACTGTTCACACCGGACTCTGCACTCACTCCGGACTGTTCGGTTCTGTTTTTTGTATAAAATTTCACAAAAAAACGTTCTTCTTTTTGTATAAAAAATCAGTTTTAACTATCATAATACAAAACGTAAAAAAAATAAAGTAGAAAGTCACATTTTTTTGTGCTAATATTCCAAAAAACCTTCCCCCAGCACTTCCCGGGCATCTGTAACAATGACAAACGCATGGACATCGATATTTCTGATATGTTCTTTTAAGATCACAACCTCCTTTTTCGAAACGATACAAAAAAGCATATTTTTTTCTTCCCCACGATACATCCCGACTGCCGGCAGCAATGTCGTGCCTCTGTTCATCTGATGAAGCACCGCATCGGCAATCTGTTCGTACCGATCCGATATAATATAGACCGCTTTGGAAAACTTACCGCCTTCAGTAATCAGGTCGGACACCCTGGAAGTAATAAAGACTGCGAATACGGCGTATAAAGAAGCCTGAATCCCGCATACATAAATACCTGCCAGTATAATCAGCCCGTCGATCACCTGTAAAATCTGCGCAATGGAATACGCGCGAAACTTCATATGAAGCAGCGTCGCAATCAGGTCTGTCCCGCCGGTCGCCACCTGCGCGCTGAGTACCAGACCAACGCCGGCGCCAACCATAACCCCGCCGTATACGGATGCCAGCAGAAAATCTCCCCCAGCCAGATTACAATCCGGTATCACGCCCAGCCAGAACGACAGCAGCAGAGATGCGACCAGCGTCCGTCCGAGGAAATGGCCTCCCTTTAATTTGAATGCCAGAAGGAAAAGCGGCAGCTCCAAAACCACGTTGGTCATCCAGATCGGAATCCCTCCTTTCACCAGGTCCATCGTAAGTTTGCGCACCATAATTCCGATACCGGTAAATCCTCCCGTAACCAGTCCAATCGGATCATATATGTTCTTTATGGCAAATGCCATCATTCCTGTTCCCACTGCAATCAGCAGATAGGATCTTATCTGTTTTTTATTTTTACTCATTTCTTTCCTCATAACTGTGAACTGCATTTTTAAAACGACCTTTGTGAATAAGCTGCTGAAACCAGCATAAAAAAGACATCTTTTTCGTACTGGTCTGATCATACCTGCTCATCGAGTACCATATTCTTGCGCTGATTTTTGCTTTTTCCTGCATCAGCAGCGCATCTTCCTGCGGCGATGTAAGTACAGATAAAATAATATCCGGCGCGGCGGCGTTGATTTCATTAATCATCCTGTCATAATTCTGGGTGCATGCATCTAAGACACAGGTTCCCACAATGATCATATTTTCATACTTCTTTTTTAAAAATTCCATCAGACGCTCCAGATCCTGTTCATCCTGCGCCACGAGAAAAAAGCTGCTTTGCGCCCGGATTCTGTCTTTTAAAAAAGCCCTCATAAATCCGTGCTCACTGGCTTCCCTGATACGCTGTGCCGAGTAAATACCTGCTTCTGTCAGTATTTCACTGTCTCCGACCACAATCAGATCCGCCTGCGCGATCCCTCCCCGGATAATCTGACTGTCTGCCGCCAGACTAAGCATGTCTATCGACACTGTCCGGATAATATTCAGTTCCTGTTTATGATAAAATAATTCACTCTGCACAATCTCTTCCCGCAGCGTAAAATGATCCATCTCCATCCCAAGCATCCGGATTTTCTTTACCATACGTTACCTCTCTGTATCTGGCTGCTCCCTGTAGCCTGCTTTCAGCCCTGCTATTCGATAAATCAGTAGTATAACAAATCCTCTCCTTTTTTGCAAGCGATAGATCTTGTATGAAAATTCAGTCGTATAACAAAAACGCTTCTTTTTTTGCGGGCAATAGAATTGTATGAAAATTTCGACATATTATACGCTTTTTCGCCATTTACTTCATGATTCAAATGTCAATAGATTTTTCAATCTATTTTAAAAAGCGTTCAACTTTATGAATGCTTCACAAAACAAATGTTCCGGATTTACGAAACTATCCACCGACTTTTCCACATCTTATTTTGTGGATAACGTGTATAACTCTGTGTATAACTCCATTTTTTCACATTTTCTACATTTTTCGATGTGGATAACTTTTTTTCGACCGCCTGTCCACCCTGCTATTTTATGGAAAATGTTGCAGATTTTCGTCATTTTGCACACCGGCTTTTCCAGTCCGGTTTCAGGTATGTTGTTTCAGATCTGACATTTTAACATATCCAGACATCAGATTCATTTTATAAAAAACAAAAAACAGAGTAACCGATCCGAATATCTGCCGATCTGCTACTCTGTATAATTATTTACAATTATTTTTAAAAAATTCTGCGAACTGCGATCACTGGCCGATAGTTCGCCGGTGAGGTGTATTTAATGCCATCTGCCGGATTACTTGCATGAATGACTGTATTTCCTCCTGCATAGATTGCAACATGTCCATCATAACAGAGAATATCTCCCGGCTGCATGCTGCTGTAGCTTACTCCATATCCCACACTCCGCAACGCGCTGGAAGAGTGAGGTAATGAAACGCCAAAATGCGCATATACGCTCATAACAAATCCGGAACAGTCTGTTCCTCCTGTCAGGCTGGATCCGCCATAAACATAAGGATTACCTAAAAACTGGCTGGCATAATTAATGACTGCCTGTCCGGAACTGCTTGTACTAACCGGAGCCGAATCTGTACTGGCTGAGGAACTGCCTGTCCCAGTCGAAGAGCTGCTGCCTGTCCCGGCTGAAGAACCTGTCTGCGATTCCGCCTGCGCTCTTTCTGCCGCCGCTTCTTCTGCTGCGATTCTTGCCTGCTCGATGGCAAGTCTTGCTTCCTCTTCTGCTCTTGATTCTGCATATGTATATTCACGGGTAATATCTACATAATCTGTAGAAACATATCCTTTTCCGTCGTCTACCGCTACCTTTACCCAGCCGTCTTTATAGGACTTCATGCTGGCAACCGTAAGCTCTTCTCCATCTGGTACGAGCGTTACCACGTCAGCTTTTTTAGAGGCTTTGCTTCTGACCTTTAACGTAGTTGTATTTACCTTTGCAATCTGTACGCCGACGGATTTTATCAGATCCTCGTCGCCGACAACGACATAATCGCCCTTCACATAGCCAATGACAGAACCGGATTTTATTTTATACCAGTCGCCCTTTTTTCGAATAACGGTTGCTACTGAATTGCTATGTAATTTGCCAAGAAGCTCTGCATTCTCATTTGGCTTTTTCCGAATATTAATGTAATCGTTTACCTGGGCAACTGCCATATTTTTATATTTGGATGTATCTTCCTGACTCTTTTTTACTTCTTTCGCGACTTTTTTCGGTTTGCTTTTTTTCGCTTCTGCGTCTGCTTTTTCTGCGCTGCGATTTTCTGAAGATACGATATTTTTTTCGAAATAATCTGCTACTGCCGATGATACTCCTGCCGATGTTGATGAAGCATTTAACTCGCTTTCCAAAATAGCGCTTGCATATTCTGACACCCCTGCCGAAGGCGCTGCCATAACATTGTATGCCGGTATTGCCGTAAAAATTGTACCTGCCAGACAGCAGACTGCTATTTTCAGTGGTTGATTCTTCATACTTTCCTCCTGATTTTCTCCCATATTTATGATTTATACCTGTCTCGTCTTCATTTATTACAGATTTATTACAATATGGATTATAGCATGGCACTCCCGCTATGTCAACACATATATCGCAGATATATCGGGCAGATTTTGTTGTTTTTTATGCATTTTTACAAAAGCAAATTGTTTTTCAGAGACAGGAACCGCAATATATCTGTAATAAATGTGTTATTTCTACAAAAGAATACTGCAATCTGTTTTTTTTATGTTTATTTGTAACAGTTTCGGGTTTTCTGGCTGCCTGTTGGTAATGGCGTTTCGACAATGGGGAGGGACTTTTTATATGCAGGTTCGGGGAAGTAACTGGCTGTGCATTAGGGAATGTGTTGCAGTTTAAGTGGCTGCGCGGACGCGTCCGTGACCGCTGGCAGGAACCGGGAACCGGCGGCAGGGGACTGAGCGGACAAGGGCAACGCTGCGGTGAACTAATCGCTAACTGCGACTAAGACATTCGGCGTGTGAGCCTCATGTCTAAGTCTCCGTAAGCGCTGGATTTCACCTCCGCTAAATGCGCCCTTCGGATGTCCTTTCAGTCCCCTGCCGCCGGTTCCGCATTCCTGCCAGCCGTCACGGACACTGGTTACTGGTCAGCTTTAGATGAATGCATGTCAGTGGTTGCAAATTCACAAAGCCGGAGATATCATCCAGGACGCTGTTGCCTGTAGATAAGAATCCTGTAAAGATAAAGAGAATTTCCCTGTGAGGACGGGTAAGTGATGCTTCTCACTGAGGTAACATTGGGTACTTACGCAAATATAACATCAGTCTGTCATCCACTGTACCTGACTACATCAGAAATAAAACTCTCCAATATTATTTACTTTCACCCAGTTAGTTTTTTGTTTCTACTGCTTATCTTCAACCCAGACCGCTTATATTTATACACAAAATGAATATTCACACTTCCCTACTGTCGAAACATAGTATCCCCGTGCCCGGAAATGCCTGTCTCCCCATTTTGTCCGGTACTCCGGATGCCTGTCAAAAAGCATCAGCGTACTCTTCTCTTTCAGATATGACATGAATTCCGATACACTTATCTTCGGCGGTATTGCAACATACATATGAAATGATCTCTGCATACCCGCCCATCCATTAG
>OFHA01002320.1_pt1 | contig 11326 bp, 10 predicted proteins | sample 1521891 | NCBI WGS metagenome assembly OFHA01 (sample SAMEA3504089, study PRJEB24116) | mouse gut metagenome | biome: mouse gut; feature: mouse-associated habitat; material: faeces | place: Denmark | collected 2011 | reverse complement strand
CCCGCGGATATTCGGGCAGCCGGCGGCGTCTCACGTATGAGCGATCCGGGCATGATCCGGGGCATACAGGAAGCGGTGTCTATTCCCGTCATGGCAAAATGCCGCATCGGACATTTTGCGGAGGCACAGATCCTGGAGGCCATCGAAATCGATTATATTGACGAGAGCGAAGTACTCTCCCCGGCGGATGATGTATATCATATCGATAAAACAAAATTTCGGGCGCCCTTTGTCTGCGGTGCGAAAGATTTGGGGGAAGCGCTGCGCCGCATCAGCGAAGGCGCTTCCATGATCCGCACAAAGGGGGAGCCCGGCACCGGCGATGTGGTGCAGGCGGTCCGGCATATGCGCAGAATGAATCAGGAAATCGCCGGGATCACTTCCATGCGGGAGGATGAACTTTTCGAGGCGGCAAAAGAACTGCGCGTTCCCCTTGCGCTGATCAAATATGTAAAGGAACACGGAAAACTTCCCGTTGTCAACTTCGCAGCCGGCGGCATAGCCACCCCGGCGGATGCGGCGCTGATGATGCAGCTTGGAGCGGAGGGCGTCTTTGTGGGCTCCGGCATCTTCAAATCCGGCAATCCCGCAAAGAGGGCGTCCGCCATCGTACAGGCGGTTACAAACTATACCGACGCCAAACTGCTCGCCAAATTATCGGAAGATCTGGGGGAGGCGATGGTCGGCATCAACGAACAGGAAATTGAGATTCTGATGGCGGAGCGCGGAAAGTAACCCACCGGCGGGTACCAACCGTCACGGAGAAAAGAAAGGAATCCATTATGAAGATTGCGGTACTTGCGCTGCAGGGCGCCTTTTACGAGCAGGAGCAGCTCCTGCAAAAACTTGGAACAGATTATATGGAACTTCGGAAAAAGGAGGATCTGACGAAGCCCTTTGACGGGCTGATCCTGCCCGGCGGAGAAAGCACCGCCCAGGGAAAACTTTTGAGAGAACTGGATATGCTTCGTCCGCTGCGGGAAAAGATCAGGGACGGTCTCCCGGTGCTCGCCACCTGCGCTGGGCTGATCCTGCTTGCGGAAAAAAGTGCTAACGATACACGCAGCTATTTTCAAACCCTGCCTGTCACGGTCAGAAGAAATGCCTATGGCAGGCAGCTTTGCAGTTTTCATACCGTCCGGGATTTCGGCGGCATGAAGGATATCCCGATGACTTTTATCCGCGCCCCCTATATCGAATCCGTCCGGGATGATGTGGAAATTCTGGCGAAAGCCAGGGGCAATATCGTGGGCGTCCGCTATCAGAACCAACTGGCACTGTCCTTTCATCCCGAACTGGACACGGATATGAGAATCCATCAGTATTTTCTATCTTTTATCTCTTGATATCATAGTTCATATTCATCAGATTTTTTATGGTCTGCGCATCATCGGTGATATTGCCGTCCCCGTGGATGGTATGTTTGATGGCGCTGCTTGCCACGGCAAAATTCACCATATCGGAAGCATTGTAGTGATGGATCATCCCGTAGATCAGCCCGCTGACAAAGGCATCACCGCCGCCCACCCGGTCCAGAATATGAAAAGTAAACAGATTGCTCTCTATTGTGCGCCCCTCAAACCACATATAGGCCTTCAGGCTGTTCTCGCTGACACTGTGGGCATAGCGGACATGTCTCGCGATACAGCGAATATTCGGATACCGCTTTGCAAACCGCCGGAATATCCGGTCCTGCTGCTCCAAATCAGGCTGGAGGGGAATGTCATCCTTCCAGTCTCCCTTCGCATGATCCTTTTCATCCTTCCAAAGGTGGTAAGGCTCTATCCCAAATAAAACATCCGCATAGGGCAGACATTCCGTACAAAAATCCCTTGCCTCCTCCCAGCTCCAGAGGTTTTTGCGGAAATTGCCGTCAAAGCTGATTACCAGCCCTTTTTCTCTCGCCTTTTTCAGACATGCCATCACAAAGTCCCGGCAGCTCTCCCCAAGCGCCGGCGTGATGCCGCCCAGATGCAGCCAGTCATATCCTTCCAGAAGCCGGTCAAGGTCAACGGCGGAGAAATCAAATTCCGAAAAGGCGCTGTTTTTCCTGTCGTAGATCACCTTGGAGGCGCGGATGCCGTACCCCGTCTCCACATAATAGACTCCCATCCGATGCGTCGGCGTCTGCTCCGGTGTTGACAGAATCATGGGCGTACAGTGCACATCGTTTGAGCGCAGCCACCGGATGGCGCTTTTTCCAAGGCTGTTATCGGGTACCACGCTGAAAAAGGTACTGTCCACCCCCAGATTCGCCAGTGCCAGCGCGATATTCGCCTCACTCCCGCCATAGCTTGCGTCAAACCCCGACGTGCCCCGGATCTTTTCATAATTCGGCGGCGTCAGCCGGAGCATAATTTCTCCGATCGTAATAAATCTGCTGATCTGTTTTTTGCGCAGTGCATTTTCCTGTTCCATAGTGCTTCTCCTTTCCCCTTCCTTTACGCGCCCTTCTCCCGCTCTTTTTACAGCGTCCGGCAGATCCGCTTCCTACCGCAGATTCCTATCCGGCGCCGCATTCTTATAACGTGCGCCGCAAGGCGCACTATGCAAAATGGCGCAGGAGATCCCTCCCGCGCCGCCTGTTTATGTATATTATTTAAAAGTCCACTTCTGTTCCATAGAACGTACACCGGAACAGCTTTGCCATCTGTTCCTTATTTATCGCTCTGGGATTAGAGCCCGTGCAGGCATCGCCCACAGCGTTTGCCGCGATGGCGTCAAGTTTCTCGAGGAACTCCTCCTCCTTCACGCCGAATTCCTGAATCGTCCTCGGGATATTCATGGCACGGTTGAAGGATTCGATCTTTTCGATCAGCGCGTTTACCTGCGCTTTCTCCGAAGTGCCGCCTAACCCTACACGCCTTGCGATATCGGCATATCTTCTCATTGCTTCCGGTTCATGGGCATTATACTTGATGACATACGGAAGATAGATCGCGTTTGCACATCCATGGGGAATATGTCCCGTGGAGAACGCCGCGCCCGTTTTATGCGCCATGGAATGAACAATACCAAGAAGAGCGTTGCTAAAAGCCTGCCCTGCGAGGCACTGCGCATAATGCATCTGCTCTCTCGCATCCAGGTCCTTGTTATAGGAAGCGGGCAGATAATCAAATACCATTTCGATCGCCTTAATCGCCAGCGGATCGGTAAACGGGCTGTTCAGTGTGGAAACATATGCCTCCACGGCATGTGTCAGAGCATCCATACCTGTGTAGGCAACCTGTTTTGCCGGCAGGCTCTCCACAAGCGCGGGATCTACGATTGCAATATCAGGAGTGATCTCGAAATCGGCAAGAGGATATTTAATGCCCTTTGCATAATCCGTTATCACGGAGAACGCCGTCACCTCCGTAGCCGTGCCGGATGTGGACGGAATCGCGCAGAATAATGCTTTCGTCCTGAGTTTCGGGAAATTGAAGGGCGTGCACAGATCTTCAAAAGTAGTCTCGGGATATTCGTAAAATGCCCACATAGCCTTCGCCGCATCGATGGGTGAACCGCCGCCTATCGCAACGATCCAGTCCGGCTGAAATTCCGTCATTGCCGCCGCGCCTTTCATCACTGTCTCCACGGACGGATCGGGTTCAACGCCTTCAAAAAACCTGACTTCCATGCCGGCTTCTTTCAAATAAGCTTCCGTTTTATCCAGAAATCCTCCCTTTCTCATCGAACTCCCGCCTGATACGACGATAGCCCTTTTCCCTGAAAGGTTTTTCAGGTTCTCCAGAGCGTTCTTTCCGTAGTACAGATCTCTCGGTAATGTAAATCTTGCCATTTCTACTCCTCCTTGCCATTGTTTTGTTAATTTTTTAACATAATGGCATTGTACCACTTTTTCCCTCCAAAGTCAACAGTTCGGTCTCACCGCAGCATACTTGCCCGCCAAATTTGTAATGGAGCAATACGGACAAACTAGTACTGCATTGCGGAAATAACGGTGAAAATCAGTGCCCGATATTTGTGTCAGGGCAAGGCGGAAGAAGGAGGCGATGCGGTGGCATCGTTGACTGATGACAACGCGGCAATGACACAAAGAGCGGGTGCTGAGTTCACCGAAATTTCTGCAAGGTAGTACTAGGTAAGTTCACACTCCCAAATTTCACGATACATATCTCTGTTTTTATCCCACTCATTATAAGCTTCACTCTTCGTTTTATGAAATCCAAACTTTGCATAGAGGTGTCTTGCTGATTTTAGAATATCGAGTGTACCTAAAGTGAGATACACATAACCCTTTTCTCTGCAAAAACTGATTGCTATTTTAAGTAATTCATTTCCCAACCCCTGCCCCTGCAGGTTAAAGTCCACACCAAACCACCTTAATTGGGCCCTGTCGGCTCCCTTTTTAATAATCGCAATATCTCCTACCATTTTTCCGTCAAGTTCGGCAACCCACATTTGGCTCCCCTCCAAATCATTATAAAGTTCCGCCATTCCTTCCAGCATTTCCTTTTCATAAAAACCGTTAAAGTTATACTGCTTCTCATAAAGCTTATATTGAAAATAACAAACCATGCTGGGATCTCCCGGCTTATATGTACGAATGGAAATTGCCTGATTCATTCCCGCTCTCCTCCTTTCTCGCTTTCGCTTAAAACCTTTTTAATACATTCCATTGCTTCGCAAAGTTTTATGCAGCTATCTTCATCTAACATTTTGAGTTTCTCAACAATTTGCTGATTGCCATTCCTGTTTATCTGATGTGCTATTTTTTCTCCCGCCCCGGTCAGCCATATTTTTTTTAACCCTTTACTGCCTGGCATAAGTTCCCTTGTCAAAAGACCGCGCTTTTCAAATTTCATAAGGATTCTGCTGATATAACTTTTATCCATATTCAGGTGTTCGCATAATCCGGTAGCATTTATCCCCGGACAAATATGAATTTCAAACAGCACTCTTGATTCTGCCCATGAAAACCCCGTTTCCAAATACTCCTTATTCATTACTTCTAACCACACAGTATAATAACGGTTAAAATCCCGTATTCTTTTGATTAAATCATCGTTCAAATGCCTTCCCTCCGTATGAGTTGTATTCATCAACTCATAGTATAAGATACTGAGTTGATTTTGTCAACTCATAATAACATTTTTTTGTCATTATTATTTCTTCCGCATTTCTTACTTGACAAATTTGTTTTTCTCTGTAAAATAGTTCTAAAAAGAACAAAAAGAGGATATGACTATGATACCGCCAAACCCTTGGGCCCATCAGAACGCCATCAAAACACTCTATGCAAAGTGCATGGAAAAAACCTGTGAAATTCACCGGATCACACGGATGGAACTGGACATACTGCTGTTTTTAGCCAACAATCCCCTTTATGATACGGCGACGGACATTATAGAAATCCGATATCTGTCCAAATCCCAGGTCTCATCCTCCGTCAAACTGCTGGAACAGTCCGGTTATATCAGAAAGGAATATGCAGACAGCAACCGAAAGACAGCTCACCTGAAACTGTGTGATAAAGCGGCGGCTATCATCCGGGACGGGCATCTTGGCCAGGAAAAATTCCTTTCTGTCATGCTGAACGGATTTTCCGGGGAGGAACTCGACCATATGAAACGGTACAACAGCCGTATCCTGCACAATATCAATATTTACCTGAGAGAAACGGAACGTTAAGAGGAGGCAACTATGATTTATACTCTGTTTATCTGTTTTATCGCCGGCATGGGCGCCGGACTCGGCACAGGATTCGCCGGCATGAGCGCCGCCGCCGTAATCAGCCCCATGCTGATCACCTTTTTAGGGCTTCCGGCATACGAAGCCGTCGGAATCGCGCTCGCAAGCGATGTTCTGGCAAGCGCCGTCAGCGCCTACACCTATGGAAAAAACAAAAATCTGGATATCCGCAACGGCATTGTCATGATGGGAGCCGTTCTGCTCTTCACACTGGTCGGAAGCTTTACGGCAAGCCTTGTGCCAAACGCCGCAATGGGCGGTTTCTCGGTATTTATGACGCTGTTTCTCGGCATTAAATTTATCCTGAAACCTGTGATGACAACCAAAGAATCCATGACTTCGGTCAGCGCCAAAAAACGTTTTATCCAGTCCCTGATCAGCGGAATTGCGGTGGGATTTATCTGCGGTTTTATCGGCGCGGGCGGCGGTATGATGATGCTGCTTCTTCTGACCGGCATTTTAGGATATGAATTAAAGACGGCAGTAGGGACAAGCGTATTTATCATGGCTTTCACCGCCTTCACAGGCGCCGTCAGCCATTTTGTCATCGGCGGCATGCCCGATCTGCGGTGTCTTTTACTCTGCGTGATATTCACTCTGCTCTGGGCAAGAATCGCCGCAAGATTCGCAAACAAAGCAAGCGCCGTCACGTTAAACCGGGCGACCGGCGTAGTACTTTCCGTTCTCGGAAGCGCTATTCTCGTAGTGAACTATTTCACATAAAAAAACCATGTATATTGTATGGCTGAACTTTGTCATGAAGCGAAGCATTCCGGATGCCGGCAGTCATATAAAGTACTCAGCCATACGATTAAGGCGGCTAAACTTCTGTCCAATCCGCCTTAGTCACCGGCGCGCTTTCTCGCAGTCTGAATAATCCGCTCCACCGCCGCCTCGGCGTGTGTGGGCAGATTTTCGGAAAGCTGGGATGTGGTCCCGGACTCCGTCCATCCCGCCCCTTCCTCAAAAGCGTTCAGAGCGTATCTTGCCAGCAGCCCCGACACCCGCCCTCTCTCAATGGAGTCCTCGCTGCCAAAAACAATGACTACCAGATCATGCTCCATCGTTCCGTCATCCGCCCTGAGGGATGTGACCAGACAGGCTCCCGCTCTGTTGGTTGTCCCGGTTTTCAGTCCGGTGGCTTCAGGCAGATTCCGCAGAAGAGGATTGGTATTGCGCACTTCAAGGTCCAGAGATTCCAGGGTAACTTCTTTAAGAGAAGTGAAATCCGTAATCTGAGGATACACTTTCAGAAGATGGGATACCATCCGGAACATATCCGCTGAGCTCATACTGTTCTGGCGCTTTGCCGGAATGAAATCTTCCGTATAAAAGGGCAGCCCGTTACAATTGAAAAAAACAGTCTGAGAAAGTCCAAGTTCCCGGGCTTTCTGATTCATCATCTCAACAAAAGCCTCCTCCGAACCGGCGATGGCCTCCGCCAGGCATAAGGCACATTCATTGCTGGAAGGCAAAAGCGCACCCAGCAGCAGCTCCCGCACGGTGATCTGTCCTCCTGCTTCCAATGGAATCACGCCATCGTCCGAGGCCGCCAACAGCTGAGCCGCTCCGGAGACGGTCACCCCCTCATCAAGAGCGATCTGCCCTGCCGCGATGGCATCCATCGTCAATAGGCAGGTCATAAGTTTGGAAGTGCTGGCTATCGGCCAGGGGCTGTCGGACTGATATTCGTAGTAAACCTCCCCAGTAGTGGCATCTCCCACCAGTACGCTGTTGACGCCGTAAAAATAGCCCGCCTGCTCCAGGGAAACCGGAGAAACATCAAGCGGTTCCTGCGTATGGATCTGCAGAGAACCGGAGGCGGGAACGGTAATATCCACATCCAGAATCATAGCCAGATCCGCCGCCATGATAAAACAGTCATAAACGCCTGTGGGCAGTTCCATAATAAGCGTATAGTAAAATACCGTCTGCTCCCTTACATCAAATTTATTTCGCCGCAGGGAAATATCCTGATTTTCGGCACTTTCCCAGGGGAGATTCTCCACCCCCGCAGGGGTATAGGCACCTCCCGGGTGCAGGACAACGGAATTGCCCGTAATCTCCAGAGAAAAGGATTTCTCCGTATCTTTCAGAAGCATGGCCATATCCCGCAGGGAAAAATATGTGTTGCCATCGTAACTGTAATCCAGGGTTTTTACAATACCGGCGGCACCGGTATCCGTCTGCACCTGACAATTCCCCGGAATCTCAAAAGCTGCATCCGCCCTGAGCGGCCAAATAGAACAGATCAAAATAACTGTCAATATAAGGATACCTGTTTTTTTCAGGATTGTTTTCATGTATTCTCCTTCCCTCTCCATATGCCCTTTCCATTTGAAGATTCCTTTAGTTTGCAGGTTGTTTTAACCTGTATATCATCGGATAAGCCGAACCGGTTTCCGGCGTGCCCCCTTCTTCGGACAAGGTCTGATCGGCACCGAGAGCGTCCGCTTTTTCGGACAAAGCCGGATCCATGTCAGCCGTATCTGTTTCTTCCGATAAAACCAGGTCAGCATCAGCTTCCTCAGATAAAGCCGAATCTCCGTCAGCCGCATCAGTCTCTTCGGGAAAAGCCAGGTTAGCATCGGCCTCCGCAGACAGGATCAAATCGGAATCCTTCCGGATATAATATTCCATCTTCGTATGGACAGCCCCACCTGTGTCAAACCGTCGTATCAGAATGTCCTCCTCTGCCGCGTAAATACCACCGCCATCATATTCTGCCTGCAGTTCTTCCAAAGGCGGTAGCAATGCGGGACCGCAGGACATCAGGTAGGAAACCGTGGACATCCCAAAGGTCTCGTTTACAAGGGCTTCTATGGCTTCTTCATCCGTACTTTCCGAATAGTCTGCCATATGCAATCTCTCTGCTAGAAGTTCCCGAAATACGCCGGCAAACGCCTCATAGGCAGCCTGATTGCAGATTTCATAGCTTTCCGGCAAAATATGGCAGTCAAAGGTCCCCTCCGACCGTTCCGTTTCCTCCAAAGTTAAATTGACCTTTACGGTCAATCTCCCCATACGGCGTTCCACCTCCTCATAAGAAACGGGAACTGCCTCGATATCCCGCAGCCAGTCAAAAGCCGCAAGCGCGGCATGGCCTGTCATATCCAGATCTGCCGTCCATTCCCCAGAAAGATCTTCCTCAGCCGGCGCGAAAAAGTGCAGATACGCCAGATAAGCAGTGGAAGCGCTTAAAGTCAGAAACAACAGTGTCAATACTATACCTTTTATGATTTTTCCCATAGATACCCCTTTTTTCTTTTATTTGTAAATCAACGCATAAGCATAGAACTTATTTGTTTTTATGGTGATGGTTTCAGGGTTGCTATCCAAATCACCATAAAGAATCGGCTTCCCGTCCTTTGTAACACAAATCATCTTATACTCTCTGTTCTCCTTATAAATGACGGAAGGAATTTTCATAGTAACCTGTATTTCCTTCTCCATACCGTAGGCCGTGCCGGAAAGCGGATAAATGTTATACGTCCTCCCAATTGTATAATCCCCAAGGACCTTCTCAAAAGCCTCAAAACACAAAGGTCCCTGCACCTCATTCTCTATGGCGATCTGATAGGCATTTGTTCCCGCCGGGATATACTCAATCACCTCTTTCCCCTTACAGGCATACCTTTTTATCTCCTCCGGGCTTTTCGGCGTATATCCGCCGGAATCATCCCTGTTATTGCCGCCGCTGTTATGATTACTGCCGGTATTGTTATTACTGCTGCCGCCGGTGCTGTTATCATTGTCTCCGTCACCCGGTTCCGGAAGCGGGGAAGGACCGGTACCAGGAGTATAATTGTAATGTATTGTCGGCTTTGCCAGCGCAGATGCCGTATCGCCCAGCTTACTTATACTCCTCCACTGCGCTTCAGTGCCGGTAAAATATATATCTTTCAGAGGGCAGGCCGAAAATGCAGCTATCCCTATTGTCGATACACTGTCGGAAATGATAATTGTTGTCAAGCCTGAACAGGAAGCAAAAGCCGATCCCCCGATGCTTTCCGCCCCCCGGGGAATTTCCACTCCGGCAAGCATCAGACAGTTTTGAAACATCCCCTCTCCAATGCGGTCTATCCTTTCGGGCAGCGTTACACGCATCAGCTTATAGCACCGTGTAAACACATTGTCTCCCATCTTTACCTGTCTGCCGCCGGAAGCAAATGCGGCACTTTTCATTTCCGTACAGTCCATAAATGCCGCATCCCCCACCTCTGAAATACTTGCCGGCAGCGCGATGGCGTCAAGGGCCGTACAGGCCCGAAATGCATTTGAACCGATGGTTTCCATCCCTTCGCTGATCTTCACCGAACTGAGATTTTTACAATCTCGAAATGCGCTGTTGCCAATGGTTTTCACACTGCCTGGGATAACCGCGGAAATCATCTGAGAACCACGAAAAGCATTGCTGCCGATTGTCGTCACACCGGCAGAAAACTCCGCACTGATAACGCCGCAGTCCCAAAAAGCGCCTGAACCGATACCAGTAACGCCATCCTCGATAACAACCTTTCGTATCTTATCGGCATAATTGCTCCACGGCTGATCCGCAGCTTTGTCAAAATCCGGCATCGCCCCTTTTCCTGAAATGGTCAGCGTACCCGCTTTTGTCAGCTTCCAGGCAAGCCCGCTCCCAAGAGATTCGTCTGCTATTAATTCATTGGCATCCGGATCCTCCGGCGGTACATAGTTTTCCGGGTAACGGGTGATATAATGGCTGGTATCTCTCATCACTTCTTCCTTTGATATTCCCCGTCCCCAATGCACTTTACCTTTATGGTCCCCGGTGCTGATATTTCCTTCGGCAACAACCACGCCCACATCGCTCACCTCAAGCACGATCACCGTATGAGCATCACCATTTACCCGCAGAATATCTCCGACCTTTATATCGTCAAACGAAAACTCCCCCGATGAGTACATCCTTGCCGGCAGACTGCCAAACGCCGCATCGCTCAGTATAAATGCAAAGGCCACACAACCTACGGCGCTGATATTTTTTCCATCCAGGGGACCTCCCTTCCAACGGTAATAACCCTTTGCATCTGAATAAGGCTCCTCATTAGTCCAGGTTGTTCCTTCCTTATATGCCTCCTGATCCTTTAATGCAATCATGGCTTCATAGGCTTCCGACGGGGACAGGATATCACCGCTACGAACAGCAGCTTCGTCTGAGGTTTCTTTTGAAAGAATATCCTCCTCCCGTAACGTGGTTTTCTGCACGACAGCGGACTTCTCAACATCATCATCCGCTTCCTCCATGGATTTTTCCTCGGGAATCTCTTCCTGTTGTGATGTATCTTTCGGCAATGCGTAGGACACTGACTGAGAAGAAACGCATAAGCACAATGCTAAAGCAACTGAAAGAACTCTTTGTTTCAATTTTATAACCTCCTGTTTTCATTTTGGGCAAACTTTGGGGCGCTGGCGCTCCCCTTACTAATATATTATAATCCTGATTAAAAAGTTGATAAACTGCTCCACATAAAATCTCATATATCATCACACAGGCATAAGTATATCCGGCTGAAATTGTTTTGTAAAGTAAAAAATCGCCGGTAATCTTACAGCATGTAACAGTTCAGCCTTTCGGCTGCACTGTTACTGAATCCGCCCTATTTTAAGT
>OFHA01002319.1_pt1 | contig 11334 bp, 12 predicted proteins | sample 1521891 | NCBI WGS metagenome assembly OFHA01 (sample SAMEA3504089, study PRJEB24116) | mouse gut metagenome | biome: mouse gut; feature: mouse-associated habitat; material: faeces | place: Denmark | collected 2011 | reverse complement strand
TTGTAGTACCCGCAACAATGCAGCTATTCTTCATCGATGTTTGAAATACCCGGGCCGTCTCAGACATATCCACCCCGTTAATCATATATGCCCCATTTGAAAAAATTGCCTGATATCTCTCCAGAGTTATATGTTCCGGCAGGAACCCTCCGTCCGCCCTCAAAAGTTCTTTCGTATTGCTTACGCTTGACAGGAGCATCCAGGCTAACGGCAGCACAATATACAGCGTCAAAAGAGCAGCAAACATATAAATCATTATCCTTTGCAGATCTTGTTTTCTCTTCATAAACGCCTCCTCCCGCTTAGTCGTCCCTGCTGATAATCCGCAGAAATACAATCGACAGCAGCAATACTGTCAGTGAAATAACAATCGATACCGCCGAACCATATCCCCAGTTTAAATATTTAAAAGACTGATAATAACCGTAAAAACTCACTACCATAGTGCCGTTATTCGGCCCGCCCTGGGTCATGACATATATGATGTCGAACACGCGGAATGTTTGGATGGTTCTCATAACCAAAAGAACAATCATCGTAGGCTGAAGCGTCGGTAAATGTACGTTCCGAAACCGGTTCCAGCTATTTGCCCCGTCAATTTTTGCCGCTTCAATTAATACCGGATCCACCGTCTGCAGCGCAGCTAAAAGAAGCACGATATAAAGCGGAAGTACACGCCATGTGTCTGCAAGAATAATCATATTTAACGCTGTATCTGTTTTCCCAAGCCAGATTACAGGTCCGTCAATCAGCCCCATTTTCAAAAGCAGCCGATTCAGCGCTCCATAACTCGCATGATAAATCCAATTCCATGTATTAGCATTTACAATGGTCGGAACAGCCCACGGCAAAAATACAAGCGCTCTGACAAATCCTCTGCCTCGAAACTCCTGATTCAAAAGCATCGCCGCCCCTACGCCCAGAATCATCTGCAGACCTATGGAACATACCATAAAATACACCGTCTGCTTCACTGACTGGCGAAATAAAGGATCCGACAATATAGCCTGATAGTTCTTCAGCCCGACAAAGTTTTTGTCCCCTGACAGCAGAGAAAAGTCATAAAAGCCCAGCTTCACCGTCTCCAGCAAAGGATATATCCCCAACGCCGCGACCAACAGCATCGCCGGCAGAATCATAGAGTACGCCGCCCTTTCTTCCATCCGCATTTTCCATAAAGGCAGTTTCATCTCGGAACCTCCCTTCCCTGATGATTCCGTTGCTTATTCCAGCGAAGCAGAGGCTTCTTTTGCATCGTCCAGCGCTTCTTTTGCAGACTTCTCTCCGCTCATTGCCGCGCTCAGCGCCTGCTGCATGATATTGGACCACTCGCCGTACTGAACCATCACAGGGCGGTAATGCATATATTCATACTGAGGATAGAAATCCTTTAGGTAAGGATACTGTGCCAAAAGCTCTTCATCCTCATAAGCGCTTTTCAATGTAGGAAGAGTTCCGCCGTTTGCCATTGCCTGGATCTGTACTTCCGGATCCAGAAGCTTCTCCATAAATTTCCATGACCAGTAAGGGTTTACGGTTGTGCTGAGCATGCACATGCCGCCTCCGCCTGATACGCTGGCGCTTAAAACCCCGCTCTTTTCTCCGCCCGGCATCAGGCATATTCCTACATCGCCAAGCACATGCGAATCTGCTTCCGACTGAACCAGATCCCATGCAAAGGACCAGTTCATTGCAAAAGCAGTATCCCCTGCTAAAAACGTGTCCAGACATGTCCTGTCGTTATACGTAATTGACGCCGGATCCGCGCACCCATTGCCCAAAGATTCCACAATAGCCTCCAGAGCCGCTACGCCTTCATCGCTGTTAAATACAAATTCACCGGACTCATTCATCCACTCCCCTCCATAGGCATACAGCCATGAAGTCATATCACATACAATTCCCTCCGCCTGCATGCTTCCATACGAAATACCATATTTTACCAGACCCCGGTCCGCCAGATCCTTTGACATTGCAAACAGCTCTTCCCATGTTGCCGGCGGTTCGTCATAGCCCCCGTCTTTTAAGATTCTTTTGTTATAAAACATCCATTTACCATTATTCACATAAGGAATTCCATATGTCTTCCCATCGTAGACAAGCTGGTCTATGCAGGCGTCTATAATTCCCTCCCTGGCTTCATCTGTCAGATACTCGTCAAGCGGCAATGCAATGCCAGACGCCGCAAATTCTGCCGGCCAGATTGTGTCCAGATAAGCCATGTCAACAGCCGAACCGCCCATTACGCCTGTCGTAATTTTATTATGGGTATTATCGTAGGCCTCGCTGATTACGTTAATTTTGATTCCTTCCTCCTCCTCAAACTGTTTTCCGAGTTCCTCCAGAAACGCCTTAAAATCCGTAGATGTTATAATGGTTAAAGATTCCGGTTTTTCCTCTTCCCCGCCGGTTTTGCCGTCTGTCTTCTTCTCTTCCGCTTCCGTGGAACAGCCCGCAAACAGGAGCGATGCCGCTGTCAGGGTACATAACATAAACACAACTAACTTTTTCATATCATACCTCCTCGTATATTGACTTTCGTTTACCGTTACTGCTTACATCCATTATATAGCTGTCCCCGCGCGGCCTTCTACATTAATACTCTTCAATCATTGAACGATTTTGCTTTCTTAAAGCGATAGGAGTCAATCCATATTCCCGCTTAAATATCCGGTTAAAATACGTCACATTTGCGAATCCCACGTTGGCGGCAATCTCCGCCACCGTATCGTCCGTAAGAATCAATTGTTTTTCTGCTTCTCTCAACCGTATAAAATTAAGGTATGATACGTATGTCTTCCCGGTAATCTTCCGAAAAAGCCTGCAGAAGTGGGAAGGACTCATGGAAACCATTCCAGCCGCCATTTCCAGACTTATACTATCTTGATAATGCTTCTCAATATAATACAGCAGTTCTTTCATCTCAATCAAATGTTCAATTGGCTTCTCATCCAGCAAATCCACGTAGGAATTCCGTACCAACCACGCAAAAATCCTCAGGATGCATCCCTTAATCTCCAATTCATATCCTGGCTTTCTTCCTTCATATTCTTCCAGAATATGATTTAAAATATCCTTGATCTCTTTTAGAGAATCACCGTCAATACAAATATAAGAATTTGTACTGGAAGTCAAAAAGGGCAGAATATATTTTACCTCATACATTGACGATGCTCCCGGATAAATCAAACCCGGATCAAACTGTATCACCAAATGCCGGAAATTTTTTCCTGGTTCACAGCTTAACGTATGATGCACTTCATTGGAGTTAATGATATAAAAATCCCCCGGACGACCGAAATATTGCTTCGCGCCAATCTGAATCTCGGTTTCCCCGTCAAGAAGATATAATAATTCAATGTAGGTATGCCAGTGCGGAAGGGATATGGTGTTCTCATATACATACGCTGTAAAAGGCCACTTGCTGTGCGCGATATAAAAACGCTCTTCATGCTGTACCAATAAACTTTTCTTTGCTCGCTCCATCATATGGTTCCTCTCTTTTTCTTAATGAAACTGTAAATATTGATTGATACCAGATAAGGATAAATTTTTTGACCTATATATACATAGGTTCTTTTGATTGAGTATCAGCTTTCCATATGTTATAATGAACTCGTGTAATTGAAAAGAAAGTAGGATGCGATTTTCCGATGGATGCCCTCTAGTCTAACGAAAGAGGGTGATGCCCTATGAGTATAATGGAAGTTCTTACATTATTACTTGTATTGTTTGCGGCTCTGTCTTACATAGACAATCATAAAAAGAAATAAGCATCCCTACCGCCCAAGTTTGGATGCTTATTTCTTATAATCATTTTTACTGAGGGCAATCGGAGATTCAATTCCGATCACTTCTAAGTAGATTATACATGAGAGCTGCTTGATTTTCAAGTGGCTCTTTATATTATTTATCAGAAATATATTGAAAGACGGGATTGTGGCTGATACAATCCGATGCTCGCTATTTTTGTGGACACTATCACAGGACAATTTTTCTGCGCATCCGATGTCGTGTCTTTACTTTCCGAGAAAGAAAATAATTGAACCTGTCGGTTGTGAGAAGATCAACATATATAATCCCAACCGTATCGTCTTAAACACATACTTAATTTTTATCCTTATCTAGTTTCATTCTTCAATTACACATCATTCAGCGGAGAATGTTTTTATTTTGTGCATAAGTTGGTATTTGCTCAATTATAATTGTTAAATCAGTCGAGGTACGTATATCTACTGTTTACATACCATCTAGAAAAGTTAAAGTATTTTTGAGTTAAATCTGTAAAAAGGCTGTCTTTAATAGTATATTTAGCAATATCCGCTTTTTCCATTCCTTTTTCTCTTTCATCCCCGCTTTTTCAGTGGGGAAATAATCAGGTTATCTTGGTTTTGTTATACAGAAAACCATCCTGTATTCAAGGGTGATTCCTCGCTTGTTTATTAGATGCTATCGTTTTCAAACTTGACACATTTTTCATCGGTGACACATTTTTTAACACTAATTTTTTGTAAATTTATGTTTTTTAATGAGCGAAAATGAAAAAGATAAAGTGCTGGAAATCTCCAGAAATAGGCACTTATGGTATTCTGCATAGACAAATGAAAGCCGCACTATAATAAGTATCGGTTGTGATGGATATTCTAAAAAATGATAATCCCTAAAAGATAAAACGTAGCCGTAACAATCATAAGTCCATAACAAAAGGTATTTCTGCTTTCTAATATCTCGATCCGTGGCAGTAGTGGGGAGCCGTTGCCGGGGATTGGAACGGAAAGGAAAGGCTCTGGTCTTGACGTAGCAGAGGAACTTTCTACAGGTGAGCGTGAAGCAAGGGAGAAGCCGGCTTTTTGTGTTGGATTTTTATCTGTGTTATAATGGAAGAAGCTGAAAACAGCCCAACGAGACATATCAGAATTTTATTGACGAAGAATGATGTGAGATCAAGAAAGGAAAAGGCAAGGCAGCAAAAAAGTGGTGAAGTTTGCAGATCGCAAAGCAAAAGCAGAAAAATGGATGGAAAAAATAATATTGCGGTTACGCTTTTATGTGCTGGATTCTTATTACAGCGAAGTGAAAGTTATCGGGGCAGGTGCGGATGTCCTTGATTTTTGTTTATAAATCTTTGCAGGAGAAGTATTACTGTTGATGAAACGGCGAACGATTATCTGCTAGTAGTTTGCCAACTATAAAAAGCCGGGGAGATATGAGAGGAATGCAGGCTTATTACATGGTATAATGAACAGAGAAAATTTGAATTCTCACTTGAGGCGCAGAAGAGTAAGGAAAGATGCTTAAGGAAAAATGCTGGATATATTAATTGTGGAAGATAACAAAGAAATAGGTATTTTGCTGTGTGATTTTTTTCGTAAGGAGAATTACATGGTTAGTGTAGCTCAAACAGGTGAAAAAGCTTTGGAATTGTATGAAAGATATGGAGCCAGAGTGATTGTGTTGGACATTATGCTTCCTGGAATGGATGGATTTGCGGTTTGTTCTAAGATTAGGGAGACTTCCAATACCCATATTTTAATAGCTAGTGCCAAGGTGGAAAAGAATGATAAATTAAAAGGCTTAAATCTTGGCGCAGATGATTACATTGAAAAACCTTATGATGTAGATATTTTAATTGCCAAGATTAAATGAGGTAATGGAGGAACTGGTAAAGTTAAACGAAGAAGGAATAACGATCATGATGGTAACTCATGATGCAAAGGTAGCCGCAATGTGTTCCAGAGTGCTGTATATTGTAGATGGTAACATTAAGGGCGAGTATATAAGTCCTAAAGACTTCGAGATAAAAGAGAAAGATAGAGAGAGATTATTAAATAACTGGTTATTGGAACTGGGATGGTAAGAATATTTTTCTTTCCTTGACGCATTCAGTTTTTATCGAAAGGATGCTAAAACATAATAGAAATATTCAGATTTTACATGGCAATAAGCTGCAGACAATTTTTGATAACCACATTCCAGAGGTATCATTAAAGCAATTTATGTTATTATCAATAGTCAGGCAATCAAAAGAGCAACTAACATTGACGCAGCTAGGAAGCTTGCTGGGTTGCTCAAGGCAAAATGTTAAAAAGATCGCAGACGATAAAAGTAAAAATGAGCAACGGTGATTAGATATAGAGGCAATAGCGGGAACTACAATGAGCAGAAAATATATCTTATAAGCTGCTGAATATGTAATGAAAATTTAGAAAAGGGAGATTTAAGCAGATGAAAACAATTGTAATTTATAACTCGCAAACAGGATTTACAAAACGATACGCCGAATGGATCGCAGAAGCAGCAGGAGCTGACTGCCTTGAATTATCAGTGGCAAAAAGAAAAAACATGGATTCATACGAAGCGGTCGTTTTTGGAGGCTGGGCGTGTGCAGGGAGTATCAACAAGCTTAATTGGCTTAAAGGCAATATAGAGAAATGGGTGGATAAGAAGCTGATTGCGTTTTGTGTTGGCGCAAGTCCAATGGATAGTCCGGAAATAAAGCGGGCTCTTAAAGAGAATTTTAAAGGATTGGAGTCGAAAAAAGTAAGTGTATTTTATTGCCCAGGCGGACTTAACTATGAAAAAATGCCTGCTTCGTCAAAATTTATGATGAAAATGTTTATAAAGATGCTGAAAGCCAAAAAAGATAAAACAGAAACAGATCGAGAAATGATAAAGATGATTTCAAGCTCCTATGATATTTCAGACAAGAAATATATTGAACCTATTTTGGAATGCTTGAAAAGTTAAATCTTCCTGAAAAGCGCTTGATTGTTTCAGTGGCTATCCAGGCAATATTTTCTGGAAAGGGTATAGATTAGTCTCCCGAAGGTCTCTCTGCCTTTGGAAACATAGACATCTTGCACAGAAAAGCGTTGCGGAAAGTGGGGCTGTCACATTAAGATATTCACTTGTTCAAAAGGCTTACATTGCAAAATGGGAAACTAAAAAAGCAGAGATATTGACAAATTTTATGAAAAATGCTAAAATACAAACCGACAGTATGTCGGTAAATGATGCTATTAGGGAGGAAAAATGCGAGTAGTCAAAAAAGCGAGTGTGCGAAAAAATGAGATATTGGATGTTGCCGAACGATTATTCGGAACAAAGGGTTTTGACAGTACTAGTACCAATGATATTCTCAATGAGATTGGAATTGCCCGTGGAACACTCTATTATCACTTCAAGTCGAAAGAGGACATTCTGGATGCCATGATTCAGCGGATGACGGATGGCCTGGTGAAAAAAGCAAGCGGGATAGCTGAGAAGAAGACCATGCCAGTATTGGAACGCCTAACCTTGATGATGCTGGCATTGAACGTGGATAACGATCTTGGTCATGAAATTATGGAACAGGTACATAAGCCGCAAAACGCCTTGATGCATCAAAAAATGCAGCAACGTTTGCTGACTGGCATTATTCCCATTATTGCCAGCTTGATCGAAGAAGGGACCTCCCAAGGAATTTGCCAAACGGATTACCCAGCGGAAGTGGCGGAGATGACGCTGCTCTACTCAAGCACGGTGTTTGATGTCCTTACAGAACATAGCGAGGAGGAGCGGCAGAAAAAAATTGCTGCTTTCGTGTATAATTTGGAACGACTACTGGGGATGGAGCGAGGCAGCATGCAAAAAGCGATCATTCCAATCTTTCAGGGGGCAAAAGTTGATCGAGAATAAAGCCACTACGATTAATTAGCTGCAAAAAAGGACTGGTGCAAGGCAACCAGGGCTGTTGCGCTAACATTGTGATGATTATGAGCGACGTGTTGAGTGCCGCCGCATTGTCACGCTATGTGATCAAAAGAGCCAGAGTGTTGGAAAAGGAGTCATCATGATAAAAAAATTGATTTTCAACGATGTGCGGCACAATAAGCTGATGTCCGCCGTTACGGTTTTCTTTATGACAATTTCCGCCGCTCTGCTGGCGCTGACAGTACTATTGTGCACGAATCTGCTGGGAGCTATCGATAACTTGATGGACAATGCTATCGTGCCTGACTTCATGCAAATGCATGCAGGAGAGGTGAAAGAAAGGGTGTTAGCATCATTTGCGGATAACAGCCCACAGGTGCAAGACTGGCAGCTGTGCCGTTTTTTGAACCTGGACAACAGCCAGATTGTTCTTGGCGGGCACAATTTGATAGATAGTACGCAAGACAACGGTCTGTGTGTGCAGGGGCAACGTTTTGACTTCCTGCTGGATATGGACGGCAAACTTCCGATAGTCTTGCCAGGAAAAGTATATGTTCCGATATCCTATCGCGCCCAGTATGGCGTAGCGCCAGGGGATGTGCTGGAAATTGGGGAACGGAAGCTTACAGTTGCTGGTTTTATCAGGGACGCGCAGATGAACTCGATGATGGCATCGTCGAAACGTTTCCTGGTCAGTGAAAAGGACTATCGAGCGCTGACCGATCAGGGGCAGGAGGAATATTTGATTGAATTTCTCTTGGATGACGGAGCGGATATAAATAATTTTCAATCGGACTATTTGGACCAGGGGCTGCCTTGCAATGGGCCTTTGGTCACGCGCCCGCTGATTCGGATGATGAATGCGCTGTCGGATGGTATGATGATTTTTGTCATTTTCCTTGTAAGCATCATGGTGCTGCTGATCGCCATGCTTTGCATTCATTTTATCCTTGCGCTGCAAATGGAACGAGATAGGAAAGAAGCAGGAATGTTGAAAGCCCTCGGTATTGACAGGCGGGAAATTAAACGCATCTATTTCGCCAAATATCTTTTAGTTTCTGCTTGTGGCGCACTGGTTGGACTTGGCTTAGCTGCGGCGGCACAAGAACCACTTGCAAAACAACTCCGGGAACTGTATGGTTCAGCGGATCAGGGGGTATCGAATGGCATTGCCGCCCTTTTAGCGTCGCTGCTGTCGGTTGGGATTATACTGCTTTCTGTCAATCAATCCCTGAAAAAGACAGATAATTTGTCTGTACTGGACGCGCTGTTTCCGGTTCAGAAAAAGCAAAAGGTCAGGAGGCAATATTTGCTGATTGGCGTTATGACGGCGATTTGCACATTTTTAATGCTGGTACCGAAAAATTTGCATAATACCCTGTGTTCCCCGGTGTTTGTAACTTATATGGGCATTGGTAGCGGGGAACTGCGCATAGATGTGCGGCAGAGGGAGGATATTGACCGCATGACTGATCAAATTGCCGCCGTTTTGGAACATGACTTGCAGGTGGAAAAATATGTTGTCCTTCAGACTAGTGTGCTGACACATTTATATCTGGTGAAACTCTGCAGAACGATTGTTCATCAGCAAGACGGAAGAAGGAGGCGATGCGGTGGCATCGTTGACTGATGACAACGCAGTCTGATGGGCAATCGGGCAAGGAGGTTTGCCTGAATATAAATGTGTCAGCACACTAGTTCCTGTTCCGCTATTCTGCCAGATGGAGAAACAGTCAGCCTGACGGTAGAAATGGGGAACCATCTTGCTTTCCCAGTCATCTTCTCTCAGGGAAAGCCGCCAACAGCGCAGGGGGAGATCGCATTTTCCTCATTGAACGCAGCGGAATTGGGCCTCTCGGTTGGGGATTCTTTGCAATTGGTGATAGATGGCGAAATCATTCCCTATGACCTCTGTGGCATCTACTCCGACATTACCAATGGCGGAAAAACTGCGAAAATCAGCGGCAGGTCGAGCCAAACACCAGTGATCTGGAGCGTTCTGTATGTTTCATTGCATGAATCCGCAGACAGCGAACAGTGGATCGAGCAATACCAGCTAGCAGGCATAGAGGTGACAAATATTTCAGACTATGTGAGGGAAACCTATGCGCAGACCCTGGCGCAGCTTTCTCTGGCGTCCGGGGTTGCTGAAGTCATTGCTGTGTTGGTGACTGCTGTGGTGCTGGCTCTGTTTCTGCGGTTGATCGTGGAGCAGGAGCGCTACACGATTTCTCTTCACAAAGCTTTGGGTTTCACTAGCAAAGAATTGAAGCGGGTCTGCTTTTTTAAAGGTTTTTTTCCCTCTATGATAGGGATTGCAATTGGCGTCATACTGGGAAATCTGTTGGGCGAAGGTCTTTGCGGAATTATATTGCAAGCCTTGGGCGCAGAGGGGGTTCGTTTTGTGATTGACTGGAGTCAGTTGCTGGCTTCGGCTTTGATCCCTGTGCTTATAACATCCGCTCTAGCCATTTGGACCGGTATCACAGGCATTCAAAAAGTCAAAGCCTTTGAGTGCTGCATGGGAAAGGAGTAACGCTAATGGAACCATTATTGCGAGTAAAGGGCTTATCGAAAAGCGGAATATTGAATGATATTTCCTTTGAAATGGGGCAAGGAGAGATGTTAGCAGTCATGGGGCCGTCCGGTTCTGGAAAGTCTACGCTGCTCTATAACGTGTCAGGCATGGATCAGCCTGCCAGCGGAGAGGTCTGGCTGCGGAATACAGAGATCACCGGACTTGCCGAGGATCAAAAGGCAAGGCTGCGTCTGCATCGCATGGGATTTGTGTTCCAGCAGATGAATATGATGACCAACTTGAATATCCTCGATAATATTCTGCTGTCGGCGCTACATGCCAATAGAGGCAGAAAGATGAAGGCAGTGTTACAGCTTCGGGCGCAAATATTAATGGAGAAACTCTCCATTTCTGGTCTGGAAGAGCGGAAAATTACCGAGGTTTCCGGGGGTCAGCTTCAGCGTGCCTGTATCTGCCGGAGTCTCATCAATGAGCCGGAAATCCTCTTTGCGGACGAACCAACCGGGGCGCTCAATAAAGGTGCGGCCGAGGAGGTCATGGCAGAGTTGGAAAAGCTAAACCGTGAGGGGATGGCGATGCTGATCGTGACCCACGACAGCAAGGTAGCCAGCCGCTGCGACAGGATCATATACCTGCTGGACGGCCGTATTTGCGGGGAATTGATGCTGGGCAAAGTGACAGGAAGATTAGAGAGACAGCGGACAGACTTAGTAAACAACTGGTTGCTAAAAATGGGTTGGTAAAATGAAATTATCGTAGATTTTTAGCCTTGCATGCTAAAACAAGGCGCAGCTGCAGATGCGAACGGATACGGAGCTGATATCTCACGTGATGTTGTTTCCTTTAAAAGTCGTCAAATTATAATCAGGATTAGTAGGAGGTACTGTAAATGCTCATTGATATAACTCTTAAAATTACGCCCCAAATGGTAACAAATGCGCAGGAAAAGTTTGTGGCTTTCTATACAGGCTTTATAGAAAAAGAAGGATATGTAGGGCATGTATATTTTACAGAGCATCCGCAGTTATCAAATGAGTTGATTGACGCTTTGCTAGTGTACTGACACATTTATATTCAGGCAAACCTCCTTGCCCGATTGCCCA
>OFHA01002318.1_pt1 | contig 11337 bp, 14 predicted proteins | sample 1521891 | NCBI WGS metagenome assembly OFHA01 (sample SAMEA3504089, study PRJEB24116) | mouse gut metagenome | biome: mouse gut; feature: mouse-associated habitat; material: faeces | place: Denmark | collected 2011 | reverse complement strand
TCTTTGTTCTTCCGAATCTATGAATCTTACTCTGCCGCCTTCTGACGACAGCAAAGTAACCGTATGCCCTACGTCCGCCGATACATCTTCCTCTGCCCTTACGTCTGAAGCAAGTGTCTTTCCTGTGTAAGGCAGCAGAACAGAAAGACACAAAATAAGCGCAAGTAACGCCGCTAAAGCTTTCTTCATTTTTTTCATATTTACACTTCTCCTATCTATATTCATTATTTCTGCATAAAACAAGCCTATCGGCTATATAATTCCATCTTTACAAGCATTCCTGCGCATACCATAAAAAGAAACACATAAATACATAACAGTTTCATAGAAATACTCATGGTCTCCGCCCCTTTAAACCCTTTTCCCCAGATACTCTTTTCCCCTATCTTCTGGCCAGACGCCGTTGTTTCCGCATCCGGAAAATAAATTACCTGCCTTGGGTCTTCTGTATCCTTATGTTCGGCAACAGATTCGCCATTATACAGCAGTTCTTCGTATACAACCAACGTCTCTCCCGCACATCCTGAACCGTCAAACTGAAAAGCCAACTCCAGGCTTCCTTTTGTCTTTGCAGGCGTAAATACTGCCTGCGCCGCAATTTTATTTCCCTTTACATCAGTCTTTGCCTTTTTCGTCTTTTGATCGACAAGCGTTCCCCGAAGAGTATATTCCCTTCCCGGCATAAGATTCTCATACTGTACTTCATTTATAACTGTCACATCCGAATCCGCCTGAGATACATGCGTCCCAGAATCAACATCATATGCCAACGTATTTAGCTTCGGTCTGCACAGCGTATCCGCTTCATCCATCATATCCTGGTAAACCGTACGTTTCTCTGATTTTTCCGCCGCCGACCAAAAATCCCCATACTGCAATCCCATCGACAGACACACAACCAGAACCGAAAGGCATGCCGCTCCTTTCTTTACTCTTTTCATACTTCGTTCTTCTCCTTTCTTTATATATGGTTTTGAGTCGCCTTCTGCCATTCCGTAATCTTTGCCTAATTCAAACCGGAACAATCTGACATGAAATCTTCTTAAAATACATAAAATAATTTTGGGAATTTCTTCTTAGATATCGATCAGAATAATCGAATTTCAGAAAATAGAGATATTCTTAGTTATAAAAATTAGATCTTTAGATAATCAGATTCATAGATTATTAGTTTTTTAGGTCATTTAGTGATCAAATTCATAGATTATTACATCATTTAATAATCAAATTCATAGATTATTACATCATTTAATCATTTAACGACCGGATTCATAAAGGATTGTTTAACCAGATAATCAGAAGGACAGCCAAGCCGTCCAATAAAATATCACCAGGCAAATAGACGACTATCGACAGAATATAATCCGCCAGCCTGGATCTTAGAATGAACAGAAATTGATTTGTTTAATAGTATCATGATTCTTCTCTGCTCGCAAGACGCAACAGTTCGACAAATTATGACATCAGATACTTCCTAAAATTATGCAACAAAAAATAGGGGTAACAGGATTTGAACCGGATAAACACCATTTTCAACAAATAGCCGTTTTTAGGCAATAATTCAAGAAATGGCGCAAATACAGTCTTTGCGATTGTTTTTCCGTGAAATAGTACTTTGAATTTATCAACGTTTTTCTACCTTTAAACAATGTTATGCAACACGAAATACAACACGAATATTCCACAAAATCTTTAATGAAATGTAGAAATTTGATGTTTGATATTCCCGGTAAATCTACATCTTGCCCTTTATAATAATATAAGCGGGACCTGAATAGAAATAGCGGCCGTTATGCTTCTTTAAATCAGCGTAACGACCGCTCTCTTTTGTTATCCGGATATTAAGACAAACCTAACAGTTTGCTCCACGTCTTCGGCCCCACAATGCCATCTGTACTAAGCCCCTTTGTCCTCTGGAACGTAACCACGGCATTCTTCGTATTCTGTCCAAAGATCCCGTCTGCGGCGCCGCAATTATATCCGAGAGAATTCAGCTTGTTCTGGATCCATTTTGTAATATTACCTTTTGCGCCTGTCTTCACCGTCGGACATCCGGCCAGCGTGATCGGACCGGCAATGCCGTCTACTTTCTGAGCGCTGAATCCCTGACGGTTGCATTCTGTCTGAAGCTCTCCAATGGAAGCCGATCCCTGAGCCGAAGGTGTTGGAGCCGGCACCGGCGTTTGAGTCGGTTTTACGTCAGAAGCCGCTGCCCCCGCGATCTCATTGAACGGAAAATGTCTGCCCGGGCAACTGCTTGCTCCGATATCTCTATGAGCTTTTACGGTATTGATCCTATATTTGTTCTTAAGGTACGCCACCAGCTCTTTTCCCGCATTGACCTGAGCCTGAGGCATAGATGCTTCCGCTTCATAATTCCCTTCAAAACAGATGCCGATACTATCCGCATTGGCCCCGGTTACATGCGATCCTACAGTATTCTCCGGACGTCCCCGGTAAATATTTCCGTCTTTTCTTACGAAGAAATGATAACCAATGCCTGCCCATCCATTTTCTAAATGCCATCTCTGAATATCCTGAACGCTGCATGTAACTTTCGCTGCATGATGCAGGATAATTCTGGTCGTTCGGCTCCGGTTAGATAAACCTCTAAAACTGATTCTACTTTCTATAATGTTCATACTGATCTCCTTCTACAAATCCATTAATCAACAAATACCCAATCTTCCGCTAACATATCAGCCTGCGAAGCAAGCCATCCCATCTGTACGCCAGAACTTCCCACAAATGCGACCGCCATATTACCGATATTCTCATGGTTGCAGTTTACAACCTCGCCGTCCATACACTGATAACTAATATTTCGCGCCAGTTCAATATACTGCTTTTTACCATTCCATCCTTTACGTGCTACCTTGAATCCACGCTTCAGATATTTCAGTGCTTCACCAAAATTGAATGCCGAAACTCCACCAAGAATAATTGTATTCTCTCCATTTGCCGAAACCCATTCATCAGAAAGCACATTCATCAGAGTATATTCCACTCTCTGTGTTTCTCTAATATCCATTCTCTGGTTATCCTTAGTGTACATAATGATTGTTTCTGTTTCACTATCCCAACACCAATATCCTCCCCAAGACGGCAATTTCATCGGGATTCCTCTCTGCATTTCTTTTAACGCCTGTTCAAATTTCATATTCATTCTCCTTTCCATTCCGTTGTTCGCCTGCGTTTTTATAGCCGGTGTCTTCCGGAGGCTGTACAGTTTAAACGCCATGCCGGGCGTAACCGGGATAGTTTTAACGCCGTAACCGTTTTGGGCGAAAAAATAGCACTATGTTTTCACAATGCCTATTTCTGTTTGACGGACAACTCCGAAAGATTTGGATCACCTCCTCTATCAAATTTTCTCCACAGAAAAACACCACCCATTTCTGAGTGGTGTCCTGTATTATGCTAATTTCTTTTCTGTGACTTCTTTCTCAATTATCTCTCCATTGCAGATAATCTCTTTCAATTTCTCATTATTTTCCCGCATCCCCATTTCAATCTCATACAGAGAATACTCAACTGCATTGTCTGGAGCTCCAGCAATCTCTACAACTTCCTGAACAAACATTTGTAAAATGCCAATCAGTGATTCAAGGCGCTCATATTTGAAACAAATATCTTCTAGGGCTGAATAAACTGCATACTCTGCTTTCATACTATTCCGCCCCCTTCTCAGTACCAATGCCATAGTTAATTGCCATTTCTTTTATGATGGCTATGTATCCTTCAATCAGCTTCGGATCATCTGCAATCACATCCAACTGGTTCATCTTATCTACCTTCGATTTACACAAACCATTTAATGCATTAGTCTTTTTCTTATTGGCAAGACGAACATTTAGCGCAACATGCATTCGCTCTTCTAGGATCTTGTAAGACTCTGACCGTATCACGTTGATATGTTCAAATCCGCCTAATGACTGTGCAATCTTATTGATGATGTTCCCCGACTCCTTCCTCCATGCATTCGGCCTGAGCGCGACTACCTCCTTGATGGAGTCCACTTTGCTGTCAAGCTGCTCCAACTTCTGGTCATGCTCTTTCTGCTTCATCTCCATATTGATAAGCAACTGGAGCTGGGGCGAAAGGTCATTCGGGATTCCCTGCCGAATCGTATCTTCCATATCATGGAAACGGTTGATATACTTCGCCGTAAATTCTGTACCTTTTACTCCCGTCAGTTTATGTGCAATAAATTCACAGCCTTTCTTGGTGACATTGTAGCAAGGCATTTCTTTATTCTGACTGTTTTTGTAGGTACTTTCTGTGAAGAAATCGGACTGGGGAATCTTCCCCTGTCCTAATTGCTCACAATACCTCCGAATATCTTTCAGTAAATCATTGTGCGCTTTCCCCACCATCTCCGCTACTTCAATGCTACTAATCGTCTGTTCAATTTGTTTCATTATTAAATTCTCCTTCCAAAATTTTTTCTTGAAAGAAGTTTCCCCAAATGATATGATATATTTATCAGTGGGAAACCTCTGTACATAGGAAGTTCGTTATGCTGTGGTAGGTGCAACGAACTTCTATTTTTTTTCTGCGATTTGATTAAGAATTTCTCTCAGCTCTTTTTCTTTTTCTAACGCATCTTGAATGGAAAACTCTTGCTTTTTTTCACATTCCTTGCTTCTTTTTAAATCCTCTTTTATAAGATTAATAATATATCCTTTTAGAAATTGCCCTGTTTCCGCTGTCCGCATTTTAATCTGCTTATGAAATTCTTCATCGACCGTAAAAGCTATCGTCTTTTCCGGCATTCCTGTGTCACCTCCTTTTACATGTTTACATGTTATCATGCATGTTTTTATGTGTCAAGAGGTTTCACCAAAATTTTCCACCCTACCTATGGAATTAAAATAAGGCACAGTATTTCGCCGCACCTTTCAATTCCTTTGGGGAGGTCAGGAACATACCCTGACAGGACTTCTCCCCGATATTCAATTAATTTCATGCCATAGTTCCTCCTAAAATTGAGTACAAAAATACCGCTCACTCTAAAAGAATGTGCGGTATTTAATCATTATCATCCCAAAATTCATTCTCTAATTCTGGAAAATGTTCATCAAGAATAATCTCTGTATCTTCTGGAAGACTTGTTATATCCAGATCATCCGGAATCTCACTTATCCTAATCTTCTTTTCTTTTTTTATTTTATCCATAAGTTTCGAATCCATACTCCAAGCCAAACCTTTCCGCAAAGATTTTATTTACTTCATGCGAGAACATCTTGTGACGTTCCGCTTTTGTTATCTTGCCACTATTATACATCTCTTCATACTTATGTTTCAAGTCATTTCTAATTTGCTCATATGCATTTCCCATATCTTTAGCAGATTTTATTTCTCTAGGCCATTTAGACGGTTTTCTCATGTAATATACACCGTCTGTTACTGCGACTCTCAACTCTGAAATCGGCATCCATTTTAAGAATTTTATATCTGTAAAAGAGAAAGAACCACCTGATGGATGATTATGCGTCACAACTGCATCGACTAATTTATAATAATCCAATGGGGACATGCTGACATTTAACGAATCTCCCCGTTTTGTCATAATATATTTTCCTAATGCACTATATACTTCCAGCGTTTCTCTTTTTCTATCTTTGATACTTTTTTCTGCCTTTAACAACTCTTTCCTTGCTTCCTTTGCCCATTTATCTGTCGTATCGGATAATTTCATTCCTTCTTTTTCATTCAGCCACTTATCATACTCTTCACCATCCACCCAAGCCGCAGTACTGCACCGACAATTCGGATGCATCGGCGGAGCATTCTCGGTCGGCATCATATCCTTCACCTTGAAGTGCTTCCCATCCAGATTCCTGCATTTTTCACAAGCACTGATACCCAATGCAATAAATTCATATTCTTCATACCCGTTCCTTTCAAATGACTTCTTCTGCGCTTCTATCTGCACTCTGGCCAGCTCTGTCCTCATCAGACGTTCTGCGTTACTTCTGCTTACTCCAAACAGCTTCACCAGATGGCGCGACAGTTCTCTTGGATGCTTCCCTTGGATCAGCCCTTGCCGGAGGAGCTTATCAAGTTCCGCTTTCAGCATATCCTGATACATCCAAACCCGGTCTGAATATTTTGCATTATGGAAAGAGGCATTTACAACCGCATGCGCCGCCTGCGCATTATCCAGAACCGTATCACCCAAAATACCTGCCTGCCGTTCAAACTCCGCCAGCGCCCTATCCGTCAAAATCTGTTCATAATACTTCTGAAGCTCATCAAAACCGTCAACCAGTTCCAACCCGATATTTGCTTTCAGCATCTCCAAGCGGTTAATCTTCATGGTCGCATTGTAAAGACGCATCTCATCATTGGCTTCTTTGGAAAAATCCTTCTCCTTTACGTATTTAGCGGCTTTCCGTCCATACTCCTCAATATCCAGCTTTGCAACTCGCTTCTTAGCCTCCGATAATGTGATGCCTTCCTTCTTCGCATATTTTACATAAAACCCGTTGATCTCCTTCTGTATCTGATCCATCATATAATTGTAAATATCACTAATATGCCTTTGATATTCCGTCTCCTCGGTTATGTAATGCTTACGCTGTTTTTCTTCGCGTTCTCTCCAGTATTCCTTACTGCTCATTCCTATCACCAAACATCCGATTCGTTACTACATCATTCTCTAAGTCAGCTTTTTCCTTCTCCAGCTTTTCAATCTCTTCGGTAACATTCTGGACAATCGATAATACTGATAACTGTGTTTCTTTTGAAACCAGTCCGTCCAGCATAGAAGCCGCCTCTGCTTCCTCCGAGATATTTTTAGGAAGATTACGTGTCGTCTTAATATCTATCTGTCTCCATGCATCTGGATCAGGCACGTTAGTAGACAAGGAACAGAATATTTTATATCTCTTGCGCAATGACTTCTCTATCTTCCGGTCAAACCCAAGCGCCATATTACTCATAGCTTGCAGCTTATATGCAAGCGCAATGCCGGCAGTGGACGTGCCATAATTCTCATCCGATATATTAGCTACCATTGAAATCTGATAGATCAGTTTCTCCAAACGATTCAGCAGATTCTCCTGTGTGCCGTCCGCAGTTGGCTTCTGAAGAAACTGAACAAGGATATCTTTCGCATCATTTGTGCCATACATGTTAATAATCCTGTTATCGCGAATCTTATAGACTCCCTCGTCGTCTAGTTCAGCCCCCAAAACTGCAAGATATGCCTCTGCAAACGCATCAACGTCATTGGCCTTCTCTCCGATCGTGTGGTTATAAGATTCTACTAATCCGGCGACCTCTTCAAAAGCTCCTATTCGATCATCGTTCATCCGGTACTCCACACATGGAATATAACCATAAGGATTAACCTGTGGCTCCAGCTTTTTGCTTCCTTCAAATGGCTCCTTCTGAGTTCTGGTCAATATCTCTCCATAGCGCTCCCCTCTGTAATCTCCTTCCGTTTCATGATACCCATACCTGACTCCAAATAGCGCCCGGCCTTTCACTGTATCGTCATACACAATAAATAGTTCCTTCGGCGTACATACCGTCATTTTTGTCTGCGCCTTTTCATCCTGATACAAATATTCCCAGGCATGTCCATAGATACAGGCTTTCCGGAGCAGTTCGTATTCATGGTCTGTAATCTCATTATTATCCTCGAACATACAAAGAGCTTCATCTATCTGTTTATCAGGATGTGTCTTTTTAATGGGAATACCGTATGCGTACCCCAAAAATGTCTCTGTAATATACCGTGGGAAATTCACAGCCAGACGGTTATCCGGCTTCCAATCCGGCTTCTCTGGCTGTTTATATACATCATGAAATCCTTTATACAGATTTTCCAGATACAGATATCTCTGCATTCTGGTTTCATGCTTTCTGATATATTCTTCCACCAGTTCCATTGACACGCCATTTTCCACTTTCTCCGCGCTGCACAACAATGGTTCTGGCAATAAATATGGTTTTTTCCTTCTATGCATCTAAATTCCTCCTTTGAAGGTTTTTAATATAACTCGATTCGGCTTTCTCCATCCCTCAACACCGTACCGCAATGCCGCCATTGCATCATCCATAACCGGTACTGGCTCATCAAGATATTCTCCTGTTTTTTCATCCTTTTTCCATTTCCACTGCTGGAGTTCCTTCATAGTATTTATACACTGTGGATGAACATATATCCTTCGTTTGATTATTCTGTCCTTTTCCACAATGCCCTTTAACCAATCGATCTGAGCAGATTGATATTTCTTTTCTTTTGTCTTCTCCTTCTCGACTGCCTTTGCCCTGAACCCAGCGTTCTTCCAGGTTATAATCCTATCTGGCTCCGCACTGTCGCACCACATAATCCTGTTTGCTGGAATCCCTTTTGCAATTGCAAGCGAAACAATCTCAGATGACTCTTTTTCATACACATAGATTTCATCAATGATATAGATATTGTCATCCTTAATTCCTAACAGCAAAATCGCATTTGCATGGTTAAAACCAAAATCCTGTCCAATCGCCACATCATCGTAATCATCCAAATTCTGTGAAATATCTGCTATTTCCCAATTGTGTAGAATCAGCCCGCCGATCTCTCCCCATTCCCCCAAGCCATAGATTCGATACCCTTCTGGGTCTACTTCTTTACGCCTTTCCATTCTGGCATGATATGCAGCATCAATGAACCTGTTGTCTAGATATGTACTGTGATGTGTCAGAACATTTGGATCACGCCTATCAAAAAAGACCTTCTTGATCCAGTGATTCTTGTTCACCGGATTGAAGGTCATCCTAATTTGATAAAATTGTCCTGATGGAAGTTCTCCACGGAGACGGTCGTCTATAATCTCCAAGTCTGCCTGCGTCAGTTCTGTAGCTTCTTCTATCCACACATCGGTCAATTTTCCTCGCTGAAATGTAATAGATTTCAATTTCTCACGCTGTTTCTCATCATTAACACCGCGAAATATAATCTGATTGCCATTCACTTTGCAGGTAATCTGCAGTGGACTCTGCTTAATGTTCCAATAGCGGTCCGTTCTATCTCCAAACATCCGATACGCCGCCCCAGTAAGTTCTGCATAAGTGCTGTCCCGGTTCGTAATATCAGATTTTCGGATACATACCAGATTCCGCCCTTTATCCTGAAGCAGGCGGAGAAGATAATTCTGCGCTGTATCCACACTCTTTCCGGATCCAGCAGAACCTTTCATGACAATGTAACGCTTCCTGCTCCTGTCAGCTTCTTTAAAACAAGGATTCGCTCTTACACTAATATTCATGAAGAATCATCCTCGCCGTAATCAACCGTAATATTCAGATCCATGTCCATATCTATATCCAGCTTATCCTTGAACAGGCCGAGATGCTTGCCTAAATCTACCAAAGCAGACTTTTTATCATATAATTTCACTTCACGCTCTGTACCAAATTCATTCGGCTTTATCTTTACAGACTGAATACACGCCAGATCATCCTCAGAAGCATCCTCCTTTATCTTCGCTGTCTCCGGGTCTATTATATCGGTGATTTTTGCAAAACCAATCCTTGCAAGCTCCTGAAGGACGCGATCCTGATTGATGCCGGTACGCTTACTCCGGTCAGCCATCGCTTTTGCAATTGCGTTTGAAATAACAAGTTTTGACAAGTTTTCAGAACCTATCTGCTGTGCTGTACCAGGACTATATCCTGCTCTGATAGCCGCCTGAGTAGCATTAAGATCAATCAGATATTCTTCTACAAACCTTTTCTGTTTCTTCGTCATTCAGTCTCACCACCTCTCAGTTCCAGCTAATTTACTGCATTAGAAAAGCACCCTGGTGGGGGTGCTAATATCGCTTTTATCATCTACTCTTAGTGTTGAGTAATTTCCTATTATCTTATCGATGAGCGTCGGCAATAATATTTTCTCCCTCTTGCATCATCTTAACTATATTTTCATTTGACAAAATCGCATCATCAATTAATCGATATGCACTCCGATATGCTAGTGATACATTTAACATATTCACAATATAAGGACAAATAGAAGAAAATAAAGATATTGCTGAGTATGCAAATACTCTCACCTTCATATCTCTTAAATTCATATCCTCATAACAGCTTACATATAATACAATCAATGTCGTTAGGATAGAATTCAATACTAACCAATAATATAAACACATCCAAATTATACTAGTTTTTAACCAAATATTTCTTCTAATTATTGCAAGTCTCACCATTTCAACTTGCCTTTTTTCATCCTGTTTTCCACAAATAAGCAAAATTCCTATGACTGCTAACATCAATATTACAATTCCAATAACAAAAAGTATTTCTGTAATATACATTTCTTACACACCCCTCTATATACACAATAATCCACTTCCATAATATCCCATTTTTCTACACTATTCAACGAAAAAAGACCCCCTGTGATGCAGGAAGCCCTTCTTCTGGATTTATTGTATATATTTAGGGGAGGAACGCCAGAACGAATATCCTAGTCGTTCTAGAATAATTATAGCATATCTAAATTATAAATGTTATAAATCTTTCAGGCATCCTTTAATTATTTGTGACACCCTAGCTTGAGTATACCCAATGGCCTCCCCCGCTTTCTGCTGGCTAAGTCCTTCCAGGAACACCATCTCAAATATCTGCTTGTCCAAGCCATCTGGAAGCCCGGCAATGAATGATTCCACTTCCAGAATCCCTGCTTCCAGCTCTGCTTTCCTCCGTTCCTTCTCCCTGATCCGCGCCCAGATCGGCCCCGTGCGCTTCGGGTCAGGTACCGCCACCGTCATATGCTCTTCTATGTATGGGAAATCCTTGCTGGACTTCTTCACCTTCCCAGATACAATATATTCTTCCTCCGCATACCCGAGCTTCTCATTGAGCTTATCAATTGCCCGGGCAACACCTGCCAGCTCTGCCATATTCCTTTTATGCCGTCTTAGCTTTTCCTTGTCCAACTCTGATCCCCCACTAACTAACTGCCTGTTTCTATTCCTCCGGCCTGTACGGCTCCGGCATCGGCATCCAAGCATTTACAAATAATCCGAACGAAACATAGCTTTTATCTTCATCCCCGGGATAAAACGCACCGCCTTCTTCATCTGTCTCATACCTGGCAATATCTGCTACTGAAAAGTTTTCAAATGACACCAGTATATATTTACCAGCTTCCGGCAGGCGTTCCTCTACCGGAATCCATCCTGTAAATATCTTTCCAGCCATGACCTCTTCCGGCGTAAGACCAGCATCCTCATACTCTGCCAGACGTTCCATGCATTTCCGATGCCCGTTATTCTTTAAGTCCATCCGGGGAATAGCCTGTCCTTCCCCGGTGCGTTCTGTTAATCTCTCCAT
>OFHA01002317.1_pt1 | contig 11341 bp, 10 predicted proteins | sample 1521891 | NCBI WGS metagenome assembly OFHA01 (sample SAMEA3504089, study PRJEB24116) | mouse gut metagenome | biome: mouse gut; feature: mouse-associated habitat; material: faeces | place: Denmark | collected 2011 | reverse complement strand
AAAGGAGATAAACGGATATTCAGGGTGTAGAGCATAAAAGCCGGCTTTCCGCGTTGCGGGTGGCTATCGTAAGTAAGGAGAGAACATATGAGGATACTGGTGACCGGGGCCGGTGGGTACATCGGCAGATATGTGGTGAGCGCGCTGTGCGACAGAGACGCAGATGTGGTCGCGGTGGATTTCCGAACAGAGGGGATAGACAGCCGGGCTGCTGCTGTGTCTTGTGATATTTTCAGCGGAAAAAAGGATCTCTATCAGGAGTTTGGGTATCCTGACGCCTGTCTCCATATGGCTTGGCGGGACGGGTTCATTCATGATTCCGACGCGCATATGTCGGACCTGTCAAAGCACTATGCGTTCCTGCGCGACATGATTGATGGGGGATTAAAGCATTTGGCTGTGATGGGAACCATGCATGAGGTCGGCTACTGGGAGGGCGCGATTGATGAGGATACCCCATGTAACCCTCAGAGTATGTATGGGATCGCGAAGGATGCCCTGCGGCGCGGTATGACCTTGACAGCCAAGCAAAAGGGAATCTGCCTGCAATGGCTCAGAGCCTATTACATATTGGGAGACGATTTGCGCAGCCACTCCATTTTCACCAAAATATGCCAGGCGGAGGCGGCGGGACAGGAGACCTTCCCGTTTACGTCCGGCAGGAACCTCTATGATTTCATCACGGTGGACGAACTCGCCCGCCAGATTGCGGCCTGTGTGACGCAGACTGAGGCAGCGGGCGTCATCAATTGCTGCACGGGGCATCCGGTAAGCTTGGCGGAAAAGGTGGAGGGCTTCATTAAAGAGCGCGGGTACTCTATCCGCCTTGACTACGGTGCTTTCCCAGACAGGCCCTATGACTCTCCCGGGGTGTGGGGTAACGCGGAAAAAATTCGAAAGATTATGCAAATATCAGAAGGTTAAGGATGAGAAATGCGAGGAGATTGGAGCAGATGGAGTTTAAACGTTATGGAATCAAAGACCGGCCAAACAAAGCCTTTGTTCGTCAATTTGCCCCCCCCCAACTGTGGAGCAAAAAATTAGTAAAAATGACGGTACATTCCGAAGCTATCAATTGGATTTTTTTAAATTCATTCTTGCTATATATGTATTCATCAGTCATACACAGTGTTTTGTTGGCGAAAATACCAGGATTAAATTGCCAGCAAATATAGGAGGAGATTCGGTCCACGTATTTTTTATCATCTCTGGAATGTTAATGGCCAACAGTATCTATAAACATTATTCAGATCGATATATTTCCCAACCTGGAAAAGGCGCTATGACTTTTTTGATGAGTAAAGTCAAAAGTATGCTGCCGCAAAGTCTGGCGGCGTTGTTGATTTCATTCAGCGTCCTTTCTATCTGCGTTTATAAGGATTTGAATGCGATACTGTACAATTTAACAACTATTTTTCCGGAGATGTTTCTTATCAACCAAGCAGGCATGGATATTCGCTTTAATCCACCTATGTGGTATGTTTCCGCCATGCTGATTTGTATGCTTCCGATGGCGTATTTGCTGATAAAGAAAAGCGACTTTATGCTGTACGTATGTGCTCCATTAAGTGCCGTGATATCGCTGGGAGTTATGTGCATGGCAAACGATTATGGATGGTCATATATATTTGTCAACGTAATAAATAATGTTCATTATGAAGGTCTGATCCGAGCCCTGGCAGGATTAAACTTTGGAATATGTGCCTATACAATTTACTCCAAAATCTGTGAGGATGATAAATTACCAAATGTATTCTATACATTTTTAGAGGTTGTTTTATATTGCTTGTTCTTTGTTGTGACGCTATTTTTCGATAATAGCCTTATCGCTAGAAATGTCATGTCTGTGTTACTGACAGTTCCAATCACAGTTGCCATAACGTTCAGCGGTAAGAGCAACGTCAGCAAACTATTTAGGTTTCGATGGATGAGGTATTTTTCGCCTATCTCATTTGATATTTTTCTCAATCATTGGGCCGCGCGTGTAATTGTTGAGAATGTGTTTCCAGCACATAGTTATAAATTTTCCGTCATGATAATGGCCTTGCTAACGATTCTTTTCAGTATGATTAACCATTTGATTGTAAAATTATGTAACTTAGCGGTAAAAAATATGTTTTTGAAGCAACTAAAAAGGAGGGCCTTGGATGAAAGCTTATGAAATTGATCTGAAGAAGCTTAAACGTTATGCAATCAAAGACCGGTCAAACAAAGTCTCCGTTCGTCAATTTGCCCCCCCCCCGATCGCGGGCCAAAAAATTGGTAAAAATGACAGCATCATAACTTTGTTCCCTGATATGCTGATCGCGAGAGACCTCAAAGAGGTAGTGAGATTGGTGGGAGAAGCAAGGCGAAAAGACCGTGCTGTGATATTTGCCATGGGCGGGCACGTCATCAAGTGCGGCTTAGGGGATATCATCATTGATTTGATGCGGCGTGGTATTATCTCTGCCATCGTGATGAATGGCGCGGCGTCTATCCATGACTTTGAGATCGCGATGATCGGCGAGACCAGTGAAAATGTTCAGGCGGTACTCGGGGAGGGGGCGTTCGGCATGGCGGAGGAAACTGGCCGAATGCACAATGAGGCGGTCAAGGCGGCGTACGAGACCAATACAGGTCTTGGCTCTTCACTCGGCGGATATATTGCGAAAAATCATTTTGCGTATCGAGATCATAGCATTCTGTATGCGGCGCATCAGCTGGGTGTTCCAGTGTTCGTCGCTGTGGCCATCGGTGATGATATCACTCATATGCACCCAGAGGCGTCCGGAGCCGCGATAGGTTCTGCTACGCATCACGACTTCCTTTCGTTCGCGTCCATATTGCCGAACTGCGGCGAGGGTGGAGTTTATTTGAATATCGGATCGGCGGTTATCCTGCCGGAGTATTTTTTGAAGGCTTTTTCTATTGTTCAGAATCTCGGATACGATATGAAGGGCCTCAACACGGTCAATATGGATATGCAGATCCATTATAGACCGGCCACCAATGTCGTAAAACGTCCCGCGTCGTGCGGCGGGAAGGGGTTTAACCTCATTGGAACACACGAAATATTAGTCCCAATCCTTGCGAATGCCATTGTCACAGAAATAGAGGGATTCACTTGAGAAATCTATCAGCGCTTAAAAACCAATCCGTACTTGTCGTTGGCGACATCATGGTAGATAAATATATCTTTGGGACCGTTGAGCGCATTTCCCCAGAGGCGCCTGTGCCTGTGTTGCTGCAAAGCGAAGTCAAATGCAGACTTGGAGGCGCGGGCAATGTGATCGCCAATGTCACGAGCCTGGGCGCGAAGGTCCGGGCCCTTGTGCGCGTGGGGAAGGACGCGGGCGGAGAGTTCGTAAGGGAGAGCCTGCGCAATCTGGATGTTGATGACCGCTATATTGTCACCAGCGGGAGGACAATTGTGAAAACTCGTGTGGCGGCCTGTAACCAGCAGTTTATTAGAATTGATGAAGAGTTGATTGCCACTCCTTCTGAGCAGGAGATCAGGCAGATCAATCAGGCCATCGATACTGTTCTCCGGGATATCACAGTGGTCATCATCTCGGACTACGCAAAAGGGTTTGTCACAGAGGAGCTATCTCAAGTTATTATTCAGGCAGCCCGAGCGCGAGATATTCCAGTGCTGGTCGATCCGAAAGGGAAAGACGCGTCGAAATATAGAGGCGCGACAGCCGTCACACCCAACAGCAAAGAATTTCTTGACTTGACAGGCCTGTCCATCATGCCGGATGAGGCTGGAATTGAAGCGGCTGCACTGCGTCTGTGCCGAGAGCATGATTTGCGCTACTTGATTTGTACTCGTTCTGAAAAAGGAATCTCTGTTATTGACGCGGCCGCAGAAGAAAAGAAGGATTATTCAGCGGTTGTCAAAGAAGTGGTTGATGTCACTGGCGCCGGCGACACAGTGGTGGCGAGTATTGCATTGGCAATGGGGGCCGGGCTTGCTATCAGCGAGTGTGTTCAAATTGCAAATGTTGCAGCGTCCATCGTGATTTCCCGTTTTGGAGCCGCGCAGGTGTCGATTAAGGAACTGAGCCAGGTAATGGAGCAGCCGGTGAAAAGATCGTATGATCTGGATACTGTGCTTGAACAGATCGAATGCTTGAAGGATTGCGGGAAACGGATTGTGTTCACAAATGGATGTTTTGATCTTGTCCATGCGGGACATATCAGCAGCTTCCGGCAGGCCAAGAGCTTTGGAGATATTTTGGTCGTAGGTGTGAATTCGGACGAATCCGTCCGCCGCCTGAAAGGACAGTCGCGGCCTATCGTCGATCTGAAGAACCGTATATCCCTTTTGTCCGCGATTGAGTGTGTGGACTTCGTTGTTCCATTTTATGAGGATACTCCGCAGGCATTGATTGAAAGGGTAAGGCCGGATGTATTGGTCAAGGGCATGGACTGGAAGGGAAAAGAAGTGGCTGGCAGCGAGTATGTACGTTCTTACGGCGGCCGGATTGAGTTCATCGAATTAGAGCAGGGATTGTCTACGACGTCGATTGTACATAAGATAAAATGTTCGGTAGATTGAGGTGTTTAGCCGTGAAAGGTTTTTTGAGGCGAGTGAAAGGACTCCTGCATAAAGGAAACAGAGCATCGCGACTGTTTTGGCGGTACGCAATCCTGACCAAGCTGCATTTTTGGAATTATCACTCCAGAAAAGCCGTTATGTTCCGGCTGGATCTCATCGGCGATTGTACGATGTTTACAAGCGCGGCAAAAGCTATCCGTGAATTTTATCAGGATCGTGAAATGACGTTGGTCTGCCTTACGATATCAGCGCCTGTTTTTGAGCGGCTCGGAATATTTGACAGGATCATCACAGTGGACTTCCGGCCCCATGATATTGATTTCAAGAAATTGAAGGTCCTGATTGATGAGCTTCGCAAGGACAGCTACGATTTGCTCTTGCAGCCGCAAATCTCAAAATATCCCCTGGCGGATATTTTGGGGGCGGCGGTTAAGTGCAACAGACGGATCGCAATCGAGACAAAGCCTGGAAACAGCAATGCGGATTGGGTGCGCATGGTGGACTTTCTATATGACAAGCAAATCCCCTACCCCCGAGGCATTGTGAGTGAATTTGACTATTATGGCGCTTTTGTGCGGGGTCTTGGATATTCAGGGTATAAGACGGAGTGTCCCAGCCTTGTCTATCAAGAGCAGCACTTTATAGAAGGAAACTATTATGTGCTTTATCCGGGCGGTTCCCTGAGTCAAAAGTTTTGGCCGGCCCGCTGCTTCGCACAGATTGCCGACCATATTTATGAACGGACTGGTTTGGTGGCTGTGATTTTAGGTGTTGCCAGTGAGCAATGGGTGTCAGACCAGCTGAAGGGATATCTCAAGCCTCAGACCGCCATGTCTGTGGTGGACCTGACTGGAAGGACTTCCATATCCGATGTGATTGATATTATAGGCAACGCGACAATGGTGGTGACAAACGACACCAGCGGCGTACATATAGCTTGTGCGACACAAACTCCGTCAGTGGCAATTGTAGGCGGATGGCACCTTGGCCGGTTCCTTCCGTACCACATTGAGGATGTTAGGCCGGACGACCATCTTCCCCTTGTGGCATATACCAAAATGCCTTGCTTCTATTGTGATTGGCAGTGGGATATTGTCGGGCAGAGGAATGAGGAGTGCCTAAGACGTTTGAAGTGCGGCGAACCCAGCGAATGTATTGAGAAAGTGACCTATGAACAAATGCGGGACCTGGTCAATCAAGTTCTTGAGGATGAAAAGCTATGCTGAGAGCTGGAAATATCCTGCATTTTATCAACCGGGTGGATGAGGGCAATTGCGGAGACCGTGTCGTCTGTCCCCTTCTGCATTACTACGATTATTTCAGCCAGTATTATATTATGCGCCATGATATGCGTTTTATTGATTACGACCGCATCACCAGCGGAGATGTAGTCATCATTGGCGGCGGCGGGATGTTCAATTATGCGGAATTTACAAACCGTGCCATCAACCGGGTTTTGGATACTGGCGCCACGGTCTTCGCGTGGGCTCCGGGCTTTAATACGCATAGTGAGTATTGCGGCACGTTTCAGACGGAGATCAATTTCGACCGCTTCGCTTCTATAACTGTCCGGGATTTTCAGAACAGCTATGGCTTGGACTATCTGCCGGACGTTACATGTAAGCTTCAAGGGTTGGAAAAACAGTATGCAGTAAAGCGGAAATTCGGGATTGCGCGCCACAAAGATCACCCGATCAAAGGCCTTGCGTTTGACACAATCACCAACGATCAAAAGCTCGAAGACATTCTGCGTTTCATTGGCGAGTCGGAGGTAGTGATATCAAACAGCTTCCATATGATCTATTGGTCGCTCCTGATGGGGAAGAAGACGGTTTGTGCAGAGCCGTTTAGCACCAAGTTCTATAGCTATCAATATAAGCCAGCCTATTATAATCCCCATACAGACAAGCTGCAGGACTGTGTGGACCAAGCGCGGACGTATCAGATTCTGGAGGAATGCCGGGCGGAGAACGACCGTTTTTTCGAGCTTGTGAAGGGAATGGTAGAGGAGAAACTGACCCCTGTACAGAACCGATGGTATGGTTATGAGTTAGTCACGCAGGAGGCCGTGCAGCGCGAGAGGTTCCGGGAGACACTGCTGCAAGACGGAGACATGTTGGCCTCTCAGCTGTTCATTGATACGGGAAGCGGTTTCTCAGAGAGCTGTAAGCTGATTTCTATCAACAATGTATACGGTGATGACATCCATAGCGTTCGCTTTGACCTGTCCGCTTTTGACAATATCCGTGCGCTGCGTTTCGACCCCATTGAAAGCCGCAGCTGTGAAGTGGAGATACGCTCAGCCAGGACAGAGGCGGGGGATGTGGTTATGCAGCCGCAGGCGTCGGTCAGAGTGGGCGTTTGGGATAGGTTCCTCTCTACCGACCCGCAATATTACATCACGGCGCTGTGCGCGGACTGCCTGGAAATCAAGTTTCGTTTGAGGGCAATTACACTGTTTGAGGCGGAACAAAACGTATATGGCTATGTGAGCCGGCAGGATGAGGCAAGGCGGCGGCTCGAAGAACAGCTGGAACAAAGAAATTCACAGATCGCGGAGCAAACCCTCCAATTAGAACAGCGGGATTCCTGGGTTGGAGAGCTGACCAGGCATTTGGGCCGGCTGGACATGCAGGTGGACGATCTCACAGAGAAATTATCGGAGCGGGATACCCGTCTCGGCAGTATGGAAATGGAGCTGGCGGCGCGGGATACCCGCCTCGGCAGTATGGAAACAGACCTGGAGAAGCGGGACGCCCATATCAGCAGCCTGACGGATGAGATAAAGGCCCGGGATGCACAACTGGAAAGCTTATCAGAGCAGCTTGTTCAAGCGCGTGAATGTGCCGCTCATCAGACTGAGCTGGTCCAGCAGATCTATCATTCTCGGTCGTGGAGGCTCACTGCGCCTCTTCGGGCGCTCGTCAATTTCTTCAGGACATTTAGGAAAGATGGTGGAGAGCATGGTACTGAATGACACGTCGAAGCGCGCGTGTATTTACTTCATTTATGATAGAGACGGTATTATCGACGACTATATCCTTTATCAGATAAACGATCTGCGGGAAAATGTAACTTTTCTGCACTGTGTAATTAACGGTAAGCTCACCCCGGAGGGACGGGAGCGGCTGGAACCGTTGGTCGATGAGATTTATGTGCGGGAAAACAAGGGAAACGACATCGGGGCCTATAAGGCCGCAATCGAATACATCGGATGGAAGAGGCTGGGGACCTTTGACGAGCTCGTGCTGATGAATAACACCTGCTTTGGTCCGGTTTATCCGTTCAAGGAAGTTTTTGACTGGGCAAAGGTACAAGACATCGACTTTTGGGCGCTGACCAGAGACTGTAAATCGAATTGGCTGGGACACAATAATTATCTTCATTTTAACAAAAAAGAGACACACTATCAATCCTATTTTCTTGTAGTGCGACGTCCGCTGTTGGGAAGTAAGCTGCTTATCGACTTCTTTGAGGAGATCCCTGATGACACTGACTATGTTGGATCAGGCTGTATGTATGAGTATGCTTTTCCAGGATATTTTGAGGAGAAAGGATATCAGGGCGCGATTTATTGCGCACATGCGGATTGCAACTATCCGCTGTTGCATGATCCAGTGTCCTTGTTAAAAGGGTACCGGATGCCACTGTTCAAGAAACGCAGTTTTTTTCACCATTATACGGATGTACTCAACAACACGGCAGGTGAGAGCGCTGCCAGGCTTCTTCGATTCCTGGCAGAGGAGACAAATTATGACCCAGATATGATCTGGCAGACGCTTCTGCGGACAGCCAGCCTTTCCGACCTGGTGCGCTGCGCCCAGCTCAACCGGGTGCTCCCCCGGGATATGCTGACCGAGGGAAGCGGGCAGCATTTGTCAAAAATTGGCCTTGTATATCATGCCTATTATGAAGACCTCATTGATGAGACGGTCTCATACATACAGAATTTCCCGCCCGATACAGGGATACTCGTGACCACAAATACAGAGGAAAAGAAGGCTCTGCTGGAAGAAAAGCTGGAAGAGGCTGGCCTCAAAGCGGCTGTTCGTAAGATCGAGAACAGAGGGCGGGATGTATCAAGCCTGCTTGTAGGCGCTGCGGACTTTGTTTTTGACTATGATCTGGTTTGCTTCGCCCACGATAAGAAGACCACCCAGGTCAGGCCACACAGCGTGGGGCGCTCCTGGGCCTATAAGCTGGATGAGAACGTGTTTGCCACAAGAGAATATGTCGCCAATGTCATCAATCTGTTTGAGCAGGAGGGCAGGCTGGGCATCGCGTTTCCGGCCCCGCCCAATCACAGTGGATACGCCTATAACATCAGAGACGGCTGGTCGGGCAATTACGTCAATACCAGAAAGCTGCTGGATGATCTTTCCATTGATGTGAAGACAAATGAGCACACCCTGTGCGTCGCTCCCTTGGGGACCTGTTTCTGGTTCCGTCCGCAGGCGCTGAAAAAGCTGTTCGCAGGTTATAGGGGGACGGGTTGGAGCTATAAGGACTTCCCCCGGGAGCCGAACCGCTCAGACCAAACGCTGCTCCATGCCATCGAGCGGGCCTACGCTTATGCCGCTCAGGACGCGGGGTATTATCCAGTCTATCTCTATAACGACAAATACGCGCAGATCGAATTTACCAATCTGGAGTTTGTCAAAGCGGGCTCCACAGAGATGCGGGCCTGGGTCGAGGCGCTGGCTATGGATGCCATTGGATATAAAAAATTGGAGGATGTTTTCCAGAAACCCGCAGAAGAGATAACATCACAGGATTTGATTCCATATTACGATCCAAACTGGAACTTTGGCATCAGGGAGAGCCTGCGGCATCTGGCCTTGGCTTTGCGGCATAAATTCCCGCGTCTCTGGGCCTTGATGCTGCCGGTCAGACGGCTCGGACAAAAGATTCTCGGCATCAAAACGGTAAGATGTTAACCTGCCTTGGCAAAGAGTATCTCCGCATGGAAAGGAGCCATCAATAGTGGGAAACCTCGAGACATTGATTTCGCGTTATCCGGCCTTGCTGCCCTGTAAAGAGGATTTACAGACGGCATATGAGCGGATAAGGGATAGCTTTGAATCCGGGGGACGGCTGTATGTCTTTGGGAACGGGGGCAGTGCGGCGGATGCCCTGCACATAGTTGGGGAGTTGGGGAAGTCTTTCATGCTGCCCCGTAAGGTAGACCCGGCGTTTGCGGCACAGGTGGACCGTGAGCTGTGTGAAAATCTACAGGGCGCGCTGCCCGCCTACGCATTGGTGGAAAATTCAGCCCTGACCAGCGCCTACGCCAATGATGTGGACCCGGATTTTGTGTTCGCCCAGCAGGTATACGCCTATGCCCGCAGCGGCGACTGCGTACTGGGAATCAGCACTTCGGGAAACTCTCGAAACGTCCTATATGCCCTACATACGGCGAAGGGGCGCGGTTCAGTCACAGTCGGGCTGAGCGGCCGGGATGGCGGGGCGATGAAAGAGCTTTGCGATGTGTGCATTGTTGTCCCTGCGGCAGAGACCTATCAAATTCAAGAGCTTCATTTGCCGGTGTACCACACGCTGTGCATGATGCTGGAAGAATTCTTTTGGGGTGAGAAATGAGGCGGGCGCTTTTTCTCGACCGGGATGGTGTGATCAATGTAGACGGTCATTACATACATCGCCCCGAGGAGTTTCACTTTGTGGACGGCATATTTGAATTGTGCCGTGCGGCGGCGGATAAAGACTATCTGCTGATTGTAGTCACAAATCAATCGGGCATCGCCAGAGGGATGTATTCAGAAGCAGATTTTCTAAAACTGACCGATTGGATGCGCACAAGATTCCGCGAAGAAGGAGTACTCATCAGCGAGGTGTATTTTTGCCCCTATCATCCCAAGGATGGCATTGGGGCATACAGACAGGATTCCTATGACCGAAAGCCTCATCCCGGCATGATACTCAAGGCAAAAGACGAATTTGACATTGATTTGAGCCGGTCCATCATCATTGGCGATAAAGACAGTGATATGGAAGCGGGACGCAGAGCTCAAGTGGGTAAACTGTGCCTGCTTGCAGGTGAGTATCCGTACCAAACCGCCGAGGATGTGACTGTGCTGGACAGTTTACAGGATGGGGTTTCAATACTATGAGGGGGTGCTTGATTGAGCTTCTCATCAACGATATTTTTGTTTTTCTTCTTCCCAATAACCGTTATAGGCTATTACCTGATCCGCAGTGAGCTGAAAAACCTGTTTTTGCTGGTTGCTTCCCTGCTGTTTTACGCCTGGGGGGAACCGCGGCTGGTATGTCTGCTGATTGCCAGCATCCTGGTCAACTATCTGTTGGCCCTGCGCATTGAGCCACGCCGGGAGCGAGCCAGCGGCAAAGCGTATGTAGCCGTGATGCTGTTATGGAATTTCGGGATCCTTTTCTACTACAAGTATCTGGCGTTTGCGGTGACCAATATAAACGCCGCTTTCGGTACATCCATTTCCATCCCGGATATCGCCCTGCCGCTGGGCATCTCCTTCTTTACATTCCGGGCGGTGTCCTACTGCCTGGACGTGTATTGGGGGACCAGCGCGGCACAGCTGAACCCCATCAATACAGCGCTCTATATCTCCTTCTTTCCACAAGTCACGATGGGCCCCATCGCGCGGTACGGCGAATTTGAGGCGCAGATCAAGGACCGGAAGGTCTCCATCGACAGCCTCTCGGACGGGGTCAAACGTATTGTGGTTGGACTGGCAAAAAAAGCGATTTTAGCTGACCAGCTGGGCATTATGGTGGACGCGGGTTTTAGTACGCCCGGCACCGGGC
>OFHA01002315.1_pt1 | contig 11358 bp, 13 predicted proteins | sample 1521891 | NCBI WGS metagenome assembly OFHA01 (sample SAMEA3504089, study PRJEB24116) | mouse gut metagenome | biome: mouse gut; feature: mouse-associated habitat; material: faeces | place: Denmark | collected 2011 | reverse complement strand
GTATACTCAATTACATACCAATTTCCGACAATACACAGTTAAATTTACAGTCTCTTCAAAATATACAATTTATCAAGATTATATTTGCATATCAAACTAAGTGCGTAAAATTAGAAAGATATTGTATCTGCAGAGTTGTTGCAAACCTCTCAAAACATTTCCCCCAATATCTCCCCAAAATAGATAGCTTTTTATTCCAAAATAGTATATAATATCGTGGTACTTTACAAATACGAACGAAAGGAATTGTATCATGAATAAGAAAAAATCAACCGGTTATCTCATTCCACTGATCCTTCTGCTGACAGTTGTGCCTCTGATTGTATATATGTACAAATACGAGACTGGCCTGGTTCAGTTTGACTGGAGTTCTTTGCTTGATGAAAAATATGACTTTTTTATGTATTATAAAGCCATTGCAGTTATTATAATCGGAGCAGTTATGTGCATTCTGCTTGCGTATCGTTACAAAACAAAGCAGAAGCAGTTCAAACTATGCTATGAATTTATCCCACTTGTGGTTTACGCAGGATTTACAGTTTTATCATCGGTTTTTTCACAATATCGTTATTACAGCTTTCATGGAGCCAGCGAGGTGTTCGAATCTCTGTGGGTGCTGTTAGGTTACTGCGTTATCGCGTTTTATGCCTATCAGTTTGTGAATACGTTTGAAGAGCTGGATTGTATTATGGAGTGGATGACGATCGGCCTGATCGTTATGCTGGCGCTTGGTGTGGGACAGGCGCTCGGATATGATTTTTTTGTTTCCGACATTGGTAAGGAAATTATTACAGGAGGATTGTCAAAGCATTATCAGCTGGATTTAAACTTTGAAAAAGGAAGAGTTTTTTTAAGTGTATATAATCCGAACTATGTAGCGTCGTATTTTTCGCTGATGATTCCGATGGAAATCGCGCTGTTTATCCGACATAAAAAATGGTATTTTAAGGCTCTGTATGCGGTAATGCTGATTGCTTCGCTCATATGTCTGCTGGCATCCGGCAACCGAAGCGGAATTGTGGCGTTCGCTGTGACAGGCATTGTTGTAGTGCTGCTGTTTTTTAAGAAAATACTGAAAGCATGGAAATTTGTGCTTCCGGCAGCAGTGGTGGCGGGAGTCATTTTTGCGATGTTTCTCTCGCGGAATGATCTGATTGTGGAAAAATTTGTACGGTTGTTTACGGCTCCGCCGATACCGGACGACGCAATTTCGCAAATCGTGACAGAAGAGGATATAGCGATTACTTATCAGGGGGAAGTGTGCCACATTTCCTATGATGTTGAAGAGGATGGGTTTATTAATATTGCGATTTCCGATGACGCGGGCCAGACGCTGAATAGTACATTTAATGAAAACGAATATATTTATACCGTGGAAGACGAGCGTTTTCCAGGATTTTCTGTTCAGGCAGTCAATTTGAATGAAGAGATCGTATTGAATGTGCTGGCGGATAATATCAACTGGTATTTTAAAAAGGGTGACGATGGCACCTATTACTATTATACGATATTTGGACGCTGGGATAAGATCAGTAATCCGCCGCGTGTGGCAGAGAAGTTTTTAGAGAGAACGTTTGAGGAACGTGGTACGATCTGGTCGAAAACGATTCCGATGCTTAAAAACAGCATTTTGTTTGGTACGGGTGCAGATACTTATACCGTAACTTATCCGCAGGATGATTATGTCAGAAAGGTATATGACGGAGCGCAGCAGTCTCTGGATGTCAAACCGCACTGTTTTTATCTGCAGGTCGGTGTGCAGAGCGGTATTCCGGCGCTGATTGCGATACTTGTATTTTATATCTGGTATTTTGTTACAGGTGTGAAACTGTATCGGGACGCTTCGTTCGCGGATGGTATGGAAGTGCTTGGGGCAGGACTGATGTTTGCCACGTTTACGTATATGGTCGTTTCCGTGCTGAACGATTCCACCGTTACGGTAGCTCCGATTTTCTGGGTGATGATGGGACTGGGTATTTCTGTCAATGAAATGGTGAAAAGAAAAAAGGAACCACAGCCAGAACCGCAGATACAGGAAAACGGGAAATCCAGGAATGAAAGAAAAGCGCAGGCTGGCAGAAAAAAGGCAAAAAGATAACCGGCTGGGGAAAATGACAAATAAAATCTTGAATGTATAGAGGCTGAAGTTATGAGTACAGATCACAGAGGTACATTTATTGTATTGGAAGGAATCGATGGGAGCGGAAAAAGTACGCAGATACGAATGCTTGCAGACAGACTCCGGGAACTGGCAGTTCCTGTATATGTAACGATGGAACCTACAGATGGTCCGATTGGAACGATGATTCGTCAGATTCTGACAGGCAGAATGCAGGCAGACCCGAGGGTAATTGCGGCCTTGTTTACCGCAGATCGTCTGGATCATTTGTTGAATGAAGTCAATGGAATTGTTCATAAAATCAGGGCGGGTACCTCGGTGATTATGGACAGATACTACTTTTCATCGTATGCGTATCAGAGTGTGGATATTCCGATGGAACAATTGATTTTGGCAAATGCGCAAAGCAGCGAAATCCTGCGGCCCGATGTCAATATTTTTATAGACATCGAGCCGGAGCTGGCCATGGAACGAATTGCCCAAAATCGTTTTCACAGGGAATTATTCGAAGAAAGGTCAAGGCTTGCCAGTGTCAGGGAAAAATACATGGAGGCATTCGAACGACTGAAGGATACCGAAAAAGTAGTGATGATCGACGGGAATCAGGATCAGAAAAAGGTGGCGCAGGATATTCAGGCGGCCGTGCAGGAATATTTTAGATTTGGAACAGAGGAAACAGCAGGCAGGCACAGGGAGTGATGCAGCATGAAATATCAGACAACGAACGAATGGAATCATTTTGGATTTCAGGAAGCGTATATTTCTGAAATCCAAAAAGTGAACGGCGGTTTTCAGTTTACACTGGACAACGTTACGATTGAACCGGACAATTCAAAAAACCGTGATATCCGCCAGATGCGTGCAAACGAATTGTATGTTACCATACAGGACGCAGAGATCGAGCGACTTGTGGAAGAAGGTTATAAAGTATATAATGCGAACGGGCAGCTGATGGAGCAGTACGAGGACAGGGATATTGCACCTGAAAATTATAACGAGATTTTAAAATCTCTGACTGACGGGGAAAGCTGTATCTATGCACTGGAAAAAAAGGATGATGTGTATATCTTTACTATCGACGCCAGCAGTGAGCGGACGTATGTATTATATATGAAAGGAACCAGAGATATTGAACAATGGAACCGGTTTTTGAATAAATAAGGAAAACGCAGGACAGGGACCGGTTTCTAAATAAACAAAAAGGAATACACAGGATGATTCAGGATATAGAACCAAAAAAACTTTATAATCAATACAGGCAGGCACAGCCGGATAAGAACGATTACATAGCGATATTCAGTAAAAATAAAATTTTAATAAAAGAATCGGCGGAAGCGGACAGATCGATACGTATGCCAAGGCGGGAGGAGCTGGCGTCGTTTTGGGAAACGGCATCGTCTGACAGTGATGTGGATGCGAAGCAGTCTGAAACGGATATTTATTTGTTTTGTATCGATACGGATTCGTACTTCTTATTTCTGATTGACGAATGTCTGTTGGATGAGGGGAGCGTTTTGCCGACAAATTGTCGATGGGCGGCGTTATCAGAAATTCGGATGCTTGCAGATCACGAGCTTTGTTTTGCGGTCTATACGGCGTATCATCTGTATCGATGGTATCAGACACATACGTACTGCGGACGATGCGGGACGCAGACGATGCCGGATACAACAGAGCGAATGTATTGTCCAAAATGCGGCAGTCAGATTTATCCCCAGATTGCGCCGGCCGTGATCGCTGCCGTTACGAATGGAGATAAAATTCTATTGACAAAATATGCAGGCAGGGAATATAAGCGATATGCGCTGATTGCAGGATTTACGGAAATCGGCGAGACCGCAGAGGATACGGTACGCAGGGAAGTTATGGAAGAGGCGGGGATACGGGTCAGAAACATTCGTTATTATAAGTCGCAGCCATGGGGAGTAGATGGAAATCTGCTGCTTGGTTATTTTGCGGAACTGGATGGGAGCGATCAGATTACGATCGATGAAAATGAACTGGAATCCGCGGAATGGGTGAGATGGGAAGAACTCAGAGATATGGATGATTCTTTTAGTCTGACGCGGGAAATGATGCGTGTTTTTTATGAAAAACATGCTTTGGTATAGATTTTTTGGCAGAATTGTTGTAAGATAAATAAAATTATGTAGCGGAACAATCAAATGGAGGTATAAAAAATGGTAAACCCGGCTATGATTTTTAAGATCAAAAGTATGTGGGATACGTTTACGAGTCAGCACCCAAAACTGCCGCGTTTTTTTCAGGCAATTGCGAGCCGGCCTTTGGAGGAAGGAACTGTGATCGAACTGACGATCAGGCGTCCGGACGGAGAGACACTGACTTCCAATGTCAGGCTGACAGCTTCGGATATGGAGCTGATCGATCAGATCAAAGAGCTGGCAACGGGTAATATGCAGTAAACAAAAGTAGCAGGCAGCTTATCTGAGCAGCTGCAAAAATAAAATGCAGATGATAAGGAAACTGTTCCAGGTATCCGACATACTGTATAGATAGAGAGTGCAGGCGGTAGGAATGAATATGGAAAAGACAGCGCAATTTAATGTAGAATCAGTAGATAGTCTTGTAGAGCGTTTTCGTGCCAATGGGCTGGAGACGATTAATCTGGGACTGCTTTGTTTTCGGTTTGCTCCGGCTCTAAAAGAGATGAATCTGATTTCTGTATTGACAAAAATATCGAAAATGCTTCAGACAAAAAAAGTATCACAGGTAGAAGACAGCAATATTACAAACTGGTACTTTAATTTTTATGCAGGATTTATACAATATCTGGTAAATAGGAATATTAAGTTTGAATTGTATTATTCAAAAAAAGGAAAAAACTGGAGAGAACGCCTGGATCTGGCATTATTATGTCGTCAGCTTGGCAATTATCGTCGGGCATATGAAAAAAAATTAAAGTCGGCATAAATCGGGCAGATGAAAATAAAAAAGAGCAGTCCGGCAAAACGCTCAGATGTGAAATAAAAAAAGAGCAGTCCGGCATAACCCGCTCAGATACAAAATTTACCAGAATAAAAAAAGCCTTACTGTTCATACTATCATTACAATGTCAGACAGAGACATTGTGAAGATAGATTTCAAATAGGAGGCTATGAAAAATGGCAAAGAACAAGACATCGAATGCAACAAATGCAAACAATGCTAACAATGCAAACAATGCGAGCAACGCATCAAATGCAAACAACGCATCCAACGCGAGCAACGCATCTAACAGCTCCAACAGAGCATCCAACGCAAGCAATGCTCAGAATGCTAAAAACCAGGCTTCTAACAAAGCTGACAGCAGATTTTCAGACTGCCACACAAAATAGTAATGGCAATCGCTCCTCAATTGAATAAACTATAGTAACAAAAAACAGCTCTGTACAAAAGAAACGGAAGTTCCTTTTGCCCAGGGCTGTTTGTCTGTTACAGTCAGATCATTGCGGCTGTCAGACAGCGATAGGAGGAGCTATGGATTTTGAACTGATTAAATGTAAGGATGCGCCGGCATATTTACGCCGTCGGGATACCTTTTTCGCGGACTTAAGAGAGCCGGAGCAATATATGGAATATCATCTGCCCGGTGCGATGAACTTTCCGTATGAACAGATGGAAACATGGGAACACAGGCTGCCGCGGGGACGTAAGATAGTGTTTTATTGCGAGCACGGAAATCTGAGTCTGATGGCAGCAAAGAGACTGAGCAGACGCGGTTATCAGGTCGCGGCGCTGATCGGCGGTGTTACCTGCTTTTTAGAACAAAATGCAGAGATTAACCAAAATTAGATTGACACCGTAAATCAGACAAGATAATATAAAATGAGATTCAATAAAAGGAACAATTACAAAAGTTGTGAAGAAAATGGAGATACTATGCAGACATTTGAATTAATAGCACCATGCCACTTTGGACTGGAAGCTGTGTTAAAAAAAGAGATCTATGATCTTGGATATGAAATCACAAAAGTAGAAGATGGAAAAGTTACGTTTTTGGGAGACGCGCAGGCAGTCTGCCGTGCCAACGTATTTTTACGCACGGCAGAGCGCGTGCTGTTAAAGGCAGGCAGTTTTCATGCCGTGACGTATGACGAACTGTTTGAAGGCATCCGTGCGCTGCCATGGGAAGTATATCTGCCGAAAGACGCAAAATTCTGGGTTACCAAAGCGTCTTCTATCAAAAGCAAACTGTTTAGTCCGTCGGATATACAAAGGATTGTGAAAAAAGCAATCGTTGAAAAAATGAAGGAATACTATGATGTGGAGTGGTTTGCGGAGACTGGGGCACAGTATCCGATCCGCGTTTTTCTGATGAAAGACGAAGTGATTGTAACGATCGATACGACTGGCGATTCGCTGCATAAGCGCGGATATCGTACGATGAGCGGCGCAGCGCCGATTTCTGAGACACTGGCAGCCGCGCTGATTCGCCTGACGCCCTGGCATGCGGACCGGATTCTTGTAGACCCGTTTTGCGGCAGCGGTACGTTTCCGATCGAAGCGGCTATGATGGCTGCAAATATAGCTCCCGGGATGAATCGCGAATTTACGGCGCAGGAATGGATGAACCTGATTGCAAAAAAAACATGGTATGAGACGATGGATGAGGCGCAGGAGCTGGTAAAAACAGACGTTACGGTCGACATACAGGGGTATGATATCGACGCGGATGTACTGCGTGTGGCGCGTGAAAATGCAAAACGTGCCGGAGTCGATCACCTGATTCATTTTCAGAAAAGAAGTATCTCTGAGCTTCGACATCCGAAAAAATATGGATTTTTAATTATGAATCCGCCATATGGCGAACGAATGGAAGACAAAAAAGATCTGCCGGAGCTCTATCGGCAGATTGGAGAAGCATATCAGAATCTGGACGCCTGGTCGTTGTACATAATTACCGGATTTGAAGATACAGAGCGGTATGTGGGACGTAACGCAGACAAAAAGCGTAAGATTTATAACGGTATGATTAAGACGAATTTCTATCAGTTTATGGGGCCGAAGCCGCCCAAAAGGAAAAAGGAAGAATGCGTGCGTTAAATCGATATCTGTGGTTTGCAGTTGTGCTTGTTGTGCTGATTATTTTAAAATTTCAGGTAACTGTGCAGAAATTTGCGCATATGGAACAGGTACAGGGGGCAGACCTTCGTGCAGAAGACTGGGACCCGGTCATTGCAGCGGACGTCAATCAGACACATTTGTCTGTAAATATTGACGGACATGTGTATACAAATCTGAACGATGGCGTGTATATGGATAAGCAGCGTCGGTTGATGATTCCGACGACAATGATACGGGATGCGTTCGACTGCAGCGCACATCTTTATGATCAGAAGATCTTTGTAATTGAGAAGAAGGAAGATGTGCTGGAATTTGAGCAGGACAAAGATTATTATATCAAAAATAAAGAAAAACGGGATTTGGACACGCCATTAACCACCCACAATGGCCGGCTTTGTCTTCCGCTGGAAGTGCTGGCGGAAGAGCTGGGTTATTCGTGCCAGTGGAATATGGAACAAAATGCATGCATGGTGGCTGCACTGACGGCAGATGATCAGATGCATCTGCCGTATCAGTATGATTTGAGAGAAAAAGGCCGCGCACCTGCTGTCAGAGATCAGGGGCCGTATGGTACCTGCTGGGCGTTTGCCTCGCTGACCGCATTAGAATCTGCCCGCATGCCGGAAACAGACCTGCAGCTGTCCGTCGATCATATGAATCAGAATAACAGCTTTACGAGTTCCCAAAAAGACGGCGGACAGTATACGATGGCGATGGCTTATCTGTCAGCGTGGCAGGGACCGGTAAGCGAAGCGGATGATCCGTACGGAGACGGAAAGACAGATTCCAGCCTGAACGCGGTCGCCCATGTGCAGGAGATGCAGATTATCGAAGCAAAAAATCTGGAGGAGATTAAAAAAGCAGTTTTTCAATACGGCGGGGTGGAGACCTGTATTTATACAACGATGCAGAGCGCCGGCGGAGAATCTTCGCATTACAATAACGAAAAAAACGCTTATTGTTATATGGGGGAGGAAAAGCCAAATCACGATGTTGTCATTATCGGCTGGGATGATAATTTTTCGAAAGATCATTTTCTGACCAACGTGCCGGACGACGGCGCATTTATCTGCCAGAACAGCTGGGGGACGGACTTTGGAGAACAGGGCGTCTTTTACGTATCCTATTATGATGCGAATATCGGTATTCACAATCTGGTTTTTACAAGCGTCGAAGAGAGTAATAATTATGACAGGCTGTATCAGTCAGATTTATGCGGATGGGTTGGGCAGATGGGTTACAACAAAGAAAGTGTATACGGAGCGAATGTGTATGTCGCAGAAGCAGACGAGGATGTGGCGGCGGCAGGGTTTTACACAACCGGAAGGAATACGAGCTATCAGGTATATGTGGTGCCGGAGTTTACCGGTGTGCAGTCTCTGGAAGATCGGATACCTGTAGCAGAGGGGCAGTTTGCCAATGCCGGCTATCATACGGTCCGCTTCGATCAGTGCATACGTGTGGCAAAAGACAGTAAATTTGGAGTCGTCGTCTGGCTGTCCACGCCGAATGCAGCAAGACCGCTGGCGATTGAATACCAGGCGGATGAGCTGACAGAAGAAGCCGATCTTTCCGACGGCGAGGGATATGTGAGCGCGCAGGGCGATACATGGGCGGATGCCAGAGAGACGCTCAGATGTAATTTGTGCATCAAGGCATATACGCGAAACGTACAATAAAAGACTGCGGTACGGTCCGTTTCAATCGCAACAGAGACACTGACGCAGAGGGCTACAGAGGAGGAAAATGATATGGAAAGGAAAATGGCACGTTTTACAGCATTTTTTACATGTGCATTTTCTCTTTTTATATGCGTGGCAGTATGGTTTCTGCCGGAATTAGAACAACGGATTGAAGCGTATAGCGCAAGCATCCGCAGAGATCAGCTGGCACGGGAAGAACGGTACGCGCTGCTGGAAAAAATGTCCGGTCTGGAAATTATGGATTATAATACCCAGCAGGTGCAGCAGCAGGCGGAAAAAGCAGAAAAGGAAGAAAAAGAAATCATAAAAGAAGGAGGAGATCCGGAGCCGCAGGAAGATGTGATCGTCATTACCCATCAGATGCAGCTGGAGCTTCCTTCAGGGGCGGACGCGTCGAATGTGGAGGTAGTACACGATCTGATCGAACGCCGGATCGATATCCGGATACCGGGAGCGGACAAAAATTATATTTATGATTATATGGTGCTTGGTGAAAGCGGGGATATGGAAAGTCTTGACTATTTTAGCGAGGGTGACAGTGGTACGGTTGCCCTGACGATGGATAAGGTTGTAGAGGCGGATTATAGTTTTGATGAGAACTATTTATATCTGGACTTTTTATCGCCGGCAGAGATGCATGACAGAATTATCGTGGTAGACGCAGGACATGGCGGAGGCGCGCCAGGAGCGGTATCGGGTACACATTATGAAAAAAATATTACGCTTGCGATTGTGCAGCAGCTGAAAAAGCTGTTTGATGAGGCAGACGATCCCCAGATCGGCGTTTATTATACGAGACTGGATGACACGAATCCGTCGCTTTCTGACAGGGTAGGACTTGCAAATGAATTAAACGCGGATTTATTTGTAAGCGTCCATATCAATTCGTTAAAAGGAAATCCGGGCGTAGAAGGCGTAGAGGTGATGTATGATGAGCTTGCACCGGATACGGCGTTTGACACAAAAGATTTTGCGCAGATCTGTCTGGATGAACAGGTGGCTGCACTTGGCGCAAAGAAACGCAGACTTATAGACGGAAATAAAATCTATATTATACGAAATTCCATAGCGCCGGCCGCACTTATTGAGGTAGGCTTTATGAACAATCCGAACGAGCTTGCAAGGCTGACAGATCCGGGATATCAGAAAAAATCGGCGCAGGGCATTTACCAGGCGCTGCAAAAATCGCTCAGACAGCTGAAATAATACAAAAACAGGAGAAAAGAAATGGCAAAAAGAATCATATTTGCAACAGGAAATGAAAACAAGATGAAAGAAATCAGGGAAATTATGGCAGATTGCGGATTGGAAATATTGTCGATAAAAGAAGCCGCGCTGGAGGCAGACGTGATCGAAGATGGAACGACGTTCGAAGAAAATGCCTGTAAAAAAGTAACAGAGATTGCGAAACTGGCGCCGGAGGATATTATACTCGCAGATGATTCCGGTCTGGAAATCGATTATCTGAATAAAGAGCCGGGCATCTATTCGGCCCGATATATGGGAGAAAATACTTCTTATGAGATCAAAAACCAGCAGCTGTTATACCGTCTGACTGGTGTGGAAAAAGAACAAAGAAGCGCACGTTTTGTGTGCGCAATTGCAGCAGCGGCCCCGGGCAGCGAGGCGTTTACCACGAGAGGGACGATCGAAGGCTATATCGGCTGGCAGCCGGCAGGTACGAATGGTTTTGGTTATGACCCGATATTTTATGTGGATACTTATGGCTGTTCCACCGCAGAGCTTTCGATGGAACAAAAAAACGCGCTTAGCCACAGAGGCAATGCGCTGCGGGCAATGAAAAAGGAACTGGTCAAAAGAGGAATATTGGAGTTGCATTGAACGACAACGAAAGGGGAGGGGCGTTATGAGAGTATTAGTGATCAGCGATACACATGGATATCATAAAAATCTGGACCGGGTGCTGGAACTGGAGCGTCCCTACCAGCAGGTCATTCATCTGGGAGATCTCGAAGGAGATGAAGATTATCTGGAAGCAGCTGCAGGATGTCCGGTAGAGGCAGTAAGAGGCAATAACGATTATTTTTCGCCGTTACCGCAGGAACAGATCATTGAAATAGCCGGAAAGCGGATATTTATGACACATGGACATTATTATTATGTAGTCGCAGGCCTGGAGCATCTGATCAGGGAAGCGAAGGGCCGGGATGTGGATATCGTAATGTTTGGACATATTCATCGTCCGGTGATACGACAGGAAGGCGCATTGACGGTAATCAATCCCGGAAGTCTGTCTTTTCCACGGCAGGAAGACCGCAAACCGTCCTATATCGTAATGGAAACAGACGCGCAAAAGGGATTTCAATATTTTTTGAAATTTTTTTGAAAAAAGTGTTGACAATCTGGAAATAGTAGGGTATACTTTATCTTGCGTTCGGGAAAACAGAAAAGTTAACACAGCGGGGTGTGGCTCAGCTTGGCTAGAGCGCCTGGTTTGGGACCAGGAGGCCG
>OFHA01002313.1_pt1 | contig 11363 bp, 9 predicted proteins | sample 1521891 | NCBI WGS metagenome assembly OFHA01 (sample SAMEA3504089, study PRJEB24116) | mouse gut metagenome | biome: mouse gut; feature: mouse-associated habitat; material: faeces | place: Denmark | collected 2011 | reverse complement strand
AGGAGTTTCTTGGAGCTGCTATCCAGATTTGAACTGGAGACCTCATCCTTACCAACTGATACCCCACCCTCGGAACGCCTCCATTCGGCGCTTTGGGGGCGTTTTTGTTCCAAAAAAGCGGAGGCAATCGTGCTTTCCGCTCCATTGCCTCCGCCCGCTCGTTTCCTGTTGTGGGTCAGGTTGTGGGTCATGGGGGAATGGCCTCAACCTATTGGAGAAAATAAGGGCGCAGCGTTGCCGCATGGCTTAACACAAATTTCTCTACACCTGTTTTTGTGCAAACGGAGTACGATTCCTCCCGCCCCATTTTACTGCCCGCACAGCATCCCCAAGCCAGTCTTTTTTCTCACGGATTGCCTACTTACTGCCCCACGAAATACAAGCGGCCCCACGCAAATTTTGCGCCGCTGTAAACAAAAAAGGAGCAGGAAAATTCTACCGACCTTTCGATAAGCAACAGCCGGGCCCCTCTCGGAGCCCGGCTGCTGCTGAATGAGGATTTATAGAATCACCGATATTCCGGCGTTCTCTTTGTGTTCCATAGGCACGGTCAGTTCCCGGCCTTTTCCTTTTTCCAGTGCCGCACGATCGCGATGGTGCCCCAAGCGATGAGGCCCGCCGCGATCACGCCCTCGCCGATCAGGATGAACCAATAGTTCGCAAAGGGCAGCTCACCCACGGAAGTGCCGTGAACAATGCCGTTCATGGCGTTGGAGTTCACCGTGGTGTACAGGATGTGCTTGATGGCCTGCCGGGCAAAGTACTGGGAGGCGGGATTGCTCACATCGATGGGCGCGTCCACCTCAAAGCCGGTCAGCTTCAGATCGCCCCCGGCCCGGACGCACTGCTCGGTGTCCATGACGCCGCCGCCGTCGTAGTCGGTGATGACGGTGCCGTCAAAGCCCCACTCGTTGCGCAGCACCCCGGTGAGCAGGTTATAGTTGCCCCCTGCCCAAGTACAGCCGATGCGGTTGAAGGAGGACATGACCGCCATGACAGCGGGAATCTCCACCGTTTTCTCGGTGTAGGACTGGGAGGCCGCGTCGTACTCCTGAACCTTGATGGGGGTGGTTCCCCGCTCCTCAATGCAGGTCTGGAAGGGTTTGAGGTAGATTTCCCGGATGGCCTGCTCGTTGGAGAAGGTGGCCACATGGCTGCGGTGGTCCTCCTGGTCGTTTAAGGCAAAGTGCTTAATGTAAGCGTACACGCCCTTTTCCGAACAGGCCACCGACGCCTCCCGGGCAAACTCGCCGGAGAGGAAGCCGTCCTCGGAGTAGTACTCGAAGTTGCGCCCGGCAAAGGGGGTGCGGTGGATGTTCATGGCGGGGGCGTCCCAGCCGGTGATAAGCCCCACATACTGGTGATTGCCCCAGTTGCCGTCAGCGGCCAGGGCGTCCTCACCCACATAGTAGCCATGGAGGTAGGAATTCTGCCGGTCCCAGCTGGCGGCCAGGTTGGTGGCGCAGGGGTAGGTGATGGAGTATGGCTCGTGGGTAATGCCGCCCTCGTTGAGCCCGGAGGGTCCATCGTAGTCGATGGCGCGGGGCTTGGCGATGTTGGCGGAGCCCAGGGTCTGGTAGCCGCCGTTGCGGATGATGGCCTCCAGCTCACTGGTGTCCATCTGGTCGATGAGGGCATCCCAGCCGCCCTCGGCCTCCACCTCGTCATAATCCCGGCCCCGGAAGTCGATAAGCTCCAGGTCGCCCCTTTTCCCGTACTGGCCCGCCATGGCGGCGGCCTCCTCCTCGGTCATGGGGTTCAAGGACGCGCCCACGCCCTTGGCCTTGATGGCGTCCCGGATGGCGTCGGACACCTCCACCTCCCAGGTGAAGCCGTTCTTTTCGCTGAAGGGGCTCTGCCGCTTGCTGTCTTGATCCCCGTGGGTCTGGGGGAAGGTGCCGGTCCAGTCCTGCCGGGTCAGGTACTGGTCCCGGGGGGTGAGCTCGTCGTATACCGCGTGGTCAAACTGGTTGGTCACGTCCACGCCGGTGAGGGATTTGGCGTAGGTTACATTATCCACCCCGCCGTTGCCGCTGTAGTCGTAGGTCCACTTACCCACGAAGGAGGCATCCGCCCCACCGAACAGGGGCTCCACGGTCTGGCCGCCGTAGGCCAGGAAGTTGTCGGCGGCGGCGTGGGCGTTCTCCGCCGCGGTGAGGAGGTAGTCCCCCGCCTCCAGGATGTAGGTCTTGGCGTTCACGTCGTCGTAGGAGATGAAATCCTTCCGGTTGACCGTGACGGTGACGGTCTCAGACTGGCCGGGCTGAAGCTCGCCGGTCTTTTCAAAGCCCACCAGGGTGACGGCGGACTTCTCAATGTGGTTGGCCTTGTCGTAATCCGTGTAGGGTGCGTTGAGATAGACCTGCACCACGTCCCGGCCAGCGGCCGCGCCGGTATTCTTCACGGTAACGCTGAGTTCAATATTGCCGTCAGCGTCCATCTGGCCCATCTTAAAGTCAGACCACTCAAAGGTGGTGTAGGAGATGCCGTAGCCGAAGGGGTACTGCACCGCGGCGGCATAGTCGTAGTCCCCGGCATTGCCCTGGTTCAAAGCCTTGTCGAAGTAGCGGGTCTCATAGTATTTATAGCCCACGTAGATGCCCTCATCGTAGAACACGGCGGCCTCCACGTCCTGCCCGCCGTTGACCAGCATCATGTCCCCCATGTTCTGCATGGCGGGGGAGGAGAAGGCGTCATAGGCGAAGGTGTCCACCAGATGGCCGGAGGGGTTCACCGCCCCGCTGAGCACATCGGCGATGGAACGGCAGGTGTCGCCTCCGGCACCGGGGGCCCACAGCACCGATGTGATGTTGGGATAGTCCGCCACCCAGCCCAGCTCGAAGGCGTTATTGGTGTTGACCACCAGGATTACGTTGTCAAAGGTGTCATTGAGGTACTGGATGACCTCCAGCTCCACAGAGTTGGGCTCCAGGTAATGCTTCTCCTTGTCCCCGGCCACTTTGGTCCACTCGCCCATGTAGCGGCCCAGATCCCGGCCCTCGCCGCCGGTTCGGGCCAGGAAAAACACGGGGATAGTGCCCTCCGCCTCGCTCTTGGCGGCATCGGGGATGGCGGAGACGGGGGCCTCCTTGATGGTCCAGTCCTCCGCGCCGCCGTACATGATGGAGCCGCCGCCCCGGGTATAGCTCCCGTGGTTGTCGCTGTAGAACTTCCACAGTGCCTCGTTGACCGCAAAGCCCTGCTCGGTGAGGGCGGTGCGCATATCGCTGGAGATGGTGGACACGCCGGAGCCGGTGCCGCCGGCCAGCAGATCCACCGAGGAGGTGGAGAACAGGCTCAGCTTGGAGCCCGCCGCCACGGGCAGGCCCTTGCCATCTTCCGCCCGGTTGTAGAGGAGCACAAAGCCCTCCGCGCCCGCCTTGCGGGCGTAGGCCTGCTCGGCGGCCTGAAGCTCTTTGGAGTCGGCGATGTCCCGGGTGTAGTAGGCCGCGTCAACGCCATGATCCGGCCCGCCGCCGCTGAAATCCGTTTCGCCGAAGATGTCCCGGAGCACCAGGTCAAACCGGGAGGTGGTCACCACGGACAGCACAATGGAAAACGCCAGAAGAACGGCCAGCAGGGGCGCGACAACAGCGGTAAACGCCTTCGCGCTCAGCTTTTTCTTGTTGCTTTTTTCTTTTGCCACAGGGAACCCTCCTAAGTCATAGTTTTGTTGGAATCTCGCCAATAGACGCCGCCGGAGCCCGCCCCAAAGCCGGAGTGCCCACATGGGGAATCGCCTTCCACTCCAGGTCCCGGAGGAACAGGGCGGCCACGTCCAGAAATACGTTGATCAGCAGGAAAAAGGGCCACAGGGCCACCGCTGCCGCCAGCTTTCCCGCACCTACGCGTCGGATGCGCCCGCGCTCCAGAAGCACCAGCAGCAGCGCGCCCAGCACGGTGAGCAAATAGGACAGCACGAACAGCACCAGGGACAACCAGCCGTAAAAGGCCCACACCCGTCCCGCGTTGCAGCCAAACAGGGGGCACAGGGCAATACACCCCAGCTGGACCAGCAGCAGGGCCACGCTGATTACCCCCAGGGGCAGGATGCTGGCGGAAATGTCGAACACAGAAAACCGCCGCCGCCCATCCAGCCCGTTTCCTCTGGAAAACAGGCTTTTCATCAGCGTCCGGAACCGGGTAAAAAAGACGATCATGTGCCCCCGGGCCCAGCGCAGCCGCTGGCGGAGCATCACCTTCATCGTGAGGGGCTGTTCGTCGAAAAACTCCGCCTCATCGCAGTAGAGCACCTTGCACCCCCGGGCCAGCTGGTCGGCGGTGAACTCCCAGTCCTCGGTGAGGGTGACATACTCCCAGCCGTGTTCCACCAGCCGGGGCGGAAACAGGTATCCGGTGCCGGACACCCGGGTGCTGCATCCGCACACCGTGCGCCCCCGGGCCTCAAAGCGGCAGGCGGAGATGAAGTAAATGCCGTACAGGCAGGACATATAGTTGCTGCCGAAGTTGCGGGAGTTGCGGTAGGAGGTGATGACGTGTTCCCCGCCTGTGGCCACAAAGGCGTCGTTCATTTTGGAAATGTAACCGGGAGAAAGCACATTGTCGGCGTTGATAATGAAGAAGCCGTCCATCCCCGCGTCTCCCCACTCGGCGTTGATCCGTTCAAACAGATAGCGGTAGGCATAGCCCGCCGTGCGTTCCGCCGGGTTGTCATACTCATAGACGTTGGCCCCGTGCGCCCGGGCGATCTGAGCGGTGCGGTCGGTACAGTTGTGGGCCACAACAAACACCGCCAGTTTTTCCTGCGGGTAATCGCAAGCCCGGATGCTGTCCAGCAGGGAGCCGATCACCGCCTCCTCGTTACGGGCGGCAATGACAACGCCATACTTCAGCAGGCGGCCTGTCTTGGGATAGGTCGTTCGCTTGAACACGCCAATCAGGGCAAATACGCCGTAATGGAACAGCAGGAGAAAGAAACAGCACCAGATGGAAATAAAAATAATGGCAAGAGCTGTCAGATATCCCATATCATTCTACACTCATTCATTCCGTCCGTGCCCCGCCCCTTTGGGGCGGGGCACACAAATCGCAGGCTGTCAGCCGTCCAGGCTGATGCCGGTGGCGGTGGTCTTGATCCACTGGTAGTCGGCGGTGGCGTCGCTGAGCTCATATTTGCCCATCCAGCCCTCCGCGTCGGGGGTGCCGCACCAGTAATTCATCAGAATGCGGCCCGGGGTGGAGGGCAGCGGGGTTTCCTCGCTGGCTTCCACCGTGTACACGTCCTTGCCGTCCACGGTCCAGGTGATGGAATCCTCCGCCCAGCGGAAGCCGTACTCGTGGAACTCCTCGGAGGCGTCAAAGCCCAGGTCGTACCAGTACTCGTGGCCCCCCTGGCCGTCCACGAAATAGTTGAACTGGACGCCGGTGGTGTCCTTGCCCAGAAACTCGATGTCGATCTCATCCCAGGGGTTGGGATTGCCGTCCAGGCCGATGTCGTAATTGCCGGTGCAGGTGAAGAAGGTGCTGGCGGTGCCCTCCGCCTTGGAGGGCTTCATGCTGACGGAGTACTCGCCGTATCCATAATGCTGGGCCGTGCGGGCCTCGCCGCCATAGTAGCCCTGCTCCACCTCGCCGTTGGCGTCGGAGATGCCCAGATGGAGCTGGCCATCGGAATAAGTAACCATATCGCCTTTCCACCACACGTTGAACACGCTGCCGTTGGACCAGCCGTCAGAGGCAAAGACGCTGCCGTCCGCCGCAGGGCCGTTGGCAAAGTCGGCCAGCATAGCGGCCTCAAAGGGGGCCGATGAAGCACCGGGGGTGGGATTGGAAGTAGGATCGGAGCTGGGGGCGCTGCTGGGCTGATTGGCGGCGGGGCTGCAGGCCGCCAGTGCTGCGGCCATGGTCAAGGCCAGCAGCATTGCAAGAATCTTCTTTTTCATCGCTCGGTTCTCCTTCTCACTTTTTATTCACAGCGCGTCGCCGCGCTTTGTGACCGTATGCTCAAACCGGACGTACCCGGCCTGGATTTTTACGTATGCTACAAAGGATTCACGCCGCGCATCGCTCTTTCTGGCAATAATATAATAAAGGGAACGCCCGCTGGCAACGGGCGTTCCTTAAACTGCGCAATTTTTACTTACTTTGCAGCCCGGTCACAAGCACGGAGCAATTTTCTTCCAAATTGTTCTTTTATGTGGCAAGACTGAACAAAATATTCAGGTGGAAAATCCCGTCCGCCACATAGGCCGTCAGCTCCCCCTCATATTTGTGGACGATCATCCGAATGCTCCGCATCCCGAACCCGTGGTAGTTCCGGTCTGCCTTGGTGGTGACGGGCAGGCCGCCCTCAAAAGCGCGCTCCCCGTCAAAGTAGTTGTCCGACTGGATCACGAGCATATTGCCCCGCGCCTTCACCACCAGGTTTATGACCCGCCGCTGCTCCTCCTTAATAGCCTTGACCGCTTCCAGGGCATTGTCGATGATGTTGCCGAACAGGCAGTACAGGTCGCCGTCGTCCATAAAGGTAAGCCTGGCCCCGTCCGCCATGCAGGAAAACGTGATGCCGTTCTGTTCGCAGTAAAGGCTCTTTTCCGTCAGCAGGACGTCTAAAAACTGGTTGCCCGTCTCCACCTTGGCGTCGTAGATGGAAATGCTTTTCTGGAGATCGGCCACCGCCTCAGGGCGCACCTGTTCCCCCTGGACCGCCAGGGCTCCCAGCTTATAGCGGATGTCATGGCACTTCACATTGATCAAGTCGATGGTGTCCCGGGAGATCTCGTATTGCCGCTCGCTCTGACGGACGGCGTGCTGGAGGTATTCCAGCTCCTGACGCAGCTCCCGCCGCTCCACCGTCCGGGAAGTGAGCAGCAGCACCACCGTGCAGCTCATCACCGAGAACAGATTACCCGCCTGCCGTAGAACATAGTGATCCCACAGCTCGAATCGGTTTTCCCGGCCCACACTCAGATGAGAGAAGTAAACATCCTCCACCGAGCACAGGATGACGGTGATACTCAGCACCAGGATGGCAATGGCCAGCATATGGTGGTCCAGCCGCCCGCCGGACATATGCCGCAGCATCCCCCGGATAAAGAGGAAGTAGACCGCCGCAACCGCCAGGGCAAAAAAGGCGTAATACAGCACATGATAATAGAGATCAAATCTGGGACCCCAGCCGTCGTACCCGCGCAGGGCCTCCCCCCCGCACCAAAGGATCAGATACAGCTTATAGCACAGATTCTGGGCGGCGTAGGCCACGCTGGCGCAGAACAGGACAGTGGGGAAGGTTTCATCAAAGCACAGCCGGAGATGGGCCGTGGCGGCGGCGAACAGGAACACGTAGACGGTGATGCGCCCCAGGGCCGTCCCGCCCACGGCGCGGTAGAAGAAGGCCGCGCCATAGGCCAGTGCCAAAACCGCGCCGGCTCCGGCCAGAGTCCGTATCCAGAACCGGGGAGCCCGGTTCAGCTTTCGCGTGGTAAGGGCGTAGAACACATACAGCTCAAACAGGAATTCCAGGATGATTTTTTGATAGATCACGTTGACCTCAGCCACGGCTTCCACCTCCTGCCCCGGCATACCAGTTGGTCAGCCCCTCCATAAACGCGGCCCGCCGGGGGCGGCTGATCTGGAGGGTGCGGTCCCCCACCTGCACCTCGGAGCCCTTAACCCGCACGATAAACTTTGGATTGACCAGGTAGCAGGTATTGCAGCGCAGAAACCCGTAGGAGCCCAGTTCCCGCTCCACATTGGACAGCACGCCGGTCATCTCGATCACATCATCGATCAGATGGTAGTGGAGCCGGTGGCTGATGATCTCCACGTACATCAGCTTGTCCGTGGAAATGCGGCACAGCCCGCCGGGGGCGTTCACCGTAAAGCTGCGCTCCTCGTTCATCAGGTAGATATCCAGTGCCTTTTTGAATTTCAGGGAAAAATCGTAGTAGCTCACCGGCTTGAGCAAAAAGCTCACCGCGTCTACCTCGTATCCCTTCAGAGCGTACTGCACCAGGTTTGTGATGAAGATGATCGACACATTTTTGTCGTGCCGGCGCAGTTCCACGGCGGCGTCCATGCCGTTTTTCCGCGGCATCTGAATATCCAGAAACGCCACCGCATAAACGGACTTATAGTTTTGAAGGAACTCCTCACCGTCACAAAACCGGGTAATATTGAATTGCTGGCCAAACTCGGCGGCGTACCGCTGTATGTATGCCGTAAGATGCTCAGCGGCGGCATTTTCGTCCTCCACGATGGCTATGTTCTTCACTCCTCGTCCCTCCCTTATCTTTTTCCATATTGTTCCCGCAAACTCTGGTGCCCCTGCTGCTCCTGTTTCCGCAGATGATCCGCTGTATATATCTCCCACTTCGGCTCCGCCGCGCCCAAGTCAAGCACCTGTATCATTTCTGGATAATACGTTTCTGGATCAAAGCTAAAGTCACCAGCCCCCCCGGCGTTGCCAGACCGTCTCCTCCACCAACTCTGCCTTATCCGCTTCGTAACTGCCCAGCTCATGGGTGGTGTCGATCCGCTGTAAAAACTCCTCCGTCACCCGGTCACAGTACCGGGTGACTTTTTTCGTCTTGGGGATAAACCAACCCCAGCAGTAGTCGCGCCGGGCAATGCGCTGCTTGTCCTGTTGGAAGCAGAGGGCCAGCGCCAGCATCCGCAGCCCAAATACTGAATTGGCCCTGAACACCCTCTGTCCCTGCTCTACATCAGGCAGACTGGCGGGATCGCACAGCCTTCCAATCTGCGGATAGATCTGGCACAGCTTCTCAAAGCGTTCCTTCTGGGTGGCCCGCTCCCTCCCGTCAAAGGCCATCTCCAGAATATTTCGCAGGTAGATCTGTGTGCAGATCGGCTCCTCCAGCACGTGCAGCAACTCCTGTGCCGCGTCCAGCAAGAACAACGCGCTGCCATCGTCCTCCCTCTGCAATACCTGATCCAGCAAGACCCCCAGCGCAAAAAAGCCCACTGGGTCGATCTTCTGGAGCATGGACGGCAGAAGCAGCGTCTCTGTCACAAAGTCCTCAAAGTCCGCCACCGGAATGTCCAGCCGCGCCGCGAACAGCGGGTGCTCCTCCCGCAGCCGTTTGATCTCCCGGCGGTATGGTCCGTAGTCGATCTCTGCGGCGGTAATCAGATCCTTGGCGGACGTAGTAACAGGCAGCCGCTTCACCGTCCCGTCCCCATGCTGAAGCACGGTGGAAAAACGCCCCTCACCCACCTCCACCAGCAACAGCCGTGGCTCGTAAAATACCACCTGATCTGTATCTTCCACAAAGATCACTTCCTGATGTAAAACTCTCCGCGGTTATTCTATCATGGAGCTGTCCCAAAGGGAAGGGGCAGATGAACTTTGACAAGTAAATACCCACCGCCGGAGTACATACTCCCTGGACGAAGCACCGCCAAGACTCCCACACGGGATGAGCGTGCCAACAGGGTGAGAACGCCGCAGCGAGATTCTGGGGCAGGAAGGTGTACGGCGCGTGGCCAACAAAATTTTATGAAAGGAAACGCCAATGAAATTATCTGAGTACAAAAGCTATGATGACCTGCCGCTGTTCCTCAACGCAGCAATGGTGGCGAAGGTGCTGGGCATCGCTCCGTCCAGCAGCTATGAGTTGATGCACGAAGCAGATTTCCCTGTCCTCAAAATCGGCTGTAGATTTTCAGATGAACTGAGAAAAAAGGCCGTGTGGGGATTTGGTTGTGAAAAAAACCGTCAAATCACGGAATCTGACTGAATATCTGGGTTTCCAAGTGGTTTTCTTTGCAGAAAGTTAAGAAGTTTTGCAGTCCTGGGGAAACAGGATTGCAAAATTTTTTTGGTGTTTTTGGGCCGATCCGGCCTGTTTGTGGGCTGGCGGCACTGGCGGCGGATTTGACCATTTAAATACCATTTAAGTGGAAAAAATCACGGGCGGGGAAAACCGCAAAAACCGTGTATTTGCAACGGTTACAAGGTTTTAAAAAAACGTAAAAAGACCATTTAAATGAGACGGCGCAGACGGTGCGCGGGCCTCGCTTAAATGATCTTTTTTTATTGCCTAATTGGACAGACCCCGGAACTACCCCCGGAAGTTAAGCACAGGGGGGTGAAAGTGCCGCAAAAGCGGCTGTTACCAACGGTTTCAGAGTGGCGGGTGATGAAACACCACCCATTATCGGTTGCGGCGGGAGTTCCGCCCCCCTGGTGTTCAAAAGCATTACGGAATACGGAATTATCTTCCATATTTAAGACAAAAATGGCGCTGGCGTTTAAGATACAAGCGTATTCAATCACGGCAAAAAATAAAGGCTCATTTCTCCTTGCCTGCCAGGTGTTCTACAGCGGCGGCTACATCGTGGAGCATGGATAGGGCCGCCATCTTTTTGGATGTGTCTTTCAATTCCAGCACATAGCGAAGCTGCACCAGGATGTCAAAGGTCAGCTTCTGCTCCTGGGCAGGACAGCCCTTTAACACGTCATTTAGCCCGCTGATCTGCGCTGGAAGGCTCTCCCGCACGGCCTCCATGATTTCGGGATCGTCCCAAGTATACTCACCTCCCCGTTCATCGGTTTCTCCTAACAGGTACTCCTTACTGACATTGAAAAACCGCAACAGCAATCCTATTGCAGCAGTAGACGGGAATCTTTGGGCGTTTTCGTAGCTGATTATAGATGAAATACTGGTATTTAACCTTTCTGCAAGTTGCTTTTGGGTCAGTCCTTTTTCTTTACGGAGAGACTGTAAACGGAGAGAAAATTTGTGCCGCTCTATCATATTTTCAGAATTGTTCATTGGTTCGCACCTCCAATTTAGTCGAGTATAGCAGAGAACTTAGACAATGTAAAAGAAAATTTGAAAAATACGCTTGATATTAGACAGAGTAAAAGCTATTATATCAAATGTAGCTTAGACAGAGTACAATATAAGGAGGTTTATTTATGTTCATTCCGAAAGTAGCCGAGATTAAGCACCGTCGCCTGGAGGCTGGCTTGTCCTGCCAGAAACTCTCCTTGCTGGCGGGACTGCCCAAGAATGCGGTCTACCGCATCGAACTGGATCAGGCGGGCTATACCTACCCCATCCGCGCCCGCGCCCTGGCCGAAGCCCTCCATTGTGGGGTTGAGGATATTTTTACCGAAACGAAAGGAGCATAAACCATGAACGAGATGCAGGTGTTCAAGTACGAGGACAACGAGGTCCGCACTGTGGAATAGGGCGGGGAGGTCTGGTGGGTGCTGGCCGATGTGTGCCGGGTGCTTTCTGTCAAGAACAATCGGGATGCATCGCGGCGTCTGGATGAGGATGAAAAGGGTGTCGCTCAAATCGACACCCCTGGAGGCAGCCAGAAGATGACCATCATCAGCGAGAGCGGCCTGTACAAGGTCATCCTCCGCTCGG
>OFHA01002312.1_pt1 | contig 11367 bp, 8 predicted proteins | sample 1521891 | NCBI WGS metagenome assembly OFHA01 (sample SAMEA3504089, study PRJEB24116) | mouse gut metagenome | biome: mouse gut; feature: mouse-associated habitat; material: faeces | place: Denmark | collected 2011 | reverse complement strand
GTTTGGATACATGGAAGCCAAATCCAGCTGATCGAACACACGTTTTGTTGTGGCACTGGAATATCCAAGGCCAATGCCATTTCCATGGGTCTCAGGGCTCAGATCCAGAACCGTCACTCGCTGGGCATCGATGCCGCCTGTGGCGTAAGGCGTACAGAATGTGCCGGTAATATTAGGATCCATTCCGTCTCCGCTGAAATTTTTCCCGATCTGATCCACGATCAGTACATCACAGGAATCCACCAGAATCCGCGGCATATAGCCAAAGGCTTCTTTCAGAAGATCCGGTTCTAGCGCCTCGATCTCTTCTGCCGCCACGGCTGTGATCTTACAGGTCTCATCAAATGCATTTTCAATCGTGGGCACTGCAAACAGAATGGGCGCATGTTTGATGATGCATTTGCCGAACAGCGGCACATTTTTGGCCATATTTTTAAAACCGGCCTCATGGCATACTTCCGCTCCGTACTGTTTGCCAAGACCAATGGCCATCATTTTCATCATTCCACTCTCATAAGGTCCCCGAAATGCCGTATGAGGCTTGATTCTGCAGCCCAGGATGATACCGTCCGCCTCTGCAGCATGTTTGTCAATATAGACGTCTGTGCCTTCTTCATTAACACCGATCTTTTTCACTTCCATGGAGGAGACAATCGGGCATCCGACATATGCTTCTGTGATCCCATACCCTTCCAAAATGGCCCTCTGCCCTTCTGCCGTCGCTCCTCCATGGCTTCCCATGGCAGGTACGATAAACGGAAATGCACCTCTGGATTTTACAAAATCCGCAATGCATTTTGTGGTCAGCGCCACATTGGCAATCCCCCGGGAACCTGCTGTGATTGCGATTCGCATTCCCGGCTGCACACGGGACGAGAATTTCTCTTCACCCAGCAGATCTTTTATCAGTCCCGGAATCGCCTCCGGTTCTATTCTGGGCCTCGGAAACGTCTGTCTCACCTGGAACATCCTGGGAACATAGGTGTCTTTGACCATATCAGCCACAAATGGTCTCTCTTTCATGATTCACTATCCTTTCTTTCACAAACAGTCAATGCCAGCTATGGGAGCCGGTATCCCTCTGTCTTAAATCTGATGTGATTGCGAAAAATCATTAAGCTAAAAAAAAATGTGTTCCGTACATTAGTACACAAGATCCACCAAAAATGTGGTGAGCGGCGGACAATACGTAAGTACCAGCATGTCAATGGTAAACAGAATATAAAACGGAATTGCTTCCTTGATAAATTCTTTTGTCCGGCATCCGGTCACGCCACAGGTGACAAACATCAAGGTCCCCATAGGAGGTGTAAATGCTCCGATCGTACAGTTAAAGATATAGACCATTGCGAAATGAATGGGGTCGATGCCGAAAGCTACTGCAACCGGATGAAGCAGCGGAGCCAGCACGATCATGGAAGCATTACCTTCAATAAACATTCCTACGATGATCAGGAAGATATTACAGATTATCAGAAAGATAAATTTATTGGAAATCGCAGAAGTCATCCATGCCGCCAGTGTCTGAGGGATCTGCTCCTTGGTCAGAATCCAGGAAAAGCAGGAAGCCGCTGCAACAATCAGCATGATAGAGGACGTTGTTGTAACGGTCTCTTTACATCCTTTAAAGAAATCCGACAACTTCATCTCACGATACAAAACCCCGAGAAGCAGCGAATATACGATGGCAATGGTCCCTGCCTCCGTGGCCGTGAAAATACCGATCCGCACACCGCCGATGATGATGATCGGAAGCAGCATGGGCAAAATCGCCGGTTTGATTGCTGTCCATTTTTCCGATACCGGAATCTTCGTCGTACGGTGGGGCAGATATCCGCGCTTTTTCGACAGGAAATGGGTAAAAATCATCAGGGTAACACTCAGTACCAGCCCCGGTCCGATACCAGCCACAAATAATTTTCCCACCGATATGTTGGTAATACATGCATAGATAATCAGTCCGGTTCCAGGCGGAATCAATGGTACCACCATACCGGAAGCCGCCGTGATCACAGTGGAAAATGGTTTGGAGTACCCTTCTGCTTCCATCGAAGGAACCAGCATCTTACATTCCATGGCCGCATCGGCCAGAGAAGAGCCGGACAGTCCGCCCATCAGTGTGGAGAGCAGGATATTGACCTGTGCCAGACCGCCCGGCATGCGGGAAGTCAGTACATTACAGCATTCCATAATACGCCTGGTAACTCCCGTATAATTCATGAACACACCAGCCATGACGAAGAACGGAATTGCCAGAAGGGACAGTCCCTGGGCACCTGCCAGCGTCTGCTGTGCAAATACGGTTGCATTGATGGTCGGATTGCCGAGAAAATAAATTGCAGATGCTGAAAGCACGGAAACAAACACCGGCACTTTCAGAAACAAAAGGACCAGCAGCGCAATGGCCGCAATTACAATCATCGAATTCATTCTTTCTCCCTCGCCTCCTTAAATTCTTCTTCTGAAATCGCCTCAATGACTTCCTTCTCTGAATAATGGAAGAAATTGACCAGAACATAGTTAAAAATCTGCCACACACAGGATACCGGTGCCACACAATAGATCATAATATAAGAAAGATGAAGAACTGCCGTAGTTCTTCCAGTCGATGCGAACACATTGATATATGCAATACAGTTTTTAGCCAGGAAGAACAACGTCACAATCGAAACAATCAGTATCAAAATATCCAGAATCTTACGGATTACCGCCGGAAACATTTCATAAAAAATCTCAATGGCCGCGTGATTGGCCGTACGGAAGGCTGCCCCTGCCGCGCCGAAAATCACCCAGATGATCAAAGCCGCCTGCACCTCTTCAATCCATCCAAAAGGACGTCCCACCAGATATCTGGCAATCACTCCGGAAAACGTCAGACCCACCAGCAGGACCATCGCCGCCGATGCGATCACCACATCCAGATTCAGAAGCATGACCTTCCAGTTCATTTTTTTATCCATATATTACCTCCATAACTTTAACCGCTTTTGATGCCTGTCAGATTCTACGCCTGCGGCAGACCGCTTCTGTGATCACATATTCCGGTGCGCGGTCAGTAAAAGGGGCGCCGCAAAATAGGATGCTGTCTGTCCACTTGGCAACAGGCAGCTGCATATTTTGCGACAGCCCCCATGGCAATCACAGCCCGATCAGGCTTTTCGCTTACTGTTTTCCGGCCGCCTTCACAGTATCATACAATCCTTCGCTCCAGCCAAGGTTCGCGGTATCATTCTGATAGAAGTACTGGCCTGCTTCAATCCACTCAGCTCTCTGCTCATCTGTCAGTTCGGTTACCGTAACCCCTGCCTCATCCAGAATTTTCAGAGCATCCTCTGTCGCCTCATCCTGAAGCTCATTCCTGCGTGCTGCCGCTCTTTTCTTTGACAATTCCTCTATACGATCCATTACCTCTTCTATCCGGTCGTCATACGCATCCGTAAACGCAGTCAGCTCTTTCGCGCCTTCTGCCTGCAGATAGACTTCCGTATAGACGTCCATATCGAAGGTTTCTTCCGGTATTACAAGAAACGCGCTGATACTCCCGTCGCCCACGGTAGTGCTCCCTCTTCCGTAAGAAAGATAGCAGGGGCTGTTGCCCAGACCTACCACCGTCAGAGTATCCGTCTTCAAAGTATCTGTAACCGCCTCGTCCGTACCGGATTCCAGCTTAATCTCATCTCCGATTCGGAACGCCGAACTGTCGTCCGCCATACATTCCCCGGATTTCTCCGGAAGTCTTCCTTTGCTCACCGTAACCTGATTCAGTTTCTTCTGCAGAGACATCACATGAAGCACATGCTGCTCATCCGAAGTATTGTAGAGAAAATCAGCGCTGTACGCACCTTCCGCATACGCCACGCCGTCTTCCTCTTCAATCTTGCGGATATCGTCTTCGGTAACGCCGTATGTACAGAGCGCCTTGACATCCATCAGCCCGGCTCCGTCGAAATAAGAATCCCCGCTTAGTCTCATATCCGGTTCCGCAGCACGGATACCCGAGAAAAACGCCACGCCAAGAGCGACAATAAAAAGAATCGACAGGAACCTCCCCGGACTCTTCCGAATCTCCATACAAAAATCTTTTCTTGTAGCTTTCTTCGTCTTCTTCATCTGCCCTTCCTACCACTCTATGGTTTCAACCGGTACCGGATATGGATTCTTTATAATATCCGCTACCCGTCCGTTCTTAATCTTGATCACCCGGTCCGCCATCGGCGCGATCGCAGAATTATGCGTGATCAGGATAACCGTCATCCCTTTCATCCGGCATGTATCCTGTAAAAGTTTCAAAATCGCCTTCCCCGTATTATAATCCAACGCTCCCGTCGGCTCGTCACATAGGAGAATCTTGGGATTTTTCGCCAGCGCCCTGGCAATCGACACTCTCTGCTGTTCCCCGCCGGATAACTGCGCCGGGAAATTATCCAGTCTTTCCCCTAATCCGACTTCTTCTAAGACCTCCCGGGCATCCATCGGATTCTTGCAGATCTGAAGCGCTAATTCCACATTCTCCAAAGCAGTCAGATTCGGAATCAGGTTATAGAACTGGAATACGAATCCAATGTCGTCTCTCCGGTAAGCTGTAAGCCGTCTCTGAGAATATGCCGTAATATCCTGGCCGTCTACGAGCACTTCTCCCTCCGACGCCGTATCCATACCGCCAAGAATATTCAATACCGTAGTCTTCCCCGCGCCGCTTGGACCTACCACAACGGCAAACTCTCCCCGCTCAATCTGAAAATCAATCCCATCCGCCGCCATAATCTCGACTTCTCCCATGCGGTATCTCTTCTTCACATCCTTAAGTATAACAAATCCACTCATATGTTTCCTCCGAAATAAACTTTATTCCCCACAGGCAGCGAACCATACCGCCGATTTTCACAGAAAATGTACGGCTCGCTTATACAACAATGTACTTTATTATACCACGTATAACCATATAAGCGGAATCAATTATTTGTAAAACTATTATAAATAGTCATAGTGCAGGTAAAAGCATAATAAACGGCGTGCGTCTGTGATATAACATCAAGACGCACACCGCTTCATCGGCATGTCTATTCTTTTCCGTTGAAACAATATGTGCACACTTTACAGGGTTCGATTCCGATAGAATTAAGCAAATCATCCAGCCTGTGATACCGAAGCGTCGTAAAGTTCTGCTGCTTCCTGATATCCTCCAGCATCTGGGCATATTTACAGGAACACGGATCTGCATACTCGTCCAGCGTCTCTTTCGGGCACTCCTCACCCTCGCGCTTCCTGATCATCTGCCTTGCTATCAAATCCATATCTGACTTGGACCGCGAGAAATTCAGATACTTGCATCCGTATAAAAGGGGCGGACAGGCGGGTCTTATATGAACCTCCCTTGCGCCGCTCTGGTACAGGAATTCCGTGGTTTCCCTAAGCTGGGTGCCCCGGACTATAGAATCATCGATCAGAAGAAGGCTCTTGTCCTGTATCAGATCATGGACCGGTATCAGTTTCATCTTGGCTATCAGGTTCCTTTTGCTCTGGATCGTGGGCATAAAAGAACGGGGCCAGGTAGGGGTATATTTGATAAAGGGCCTTGAAAACGGAATGCCGGATTCATTGGAATAGCCGATAGCGTGGGCAATTCCGGAATCCGGTACGCCTGCCACGTTATCCGGCGACGCATCATCCCGCTTCGCCAGAAGGGCACCGCAGTTATAGCGCATCTTCTCCACGCTGACTCCCTCGTAGGAGGACGAAGGATACCCGTAATATACCCACAAAAAGGTACAGATTTTCATATCATTTCCGGGCTTTACAAGAGTCTGCACCCCCTCCGGCGTCACCACCGCCACCTCTCCGGGTCCTAATTCCTTATAGTCGGCATACCCAAGATTTAAATAGGCAAAGCTCTCAAAGGAAATGCAGTACCCTTCCTCCTTCTTTCCGATTGCCACAGGGGTCCTTCCCATCTTATCCCTTGCCACATATATCCCCTTAGGCATCAGGATCGCCATGGTCATGGACCCTTCAATCAACTCCTGGGCATAGGTGATCCCCTCTATCAGGTTATCCTTCTGGTTGATAATTGCCGCCACCAGCTCCGTGGCATTAATGTCGCCTCCGCTCATTTCCAGAAAATGGGCGTGCCCCATGGTAAAAATCTTGTTCACGATTTCCGTCATGTTATTGATCTTGCCCACTGTCATAATTGCATATGTGCCATGGTGGGACCGGACCAAAAGGGGCTGGGGCTCATAATCAGAAATACAGCCAATCCCAAAACTGCCCTGCATCTTATTGACATCCTTGTCAAATTTCGTCCGAAAGGGGGCGTTTTCAATGTTATGGATCGCCCGGTCAAAGCCCTTTTCCCTGCTGTAGACAGCCATCCCCGCCCTTCTGGTCCCTAAATGGGAGTGATAATCCGTGCCGAAAAATAAATCAAATACGCAGTCATTCTTACACGCTGCTCCAAAAAAACCACCCATGTGAGTCTCCTATTCCAGTACCGTAATCCCCCTCCCTGCGCCCGGTTACGCAGATAAATTTCCGGCTGTTCCACATCCTGAAATTCATCTGGGGCACCATCCGGCGGATTACTGTTTTCGTTTCCAGTTCCGCAATCAGTTCCTATACCAAAATTTCTGCTTTCATTCCCAGAAGTTCTTTATTTTCTTCCAGCACCGGGCGGATAACTTTCTCAAGGAAGCTCTCCACCTGTTCCTTTGCCCGTCCTGTATACCGGGAAGGGTCCATGGTTTTTTCCAGGTCTGCCAGGGACATATTGAATGCCGGGTCCGCCGCAATCAGGGAGAGCAGGTTGTTTTCTTTTCCCTCCACTTTCACGTTTCTCCCCGCTTCCATGGAAAGCTCCCTGATTTTCTCATGGAGCTCCTGCCTGTTGCCCCCCATTTTCACCGCGTCCATCATAATATTTTCCGTAGCCATAAAAGGCAGTTCGCCCATCAGGTGTTTTTCTATGACTTTGGGGTAAACCACCAGCCCGTCCACCACGTTCAGGCACAAGTCCAGGATGCCGTCCACTGCCAGGAAAGCCTCCGGTATAGAAATGCGCTTGTTGGCGGAATCGTCCAGGGTTCTCTCAAACCACTGGGCCGCCGAGGTGATGGCGGGATTTAGGGCATCGACCATCACGTATCTTGCCAGGGATGCAATGCGCTCGCTGCGCATGGGATTTCTCTTATATGCCATGGCTGAGGAACCGATCTGGCTCTTTTCAAAAGGCTCCTCCACCTCTTTCAAATGCTGGAGAAGGCGGATGTCGTTGGACATTTTGTGGGCGCTTGCCGCAATCCCGGAAAGCACATTGGCGACCCTGGTATCCACTTTCCTGGAATAGGTCTGCCCGGATACCGGGAAGCACTCTTTAAAGCCCATCTTTTCCGCAATCATAGGGTCAATCCGGTCCACCGTTTCCTGGTCTCCGTTAAACAGCTCCAGAAAGGAGGCCTGGGTCCCGGTAGTGCCTTTGGAACCCAGGAGCTTCATGCCTGAGAGCGCATAATCTAAATCCTCCAGGTCCAGATAAAATTCCTGCATCCATAAGGCGGCGCGCTTTCCCACAGTGGTGGGCTGGGCCGGCTGGAAATGGGTAAACGCCAATGTGGGCAGCGCTTTGTAGGTATCAGCAAATTCCGCCAGTTCCTTCAGTACATTTACCAGCTTCTTTTTTACCAGCCCCAAGGCCCTGGCCATTATGATAATGTCCGTATTGTCCCCCACATAGCAGCTTGTGGCCCCCAGGTGGATGATCCCCGCTGCTTTCGGGCACTGCTGCCCGTAGGCGTATACATGGCTCATTACATCATGGCGGACTTCCTTCTCCCTCGCTTTCGCCACATCATAATTGATATCCCCCTCATGGGCCTTCAATTCGTCAATCTGCTCCTTTGTGATTACCGGCTTGCCCTTTTGGGAAAGCCCCAGCTCCATCTCGGTTTCCGCCAGGGCAATCCATAATTTCCGCCAGGTTTTAAACTTCATATCCTGGGAAAAAATGTATTGCATCTCCCTGCTGGCATAACGCTCCGATAAAGGGCTGATATACCTGTCCGTATCCATATTGCTCCTCCTATTTTGGTTATCCTTCTGCAAATTCACATCAGCTTTGCTAAGTTTCCCTTTGTGTCTCCCTGTGATACTGCTTTGCCTGTTCACTCCATATATAATAAAATAATCCCTTCTTATCTGTCAATTCCTGAATGTTCCCTTTCCCGCAAGCTTCCCCCATCCAGCACCAATATCGGGCCTGCGTTCTCCCCCCAGCCTGTGGGTGGCAGGAAAGGTTTCTTCTAAATTTTTATCTTGTTGGAATTGATCAAAAATATGCTTTTCTATTTTGACATTTACCAGATAATTGTCCAATAAACTAATGAAAAAGTTACCCACTTTTATCAGCGCAGGGATCAGGGCAACGTACAGCCCGTGAGTGGCCCTTCCCTCCTGCGGGGGTCTTAATAGAATGATATACGCAGACACTGCAAAAAATAATTAGAAAACTGGTACAGCAGGTTTACCACATCTTTTTCCGCCAGGCCCCTGCCCAGTTTTCCGGCGGTTGGCTTCATTTCTTTTTCCAGGCATTGATAGGATATCCTGGTGTGCTTGCGGAAAACCTCCCTGCCGATAGCCGCCAGATATACCCAGGAAACGGTGACAGCCATCCGGATAACATTGCAGAATAATATCTCCCAAAATAAAAGGGCTAAGGCCTGCCTACAGGAATTTACTGCGCGGGAAGCCCCATATTATCAGGCCCAGCGCCCAGGGCTTCCCACGAAGTAAAAGATGCTGCCTGCTGTTACCCCAGCCCCAGCCGTTTAAACACTTCGTTGTAGGCTTCCTCCACATTTCCCAAATCCCTGCGGAAACGGTCCTTGTCCAGTTTTTCGTTGGTATGCACATCCCACAGCCTGCAGGTATCCGGGGAAGTCTCGTCCGCCAGAAGTATTTGGCCGTGGAAACGCCCAAATTCAATCTTAAAGTCAACCAGTTTGATATCTGCCTGCAGGAAATAAGCCTTTAACACATCATTCACTTTAAAAGCGTATTTCTTAATGGTATCAATCTCTTCCCAGGTGGCAAGGCCCAGGGCTACTGCAAAATGGCTGTTGATCAGCGGGTCGCCCAGTTCATCGTTTTTATAGCTAAATTCTATGGTAGGCTCCTGAAAAGGGGTTCCCTCCGGCACTCCCAGACGCTTGGAAAAGCTACCTGCCGCCACATTGCGGATAATCACCTCCAGGGGGACTATCTCCACCTTCTTTACTGCAGTCTCCCGGTCGCTTAGTTCCTCCACGAAATGGGTAGGCACCCCTTCCTTCTCCAGCAAACGGAATACATGATTGGTCATACGGTTATTGATAACACCTTTGCCTACAATGGTCCCTTTCTTCTCCCCGTTAAAGGCTGTTGCATCGTCCTTGTAATCTACGATCACTACATCCGGGTCCTCTGTTGCAAATACCTTTTTGGCTTTCCCTTCGTAAAGCTGCTCCTTTTTTTCCATGCTCTCCTCCATTCTGCCGCGGTGCGGCAATGTAATACTTCCATCTGCCAATACTATAGCACGTTCCTTGGAATCATGCAATTTCCTATGTAAAATGCAGGCAAAAATTTTGCCTGCATTTTATACCATTTCGGCTCAACCGTTTATATACCCCATATCGGTCAGTGGTAAACTTTCTTTGTACCTGCATTCTACCAAGCGCAAAGAGAAAAGCCAACAGGGCTTTCGTATATTTGACGGGCATATTGCAGGCGGAACGCCCGCCCTTTGTGACGGGCTGATAAGTTACCATGCCTTTCCGGGAATTGCAGATTGTATGGTTAAGGGCTGCAATAACCAGAAATCGGAAGAACCCTGTTTCTACCATCTGAACACGGCGTGTTCTTTACTTCACTTAACTATATTTTTTAGGATTTATGCAATGTAACTCATACATTATCTCTTATAAATACATAATAGTCCGTATCATGGCCGCCCCATCGATAATCCCCGCTCTTCCACTCTATAATCATATAGTCCATGCCATCAACTGTCACAATTTCATATGCACAGGCGGTATGATTATAATGCTTGAGCACATAACCTTTCGTCCAGCTCTGAATCTCTTTACCCGATGTGGTTTCATCCATATAAACACTAAGCAAAAATCCCTCTTCTCCAAAATGCATATGCTTAAAAAATAGTCTTTCCTGGGGGAGATGATTCACATCCGGAACGAATTCCTCTCTATTGCGGATAAAGTCAAAAGCCTTCCAATCTCCCAGAACCCGCCCGTCATTCACAAAAGGCATATCCGTGTCATCTTCTCTGGCAATCTCACGCTTGGTATACCTGTTTTTATCAACCTGTTCCAGCACTAATACGGTAGGCCTCCCGCCGCGAAGATATTCATAGGATTTGTTCTCCACAAACATATAACGGCTGCCTTGATAGTCCTCAATTTGATATCTGCATAAACAGGACTGGTCGCCGCCGTCCAATTTCAGATATCCTTTTGTCCAGCTATAAATCCAGTAATCTTCTCCGCCCGGCAGGAAATAGATTTCCCTGTCCTTATTTCCCATATCGGATTCTCTCCGTTCTCCTTGTTCGGAATAAAAATCTTCCTTTACAGCATATTCACCCACAACCTTCCATTTGCCGATGACCTGCTCATCATCCTCAAAAATAAGGTTTATATCTTCATGTAGTTCCCCCATTTCGTCTCTAAGTTTTACCACCTCGGCAACCACCTGAATCTCATTTTTGTCCTTACCACCATAGGTCATGAATCCGGAAATACGCTGAAAATTTCTTCTTTGTATTTCCTCGTCCAAACTGCACCTTGCAGCCTGTAAGGCTTTGGGATTTAACGGTATGGGCAAGGACATTCCCTTTATAAGCATTTCTCCAAATGCATTTTCTTCTACTACTGACAGTGCTTCCTGTTCAACCTTCGTATTTTTCTCCTCTTTCTCAAACATCATACGTTTCACCTCCGCAATGGCAGCAAGCATATTTCGATATTCCGACTCCCGCTGTTCCAGAATGCCCATTATGAACTCATTATCGTTGGAATTTTTCAGAATATCCCTTATTTCTTTCAGAGAAAGGCCACCGCTCTTTAATAGCTCAATTTTTTGCACCTGCCCTATCTGGTCAGTGGAATAATGACGGTAACCGGAAAAATGGTCAACATAATCCGGACATAACAGTCCCTCTTTATCATAATGTCTGAGCACCGATATGGGCATTCCCGTCATTTTTGCAAATTCACCTATTTTCATGCCTGTACCTCTTTCAAAAATCTGTTTACAGTTACTTATGAAGCGCTTCATGAAAGAAGTATAAACCTAATGTATGGTTTAGAGTCAACC
>OFHA01002311.1_pt1 | contig 11373 bp, 10 predicted proteins | sample 1521891 | NCBI WGS metagenome assembly OFHA01 (sample SAMEA3504089, study PRJEB24116) | mouse gut metagenome | biome: mouse gut; feature: mouse-associated habitat; material: faeces | place: Denmark | collected 2011 | reverse complement strand
CTCAAACCCTTTATATTTCATATATTTAGGGTCAGAAAGAAATCCCTTTTTCTTGTTTGAGGATAGAACCACAAGACCTTTTTTCCCTTTTTCTTTGCTGTCTTCAATACACTTATCCAATAACAGGTTCGAGTATCCATGTCCTTTAAACTGTCCGGATACCCACAAGCAGTCAATATACATATAACCATTCGCTTCAACCGGAACCCAGGCATATTCAGCGGGAAGATACTCAATAAAACATTTTCCACGGACATCACATTTTAAGAAAACAAGCCCCTCGTCTAATCTTTCTTTTAACCAGTTCTTTTTTGACAAAACTTGAATATCTTTGTTATTCGCTATTGCACAGCAAATGTGCTCTTGTTCAAGATTATCATGCGTCAATTTCACAAGCTCCACGATTCATTACCTCCGTAAATTTCATTGAGATTTCCCTTAAAAAGTTTAACTGTCTTTGTATTACCAAGTATTTCGCTATTACCCCGCCAGCTTCTCAAGAGCTTTGGTAAGCGACCGAAGCCGCATATCAGCATCTTCCTCATTCACACCTCTGACACCTATATAAAACTTAATCTTGGGCTCAGTCCCCGACGGACGGATACAGCACCACGCCCCCTTTTCCAGTTCAAAATACAATACATTCGATTTGGGAAGACCGGTTATACTCTTTTTGCCGTCTGTCATATCTATTTTCACATCTTTCTGGTAATCCCGAAACTGCATAACAGGAAGCCCGCCGATTTCCTTCGGCACATCCCAACGGATGTTTTCCATCATCGCCTCAATCCGCTTTGCTCCGTCCTGCCCCTTCAATGTCAGAGTGGACAGACCTTCCATATAATATCCATATTTTTCAAAAAGCTTATCCATCTGGCTGCAGAGGGTTATTCCCTGATTCCGGCACCATGCGGCCGCCTCGCAGAGCGCCATGACGGCTGCTACTGCGTCCTTGTCTCTTGCATGGGTTCCCACCAGACAGCCGTAGCTTTCTTCGTACCCAAATAGAAATCCATAATTGTCGTTTTGTTCAAAGAATTTGATCTGCTCGCCGATGTATTTAAAGCCTGTCAGGGTTTCTATCAGTGTTACTCCGTATTCTTTCGCGATTTCCCTTGCCATTTTCCCGGATACAATGGTGGTAACCACCGCGCCGTTTTCCGGTAATGTACCCAGATTCTTTTTCTGGGAAAGGATGTACTCCATGATCAGCATCCCTGACATATTACCGGTAAAGCTTCTGTACTGTCCGGTCTTTTCATCCTTCGCATACACCCCCAGACGGTCTGCGTCCGGATCGGTGGCCAGCACGATATCCGCGTCCACTTTCTCTGCTAATTTCAGAGCAAGGGCAAACGCTTTTTTATCCTCCGGATTCGGATAAGGCACGGTAGGGAAATTCCCGTCGGGGAGCTCCTGTTCCTGAACTACATATACATTGGCAAAGCCAAGTTCCTTTAAGATCCGCCTTACCGGAAGGTTTCCTGTGCCGTGAAGAGGCGTGTATACAATCTTTAAGTTTTCACCCTCCTTACGGATAATTTCCGGATGGATAGCCAGCTTTTTTAACGCTTCCATGTATTTATCGTCCATATCCGGGCCGATTACTTCGTACAGACCGCTTTTTACCGCTTCCTCCTTCGGCATGGTCTTTACCTGCCCAAAATCGGTAATTGCATTGACTTCGCTGATAATCTCCTGATCCTTCGGCGCGGTAATCTGGGCGCCGTCCTCCCAGTACACCTTATATCCGTTATATTCCGCCGGATTATGGCTGGCGGTTATCACAATTCCCGCCGTACAGCCAAGCTCCCTTAACGCAAAGGACAGCATCGGCGTGGGCTTAAGGGACGGAAATATGTACGCCTTGACGCCGTTTGCCGCCAGACACAGCGCTGTCTCCTCCGCAAACTCCGGCGACATATTCCGGGAATCATAGGCGATGGCCGCGCCCTTCTTTTCCGCCCCCTGCTTTACAATATAGTTGGCCAGTCCCTGTGTTGCCTTGCGCACCGTATAGATATTCATCCGGTTTGTCCCGGCGCCGATAATCCCTCTTAAACCTCCCGTGCCAAAGGCAAGGTTTTTATAGAAACGCTCCTCTATTTCTTTCTCGTCCCCCGCAATTTCTCTCAGCTCTTCTTTCGTCTTTTCATCAAAATAAGCATTTTCCAGCCAAAATTCATAAATTTTTTTTGCCTCCATTTTGAACCTCCATTTCTAAATTACAATCATTTGTTATAAGCTACGCAGTAATTATTGACATCAGGTAAAACGGTTCTGCCTGCTTCAGCCCGTCATCTATAATTTCAATGTCAACGCGATGCCTCATCTTCTCTCCATGATGGAGAACCGACTCCAGATATGCACAATCCCCCCAGTCCATATCAAAATTTCCATCCAGTATCCGGGCATTTGCGGTATCGTCATCCAAGATCAGTCTTGCCCGCAGCGCCGGGCGCGCTACTGTCTTTCTATACTGAACTGCAATGCAGGCCGCTTCTATCTCAAACGAAATCCGATCCCCCGCCCGCTTCCCTATCCATCCATTCTTAAATAAATCCAAATGCCCTGTTTTTTCCTCCGCATCTGTACAAAACCCCATAAGCTCCGGGGAGATTTCCTGTATCGTATGCCTTCGGGCATTTTCATAGGCATTCGCAGTCATCGGCTCCGGTAAAGCCAGTTCGTCTTCCTTCTCTCCTGCATGTGTTCTCACATGTTCCAGCGCCGCAATGATCTCGGATGCCACAAGCTCATGCCCCCGGTCGTTCGGATGCAAGCCGTCCCGCGTCAGCTCTTCCTTCGAATACCGGCCTTTTCTCATACCCTGATACAAAGTATCCTTCATACTTACACATGGAATTTGATACCATTCCCCCACCTTGTTATGGTAATCCTGGGCATTTTTCCCTGAATCGTAATAAACATTATTCAAAATCAATATAGCCGGTTTTGATTTCCACCTCAGAATCCTCCGTATGACTCCCTCATAGGTCTCCAGAAAAAATTCTTCCGCCTCATCATTTACACTGAAATCCACCACTACCATATCCGGCTGATACATCAGCAGATCCGAAACAACTCTAGACACGCCAAAATGTGACGTTGTCCCGCCGATTCCTCCATTTACGTAGTGCAATTCTGCTTTCGGAAATGTTTTCTCCCACCATTCAAAAACACGATATGCGTACGATTTTTCATGTACTGTTGCGGCGCAGCCCTGCGTAATGGATCCCCCGAAAAATCCAATCGTAAGTTCTTCTCCCTTCTCAGCTCTGCGCATACAATTTTTTAGTCTTGCCAAATTAACCCTCTGCATTTACAAATCCCATCCTTCTATATCAAGACTCTCTATATACACGGCCAGCTCCTTTGCCATTTCTTCTGCCTCCGGAATCCTAAGATGACCCGGAGTGCCGTTTCCGTTACGCCGGAAGAGATACTGCGTAATTCTATCATCCTCAAGCTCCTGTACCGCTTGGCCTATAGCTCTGTCCCACGCCCTGTCATGGCGAAGAAGCGTCGTGCAGCAGACAATCTGAGCTTCCGGATATTTCTCTCTGAGCTTTCCAAGAAAGCGCTTATAATGTTCCCTCCACTCCACAGCCTTCTCTCCGTCATAATCTTCTTTCATATAATCCTCAGGATTGCTGTCATTCTGCCCGATTGCAACAATTACCGCCTGCGGAATGTATCCGGCGAAATTCCACTCCATCATTTTTCCAAAATCCGGATTATAGTGAATTTTGTCCCATGCGGTCTCCATACCTATATAATCCGGCGCGTGAAACCATCCTGTTCCATCCATAAGGGCAGTCCCGCCCTGTGCAATATCCTGTATCCGGGCATTCAGCCTTCTTGCCGTCATCCATGCATACGAATACCAGCTATTTGAGTATTCACCATTATGCTCCGGGTCTTCCTTCCCCACATAATTTACCGCCTCCGACACTTCGCCGGCGGACACAGAATCCCCATAGACTTCTATCCTGCGCTCCGATATGGCCGGCAGCTTAAGGATCTGTCCGCCGTCTTCGATTTCCACGCCAAGAAATGCAAATTCATGGCAGGCATCCTGTCTCTTAAAAATCAGAAGCTCATGCTCCTCCTTCCGCACCTGTTCCACTCGGACCGCAAGCGCCGCAGTTCCCGCCTCCGGGAGTAAATACTTCATCTGCTTTCCATCAAGAATAACCCCCAGATAATTATCCCAATATGCATGATGATTCTTGATATAAATCTTTAACAGACTTCCTGTAAACCTCATCTCCACCGAGGTACACGGATATACAAAAACAGGTTCTTTCCGGTTAGACCAGTCTATTCTTCCATTATATATAAGTTCTTCATGATCTGGATAAATCCACATTCTGCCCCTCCTTATCAAACGTCTTAAAAATTCTTGACAAAAATACGCTGTTTATTTTTGCAGTAAGAGAGAATCCGATCGCACAGTAAACCGGCGCTGCCATCTGAACTGCAAATACTCCGGCCGCAATGCAGACAGCCGGAATACTGTTCAAAAGAACCATGACCAGCGTATACGGCAGATTCTTAACTGCAAGCAGCAGTGCATTTTTCAACGTATTCTTTATATTATTTTCAAATCTCGCCTGCAGCGGAAATGCATAGCAGAACACGAAGCACCAGATTACGACCAGACAGCCAATTGCAATATTCAATGAACCCCATAGGTTCTTGGAATACAGCACATCAAATAGAAGAATACCTCCCGAGAACAGGAAAATCAGCCATAGCTTTGTACTCTGCTTCCATTCAGCCCGGCACGCCTGAAAATACTCTCTTACCACATAAATCCCCTCTCCTCTGGTCCGGCGTAACGCTGTCTGATACATTGCCGTAAGCGACATTCCGATCGTAATCACCGGAAGGGATGTAAATACAAACAAGATATTCAGAATAATCCAGTCGCCAATATTTCCCATACAGTCAAAAAAACGGTTATCTGTTGAAAATTGTTTCAAGTTCCTCTCCCTCTCTTTCTTTGTTCTTTAAATACTGCAGAAACACCTTACATGTTTCCTCATGCTTCCCATTTTCCGGAAACGCAAGCAGAAGCTTCTCACCTTCTTTTCCGCTTACCTTCTTTGTAAACGTATCATGCCCCAGCAAAACCGCCGTGCAGGAATCCCCGTCCATATATGGTGCGAGCCCTTCCGTTTTTTTCAGCACGCGGAAATTTCCGCCCATTTCCTTCACATGCTGATAAAAGCTTTCCGGAATTATAACTGCGTCAATTTCCTCATTTCTCCATTGAAAGAAGAATTTCTCATAAGAACCCTCATTCACGCCTTCCAGCCTTACATCTCCATAAGAAAACATATAATCCGAAGTAATCGCCACCCGCTCCCGCGGAAGCCCCGCATAGTCCGCAAATGTCTCTGCCGCCGCCTGTGTTCCATCCATGGATGCTTCCTGATTAACCAGAATACAAGTAAACAGCGGTTTCTTATTGCCGAATCCATAATGTACTGCAAACAAAAGAATCAGAGCAATCATGGCAAGAATCCCCATAATATGATACCAATAATATGTCCATATATAAGCATACGCTTCTTTTCTATTCATCCCGGAAGTTTTTTCCCGTATGTCTGCGATATACTTTTTCATAGGATCTTCCATCACTCCTCTGATTTTTTTGGAGGGACTGCGCCGGAGCGCAGTCTCCTCAATCAATTTATAAAAGTTCCAGATTTTTTCGGATCAATTCACATCTCTGTCTGACACAGTCCGGTGAGCGGAGCGGATCCTCAGGCGTTGCAAACAGATAATCTTCCAGCTTGTCGATTGTGGTAGACGCCACATGCATTCTGGTATCACAGGAAGCATAATAAATATAAACCTCTCCGTTTTCTTTTGCAATTGCCCCATTGGTAAATACCACATTAGACACATCCCCGGTCCGTTCGTTTCCAAGCGGTACCAGAAATACTCCCGACGGCTCTGCTATTACCCTAGAAGGATCTTTTAAATCTGTCCCAAAAGCATAGAGTACATAGCGCAGGCCAGCCGCCGTATTGCGGACGCCATGGGCAATGTGAATCCAGCATTTCTTTCCTCTGATCGGAGGCGCGCCGGCGCCGTTTTTCGACTCAGTCAGCGTGTGATAAATACGCCTGCTGATAATCTTTTCTTCATCAATCACCGCATGACAGATATCCTCACACAATCCGAATCCGATACCGCCGCCGCTTCCGGTCTCAATAAACCCATCCATAGGCCGGGTATAGAACGCATATTTTCCATCCACGAATTCAGGATGCAGCGCTACGTTTCTCTGCTGGGGCGAACGGAGTGTCTTCAGATTATCCAGACGCTCCCATGTTTTCAAATCCTTCGTCCTGACAATCCCGGCCTCTGCAACTGCGGCGGATAAGTCCGGATCATCCGCATCCTTCCTCTCAGAGCAGAACAGACCATAAATCCAGCCATCCTCATGCTTTGTAAGGCGCATGTCATATACATTGGTTTCCTCCGGGCAGGTATCCGGCAGAACCACCGGATAATCCCAGAAACGGAATCCGTCGATTCCGCTCTCGCTTTCCGCTACTGCAAAAAAGGACTTTCTGTCATTTCCCTCTACACGGACAACCAGATAATACTTCCCATTCAGCTCTATAGCGCCTGAATTCATGACGGCATTAATTCCCAGCCGCTCCATAAAATACGGATTCGTTTCCTCATCCAAATCATATCTCCAGTGAACCGGCGCAAATTCTCTTGTCAGAACGGGATATTCATATCTGTCATAGATTCCGTTATAAAAGTCGCTTTTCTGATTCTTTCTGGCCGTCAGCTTATCTACTTTTGCCTGTTCTACATAATACTGTTTATGAAGCATCCTTAAGCCTCCTTATCACCTCGAAGCACATTCTTCCGTTATGGTACGGACATTTCCATGGTTCCACAATAGGTTTCTCTATCGGCCTCCTATCTTTATCCAGAGCCGAAAACCATTCTGAGCCTGCCCTCTTATCAATCAGGTATTCACGGATATAGCCCCAGATATCTTCAGCCGCCTCCAAATACTCTTTCTTCTCCGGCTGTTTCTGGTACCCATTCAGAAATCCAACCACTGCTTCAGCCTGCACCCACCAGACGCGGGTCGTATCAACCACGCCGTTTTCCGCTTCATTTACCAGAGAGTGATCCATGTATGCCTTGTTATAAATGTTTTCTGTAATTGTCTTCGTAACCGGCCAAAGCTTCTCCTGATAGTCCGAATCTCCAAGAATTTCCAGCCCTCTGTCTACCAGCCAGGCAGTCTCTATATCATGCCCATAGGAATACAGATCAATCAATGAATTCCATCTTCTATCAAAGAAAACTTCCTGCCTGCCGAGTTCTGCATTATATATTTTGTCAGCCATGATATCCAGCATAAACCGGAGTTTATCTGCTACGCATTCCTCTCCTGCTACACGGTACAATTCTGTATATGCTTCAAATACATGAAGGAGCGTATTCATCGTTTTTTCAGCCATCACCCCATTTTCGGACAGCTTATCATTATCCTCCGGTTCAAAACTTCTGCTGAAAGCTTCCAGATAGCCGTATTCATCTTTACACTTTCCTTCCACCAGATCATAAAGCTCTCTGGCAATTTCCAGCGCTTCTTTATCTTTTGAAGCATCGTAATAAGAAGAAAGCGCATAAATAGCAAATGCCTGATTATACGTGTGCTTTGTCGTATCCACCGGCCCGCCCCGAAAATCAAGCGACCAGTAGACTCCTCCGTATTCCCTGTCCAGACAGTGTTCCTTCAAAAACAGAAACGCATGACGCGCGCTCTCAAGAAGCGGTTTTTCTCCAAGCGCCAGATATGCATTGGAGAAAAACCAGAGGATCCTGCTGTTTAAAATACAGCCCTTTACAGCTTCTTTATCCAGATTTAAATCATAATCCAGAAATCCATAGAATCCTCCGTATACTTCATCCTTCATGCTCTCCCAGAATGGTATAATATCTGTTTCCAAATGCCTTTGTACTTCTGTTTTCAGCATGGTTTTCCTCCAAATTCCCTATCTTATTCCAATCTCGGCGTCTTCCGGCGTAACCGCGCTGTGTTCCTTGATATATGCCGTCACTTCGTTAACCTTCGTAAAAGCAAGACCTACATAGGTATCGGCGGCGCCGTAATAGATTGCGATCTTACCGCTGTCAGCATCGTGGATCGTCGCACATGGGAATGTCACATTCGGCACAAATCCCCGCTCTTCATACCACTCCTCCGGCGTCAGAAGAAACGTATCGCAGCGGTATTTTACAATAGACGGTTCGTCAATATCCAGAATAGCCCCGCCAATGCTGTACACATATCCATTACAGGTTCCTGTCACGCCATGGTAAAACAGAAGCCACCCTTCGCTTGTCTCAATAGGCGCCGCGCCTCCGCCGATCTTCAGATTCTGCCACCATTCGTTTCCTTTTCCCATCACATGGCGGTGTCTGCCCCAATACTCCATATCCTTGCTTTCAGAGATAAAAATGTCGCCGAATGGAGTATGTCCGCTGTCGCTTGGACGCGACAGCATCAAATATTTCCCATTCACCTTTCTCGGAAACAGCACTGCATTTCTATTGAACGGAAGAAACGGATTTTCAATTCTTGTAAATGTTTCAAAGTCCTGCGTTTTCGCAACCCCTATGGAGGCTCCATAAAAATCCTGGCACCAGATAATATAATAGGTCTCATCTACCTTTACCAGCCTTGGATCATATGCATACTTCGGCATAAAATCATTTCCCGTTTCATCCTTAAATGGTATCTTATCTTTTTCAAAGTCCCAGTGAACAGCATCCTTGCTTCTTCCTAGATAAATATATGGAATCCCATTTGTCTGCTCACCGCGGAATACACCGATAAATTCCTCTTTGTAGGGCATTACCGCACTGTTAAAAATCCTTGCAACGCCTCCCGCCGGATTACGCCCGATAATTGGATTTTCACTGTACCGCCACACCGGCGTCCACGCCCGGCCGTCATCCGGCCTCTCCTGCCACGGCACATTCGGTACAGATGCCCCAATAATTCTTACTTCACTCATTGTAGTTCCTCCATAGTTCATATTTTATTACTATCCTTTTACAGCTCCCGCAGCCAGTCCGCCGTAAATCTGTTTTTGGCAAAGGATAAAAACAATCAAGGCAGGAATCATTGTGATAATTACACCCGCGCAGATGTAGTTATACTGATTTCCCAGAGGACCTGTAAATTTAAACAAAGATGTTGCAACCGTAACCAGCCTGTTCTTATCCTGCAGATAAAGATTCGCCGTATAGTATTCATTGTAAACGCTTACGCCCTTTAAAATCATGACCGTTACGATCGCCGGTTTCAACAGCGGGAACAGAATCCTGAAAAACACGCCAAAATATGTACATCCGTCCATGATCGCCGATTCATCCAGGGAATCCGGAATGTTCTCAAAGAACTGGATAAAAATGTAAATCGAAATAATATCCGTACCGCACATCATGATAATGTATCCCGGCAAGAAGTTAATCCATCCAAGACTGTACATAATCTGATATACAGATACCTGCATCGCAATACCCGGAAGCAGCGAAGCAAAAAGGAACATATTTCTGATAAAACCGTTGCCCCTGAACTTAAAACGACTAAGAACATACGCAAGCATGGAGCCGGTCAGAATAGAACCGGCAAGTACGCATACCAGAATAATAATCGAATTTCTAAATGCAATCCCCATATTTGCCTGCGACCACGCCTGCACAAAGTTCTCAAAATAAGTCCAGCTCTCTGGAAGCGTCATGACATTCGTAGACGCATATTCCTCGGGCGTCTTAAACGCTGTGATGACACAGACTACAATTGGAAGCACTGAGACAAACGCCCCAAATATCAAAGTGATATATTTTAAAATGGATACTATCGTTCTTTTTGCTTTTGCCCCTGACATTATCTGGCACCTCCTTTTGCCTCTAACTCCTGACGTTTCTTACGTTTTCTTACTTCCCGGAGCGGCTCCTGATCTCCTACGCCAAAGTAATATCTCTCCACACCCTTTTGAATCAGTGTCGCAATCATAATTAATCCAAGCAGGACAACCGCCATTGCCGACGCAAGGCCCACCTTCTGGCTCTCATGCGCCAGCTTATTCATAATAACAAAGTACGTTCCTGTTCCAAAGTCGCCGCCGGTAATAACGTAAGGCGGCTCGAATACGCTCAAAGAGCCTGTGATTGAAAGAATCATGTTCAGCACAATAATGGTCTTAATATTCGGCAGAATAATGTAGATAAACTTCTGAAAGCTGTTCGCACCATCAATATCTCCCGCCTCGTAAAGCGAAGCGTCCACCGACATAATAGCGCCAATAAACATAACCATGCCCTGTCCCATATATCTCCAGATGGAAGTCGCCGCAACCGAAATATTATTGATACTCGTATCCTTTAACCAGTACGGAAGGTTTTCGAGATTAAACCCGCACCACTGAAGAACCGTATCAAGCACGAATCCTCTGGTGTAAAAGAATTTAAAAACAAAACCTACCGCAATACCGCAAACCAGATACGGGAAGAACATCAATCCTTTGAACACACCGCCGGCCTTTACCTTGAAACTCAATACAGATGCAAAATACAGCGCAAGCGCAAGCTGGATAAAAGAAGCAACAATATAGTACAGGCTAAGCTTTAATGCCTGGAAACAATCCTTTCTCGTAAATACTTCTACATAATTCTGTAATCCTACAAACTCTCTGTCACCGATATATTTCATATCGTAAAAGCTAAACCCAATCATCTTAAAGAACGGCAAATATGTAAAAATAAGCAGCAGCGCTACCGGCACTAGCATAAAGACAAAAATACAAAGCTTTCGGTTTACTTTTCCCGACTGAATCCATGCCTTAAAACTCTTCTTCTCGTTCATCAATCCCACACTCTCCTTTCCTGAACAGAAAAGCGGGGCAAGCCCTCACCCCGCCTGTTCTCCTTAGAATTCAACGTCGTTTGACTCCTGCGCCGCCGTCCATTTCTCGTTCCACTCCGCGGCCATATCTTCCATCGTCTTTGTTCCGGATATAGCTTCCTCTACAATCTCTGTCGAAACTGCTCCTGATACATTGATTCCTAACTCAGAGTCATTGTTCACATCATTAAACAGATTCTCTTCACCGGATGCCGCCGGATTATTTACGACAAGCTCTATCCCTTCTAAAGCCGTCAGCGCCTCCGGGTATTCGTCTGTACTTACCACAGAAAGTCCGCCTTCACTCTGTGCGAATCCAGATTCCTCTACGAGCCATTTGATATAGCACATTGCCGCAATCTGATTATCCGAGGAACTGTTGCAGTTAATACCGTAATTGTAATCCGGTC
>OFHA01002306.1_pt1 | contig 11403 bp, 14 predicted proteins | sample 1521891 | NCBI WGS metagenome assembly OFHA01 (sample SAMEA3504089, study PRJEB24116) | mouse gut metagenome | biome: mouse gut; feature: mouse-associated habitat; material: faeces | place: Denmark | collected 2011 | reverse complement strand
CACTTTGTGTTGGAAACCTTTTGGCACTATAAATTACAAAATGGGGAAACTCAAATCTGTTTCCCATTGCCTATCTCACATTTTGAATGTATAATAAAGCAAAAGACAGCAGACAAATAAGGAGGTTTCGATATGCCTTACACAATAGATGAAATTAAAACAAAAGCAATCCCCATCGCAATTGATTATGGTGTAGATTCCCTCAGCCTTTTCGGTTCCTATGCAAGAGGAGAAGCTGACGAAAAAAGCGACTTAGATTTTCTAATTCAGAAAGGGAACATGAAAGGCCTGCTTTCTTATTGTGGCATGATTGCAGATTTGGAGGATATTTTTCATTGCCATGTTGATTTGGTAATGAAAAATGCCATTAAGGATGAAAAATTTCTTGAAGCCATTGGCAGGGATGAGGTAACCCTTTATGAGAGGTAAGAAATCAGAACAGATTATATTGCAAAAGATGATTCGGTATTGCAATGAGATAGAACTAATTTTAGAAAAACACCACTTTAACCGGGAAGAATTCGACAATGATACAGAATTCCAATTTGCATGTGGAATGTGCATTATCCAAATCGGCGAACTTGTCACAAAGTTAAGCGAAACCTTTATAAAAATGCATCACGGCATTCCATGGAGGCAGATAAAAGGAATGCGTAACATTTATGCACACGATTACGACATCATTGATAATGATATGGTATGGGAATCTATCACGGAAGAAATCCCGGAACTCAAAGAAAAATTACTTGTAATTTTCCACACTGGGGAACCCCAATAACCAGCCCGTTCACAATCAGGTTCCTATACTCCCGAATTATACTATACGAAGTTACCACTCCGTATACACCCGGTTCATTGTAAAGGACATAATCGCCAGAATATTTGCCCGTATGGTACTGTCCGGCCAAGTGGCATAAATCTCGCTGGATGCCACATTCTTGATGTAATCCTTGTACTTTACATAGTAATCCCCTGCAGTGGAATCCCCTGGGGTGCCGTCATGGACTATTACGTATTCCGGCACGACCACCCTGCTTAAGACAATCTCCCCGCTCTCGTCCACTGGCTTAATCTCCGCTTCTGCTATTTTGGGCGGGAAATTCCCAAACAGGGTATTGGCCGGGATTACGATATTTTTCATATCTTCCTCAGATACTTCCAACGGCTCCATCCGCACATTCTGCAAGGAGAGTTCCCCGGAAAATACGTCCACCCCTTCAATGCTGACTGGCCGGTACCCTTCCGCTTCCACCTGCACCGTGTATTCTGCATACGGCTGAGCCGACTGTTCCGGTTCCATGCTGTACTCCAGCGGGGGTGCTGCCAACGTCAGTTCCTCGGACTGGCCTTCCGCGTTGGTGGAAACCTGCTCTAAGGCCGGCCCCGGGTCGCCCGTATAGGAAATGGTGATTTGGGCATCCTCAACGGGAATCAGGCCTACCGTGGAGGTTACCTGTACCCGCATAGTGCCATTGTCCACATGGTCTGCTTGGGATGCGCATAATTGATGATTTTGCATAAATACCTCTAACTTTTTGCTCTTATTGATAGATTATGTGGCATATCAAAAAATGTGCAAATCCCTTTGCGATAACAATATTACTCCGGCGGTTAAATATATCCCAAACCTCAGGCCTGAATATCCATGCTGTAAAAACTTGGGGCATCCATAGTAAGGTACTTTGTGTCTGTCTGCAGCTTCCATGCATACAGCACGCCGCTGATACAGACTGCTAAAATCGCCGTGGCAAGCACAAATAAGTTCCCACGCTTCTTTTTTCCATTTATAAATGCAAATTCATCTTGCTTTCTACGCATTTTTCATCCCTCTTTCTATTGTCCCGCAGCAGGCTGAACCGGCTGCTGCCATCTGTTATCCCTCTGTTTACCTTGGATATCTTACCATTAGTTTGTGAAAAAATCTTTAAATCCATCCTGCTTTTTTCTTAATAAACTATAAAGATTAGGGTATCAAAAGGGCTGTTGCACTAAGCAAAACATCTACAAGATATCGTATAGAAGAATGATCCAAACAAACGGTATCCTGTATTATTTTCCTTAATGCGGCAGCCCTTTTGCAGATATTGCTCCGCCTTCCTATTTCACTTCCCTTGTCCAGCCATATTTATCCGCCTCATTGCCCCACTGGATGCCAGTCAGGTAATCATACAGCTTCTGGGTCAGTTCCCCGATTTTAAAACCGTTTATGGTAACCGTGTCATCCTTGTACCGGAGTTCCCCTACAGGGGAGATTACCGCTGCAGTCCCAGTCCCAAAGGATTCCTCCAGCGTGCCGTCATGCCCGGCTTTCATCAAATCGTCTACGGAAAGATGGGTTTCATTTACTTTATAGCCCCAATCTTTCAGAATATGGATAATGGAATCCCTTGTCACCCCAGGTAGTACCGTCCCTTCGATGGGAGCGGTATAAATTTCCCCGCTGATTTTGAACATAATGTTCATGGTCCCAACTTCCTCTACGTATTTCCGGTGTACGCCGTCCAGCCAGAGGACCTGGGTGCAGCCTTTTTCCTCTGCCCTTACCTGCCCCAAAATAGAAGCTGCATAGTTGCCGCCGCATTTGGTAAAGCCTGTCCCGCCTTTTACTGCGCGCACCAGCTCATCCTCCACCAAAATTTTTACCGGGTTGATCCCTTCCGGGTAATACGCGCCTACGGGGCAGCAGATTACCATAAATTTATAGGAAACAGCCATATGGACGCCCAAAGACGACTCTGTGGCAAATACGAAGGGGCGGATGTAGAGGGAAGTTTCCGGCTCAGAGGGAATCCAGTCCCGTTCCACCTTCACCAGTTCCTCAATGGCCTCCACAAACATGTCCTCTGGGACACCCGGCATACAAAGACGCTCGTTGGACGTTATCATCCGCTTTGCATTCATTTCCGGGCGGAACAGGAGGATCCTGCCGTCCTTGGTACGGTATGCTTTCAGCCCCTCAAATGTTTCCTGTGCGTAGTGCAGCGTCACGCAGGACGGGCTGATGGATACCGGGCCGTAAGGCTCAATCCTTGGGTCATGCCAGCCAATCCCCTGGTCCCAGTCCATCACAAACATGTAATCTGTCATATATTTGCCAAACCCAAGGTTTTTCTGGTCAGGCTTCTCTTTTAAAACATCCCTTTTTACAAATTTAATCTCCATAACGTTTCCTCCATCCTGTTTTTCACTTTCCCAAAATATTTATGTTTGCCGGGGAAATAACTTTTTTACAATTATTATACTTTTTTTATTAGCTGTCAAGATTATTCTGCTGGCTTATATTTTCTATAACTTTTTATTATATGTTTCTTTGGGTTTGATAACCTTGCCACATGCCTGAATAAGCAAAACAGTTCTCTGTATCTATTACCCCATATCGTCGCAATGCGATTAAATTACTATATCCATCCATAGGGAACTTATGATATAATGTGAACACTTGGCGAGGTATCCCACGAGCCTAGTGAGAACATATGCCTAGCCACTTAGCGAGGTATTCCACGAGCTTAGTGGATATGGTATAATATGGAAGGATATGCGGCTTCTGGCATAATACTAAAAAGCAGCTATCCAATAAATAGTAAAGGAGAGTTATTATGCATCAATTCCAATCTTACCCCATTGATTTGTTAGAGATTAACCCCTTCACCAAGCTGTCCGACGAATGGATGATTATTACCGCCGGGACCCAGGACCAGGCAAATGGCATGACTGCAAGCTGGGGCGGGTTGGGCGTCCTCTGGGGGCACAATTCCGTTTTTATCTTTGTCCGTGAAAACAGGTATACCAAAGAATTTATTGACAATGGGGATTATTTTTCCTGTACTTTTTTTGATAAGAAATTTAAGAACGATTTGAAATACTTCGGCGTAGTGTCCGGGCGGCAGGAGGACAAATTCAAGACCTCCGGCCTGCACATAAATGCTAAGGATGGCATCCCCTTTGTAGACGAAGGGAACTTTGTCCTGCTCTGTAAAAAAATGGCGGCTGTCCCCATTACGGAAGCCCATTTCATGAACCCAGACCTCAAAAAGAAATGGTATTCCGGCAAGGAAGAAAATAATTTCCATACCATGTATGTAGGGGAGCTTGTCGAACTACTGGCACGGTAACCATAATAGTCCAGCAAATGGGGCTGCTGCAATGGCATTTTCCTTGCGGCAGCCCCATTTGCGAACCCAAAACGACCATTTGCGAAACTTCCATCCCACTCCCCCTATCCTGTGGTATAGTTATCCCAACAACAAAACAAACACACAACATGAAAGGAGAAACACATGGCTACATTAACATTCTTTTTCTTGGCGGTAACTATTTTAACACTGGGGATGGCAGAAAACCTTGCAAAGAAAGACACCGAAAGGTTCCACAGGCTTATGTCGTGTACGCTGCGGCTTCTGCTCACAGCCGGCGCCATATTCAGCTTCTTTGAAATATTATCGGAGTTTCATGTCATTGAGTCTGTGGCAGACAAAATGCTTGCAGTTTCAAAAAGCATCACCCCCATCACTTTTATGGCAGCGGTTTCCTTCCTGTTCCTCTGCTCCCTTACCACGGAAAAATGGTGGTTTAAGGCAGGACAGAGAAACACTTCCCACGTAAATTCCGCAAAATAACCCATGGAAAGCAAACAATGCGCTTTCAGGAAGCAGGCTGGACTATGCTGACAGCTTTTTTCTCAAAATTACAGCAAGAAACGTTAAAAGAACAAGGCTTTTGCAGCACCGAAGTGACGGGAAACGCCGCAAAAGCCACCCTGAAAGGAATCCTATATGCCGCCCCGTTCTTTATATTCCTAACCGGCATATACCACATATTTTTAAGCCATCGGGCTACCATGCCAGATATGGCCGGAGCCCGCATGTTCCTTATCCCGGCGGCTGTCTGGGCAATCAGCACACTCCTCCACCAAGCGCTCCATGGCATTGGCTGGGCCATCCTTGGCAAAGCAGGGTGGGATTCCATTTCCTTCCATAAAAACGGCAGAATTTCTTCCTGCTCCTGCTGCCTTGCGCTGGCAAAGGGTTCCTATTTGGCTGGAATCCTGCTGCCCGCCGCAGTATCTGGCATTTCCAGCATCCTGTTCCTTGTTATTTTCCCCGGAACCTGTTCCCTGCTGGCAATGGCAGTAAATTTCACCTTGGCTGGCACAGACCTTGCAACCGCCGCAGACATATTAAAGGGCAGCTACCTCTTTCTTGCAGGCCATCCCACCAAGACAGGGTTTATCGGATATGCAGCCGAGCCGAAAGCCCCACATTAGCCCTTCCTGTTCGATGCATACTCTGCCTTGGCCTTTCTGGCCAGCAAGCAGGTTTCCCCATTGTCCAGCTCCACCAAATTTTCTTTCAGCCGGACACTCCTGATTCTGGCACGGTTTACCAGAAAGCTGCGGTGGCACCTCCAGAAGCCCTCCCCCAGCTTTTCTTCAAAATGCCCTAAGCTGCTGTTAAACTCCAGCACTTCCCCGTCCATATGCAGCACCAGCGTATGGCGTCTCCCCACCGCCTCAAAATACAAAATTTCCTGCAGGGGAATATGCCGTATGGTATCAAAGATTTTCAGGGAGCAGTAAGCCCCTTTCCCATCCGGCTCATCCATCAGCCGCTGGCAGATGCTTTCCAAGCAGCCATTGACTCGTTTTGCCAGTTTTGCAGCATCTCCCTTCACAATATAGTCAAGGGCCTCCAGGCGGTACCGGAAGGTTTCAAACATCATGTCATCATGGGCCGTTATGAACACAATAAAGCCCCGGGGGTCATATTGCCGAAGTTTTACCGCCAATTCCAGCCCGCTCATATAGCCCGGAAAGTCAATATCCAAAAAGTAAATGGCCGGAACCTCCCCTTCCTTTTGCATCTCCAGCAGGGAAATTGGGTCATATGCTGTCTTTACCGGACCCATGTCCCTGCCCATAATCATGACTTGGTCCCCCACCAGCTTTTCCAGCAAAGCATTGACTGCCGCCTCGTCATCACATAGATACACCGGAATCATAGTCCTTCCTCCTTATACCGGGATACGCAGTTCCTGCACCAGAAAACCATCCTTCAGGTACGTCCGTGCCAGGCAGCCTTTGCAGCGGGACACGATTTTCCGGTAACTGGACAGCCCTGTGCCGTGCCCTTTGCCTTTTGTGGTATAGCCGCCTTTGCCAAGGGCGCTTAAATTGGGCTGTTCGTCATAATTATTGGCAACTGCAAGATACAGCTCCCCTTCTCCTTGGAGCATGACAACCCGTATCTTCCCTTCCTCCTTTGCCGCCGCCTCAATGGCATTATCCAATAAGATGCCTTGGCAGCGCAGCAAATCCTCTGTGGGCATCTTTGCCCCTGTGACAGGATGGAGGATTTCCAGGGCGACTTGGATCTGGCGCTGCTGCATCAGGCCAAGCTTGGTGGAAATCAGGCTGCGCACCGGGTAAACCTTAATATTCGAAAGGCCTTCCATTTGCCGGATTTCCTTCCCCAGCTTTTCATCGAAATATCCGCTGGTACGCTTCATAAACTCCTGAACGGCCTCCAAATCCCCCTCTTGGGCAGAAAGCGTTATCCCAGATAAAAGGTTTGTCAGGTCATGCCGGAACGCACGGATTTCGCTTTGCAGTTCCTCTAACAGCTCCATATGGGCCTGCTGCTGGGCAATAGTTTCTTCCTGTGCCTTCACCTTATCCCGGCTGGCCGCATACATGGCGCCAAACTGGATGACAAACAGCGCCACTGCAATCAGCCCGAACCAGAACGCCGCATAGGCAGCATTATGCACCACATCCGGGAACAGATGGGTTAAGAACAGTTTTAATTCCATCAGCAATAAGCCAATGGCAAGGGAAACTGCCATCCGCAGCCGCCCTTGGAACAAATAGGAAAAAAATTGGGAAAATTCCGTTTTCCGCAGCACAAATACAATCACCCCTGTCACCGCTAAAGCCAACAGGTATGGCAGGACAAGGGAAGTAAACACAAGCAAGTACCGCCCATCAAACACCGGCGTATAGTACGCAGCCGTTTCCGTCAAAAAATCAGTGATGGAATATGCAAGGAAATAACCTAGCATGGAAGCACCTGCCGCCTTTGCCAAAGCGATATGGCAGGCCCTGCAAAATATCAGGCAAAGCAGCATCAGCGTGGCAAGGGAAAGGAACAACTCCAGCAAAAACGACCATAACTTAACCTCATCTTCCCCTTCCATCGCCAGGGCCAGTACGGCCACCCACTTCACTGCACAGAACCCAACATAAAATACTGCACGATGTTTCCACTTTGCCTGTTCCCCCGCCAATGCCATGGCAATCCAGAATATTGCCACGGACTCTACCAAAAACAGCAAACATATGGCTGCAACCCGAAAACCAATTGGCATAACCCATCTCTCCCTTTCCTAATCCTAAAGCATAGCCTTCTATTCTACCCCAATCTGGCACATTCCCATCGTAAGCAATGCTGCCTTATGGGAATCCGGCGTTACCCCTGCACAGCAGGAAGGGTCTACCCGGATTGGGTTTTCCGGCATTGCTGCCTTTAACAGCAGGGCGTTGCTCACCACGCAGATATCCGTGCACAGGCCCACCAGCTCCAGTTCCAAAGGCTCCCTCTTGTTTTCCTCTGCAAGCAGCCCCATCAGCTCCACAGAGCCAAAGGTTGGCTTATCTATGATATGGGATGGTTCCGCAAGTTCTTCTATTTCCGGGTGGAGCTGCCACCCTTCGGTGCCTTTGATGCAATGTGCAACCGGCAGCTTTTTCCCCTCGGCAGTTTCAAGGTAATCCTCCCCATGGGTGTCCCTTGTCAGGTAAATATCTGCCTTCTGGTAAGTTTTCATTTTCTCTATAACAGGTTTTACAATGGCTTCTGCCTCCTTCGTCCCCAAAGCGCCATCAATAAAATCCTTCTGCATATCCACAACTACTAAAATCTTCCGCATTTCCCTGCCTCCGTCCAAAAATTCCTGCCCTTACAATACCCTGCAAATCTTCCAGCATACAGGCCATTCCGCCCAAGCCCCTTTATTTCTTCTGGTGCGCCAGCCGGAAATACTCCGCCCGCCCCGCGCAGGAAGTACTGATAGACTCAATGGCTACCGCCCCGCCCCGGACAATTTCAATATGCTTATATTTGCTCCGCAGCAAATCAATCAGCTCATTGTTGCGCCGCTCCGTCATCTTGCTTTCCAGCAATACGCTGTCTGTCCCAATATCGGACACCTCCACATGGAACACCTGCGCAATCTGGAACAGCTCTGCTTTTTCTTCCACCGTGCAGTTTTTCACCTTAGCAAACAAGATTTCCTTCATATGGATCGGCATGTCCGTCAGGTCAATGACTTTAATGACTTCCACCATCCGGTTTAACTGTTTTTTGATCTGCTCAAACGTGATATCGTCGCTGGTGACGCAGATTGTCATGCGGGAAACTGTTTCGTCCTCCGTCGTCCCCACAGTCAGGCTCTGCAGGTTATAAGATTTCCCGGAAAAAAGGCCGGACACTTTTGCCAGGACGCCAACCTGGTTTTCTACGTATAATGCAATCCATCTGTTTTTCATTCCAGTTTCCCCTTCCTATTTCAAAATCATTTCCGTCATGGGATTGCCGCCTTTTACCATAGGCAGCACAATTTCATCCGCCGCAACCATAAATTCAATCAGGACAGGGACGTCCTGCATTTTTGCTTTCTCAAAGGCAGGGGCAATTTCCTCTTGTCTGGCAACGCGGATGCCGCAGGCGCCGTAGCTTTCCGCCAGCTTTACAAAATCCGGCTCATACGGGGGGCAGGCAGGGTTTGGGCCTTTGCAGTCGTTTGGGCATTCCTTCCGCCGCCGCAGGCAGACTGCTTTGTACCGTTTCCCATAGAAAAGCTGCTGCATCTGGCGTACCATGCCAAGGTAATAATTATTTAAAATGCATACAATGACATTTGCCCCCATGGACATGGCGGTTGCCAGTTCCTGAAGGTTCATCTGCATCCCACCATCCCCGGTAATGCAAACCACCTGCCTCTGTGGGCAGCCAATTTTTGCCCCGATAGCCGCCGGGAACCCAAACCCCATAGTGCCAAGGCCGCCGGAGGTAATATACTGCTTCTTTTCATCCAGCTCTATGTACTGAGCAGCCCACATTTGGTGCTGGCCTACATCCGTCACAATAATGCCTTCCGGGAACTGCTGGTTGATATGCTCCATCACCATCTGGGGCGTCATGCCCTTGTCCCTGCGCATTTCCAGCGGGTTTTCCCTGTCCCATTCCCGGATTTGGGCAAGCCACCCGTCCGTGTCCTGGGGCTCCGCCCACTCCAGCAGCTTTTCCAGCGCAAGGCTGGCGTCCGCCACAATCGGCACGTCCACTACCACGTTCCGGGAAATGGCCGCAGTGTCAATGTCCACATGGACAATCTGGGCGTTTGGGGCAAATTCATTTAAATCCCCGGTAATCCGGTCGTTAAAACGGGTGCCGATGGAAAACAGGACGTCGCACTGGCCTACGGCAATATTTGCCGCATATTTCCCATGCATGCCGCTGTTCCCGATATAATAGGGATGGCTGGTAGGGATTGCCCCTTTCCCCATAATGGTTGTTACGACAGGCACCTTGGTCTGCTCCACCAGCCGCAGCATTTTCTCATTGGCTTTGGCAATATTGACGCCGCCCCCAATGAGGAATAAGGGTTTTTTTGCAGATTTCAGCAGCTTGTAGCCCTTTTTTAACTGGCCGATGTGGACGCTCTCATTGGGCTTGTACCCCCGGATAAATACCTCCTTGGGGTATTCCCCAGGCCCTTGGGCAGTCTGGATGTCTTTGGGCAGGTCAATCAGCACTGGCCCTGGCTTTCCGGTCTTAGCAATGTGGAAAGCCATCTTCAGGATTTTCCCCAGCTCCCTCCTGTCCCGGACAGTAACGCCGTACTTGGTAATGCTGCGGGTCATGCCCACAATGTCCACTTCCTGAAAAGCGTCATTCCCAATGAGGTTTAACGGCACCTGCCCAGTAATGCACACCAGCGGGATATTGTCATAATGGGCATCCGCCAAGCCTGTAATGACATTGGTGGCGCCCGGGCCGCTGGTTACAATGCAGACGCCGACTTTGCCGGTTGCCCTTGCATAGCCTTCCGCTTCGTGGATTAAGCCTTGTTCATGCCGGGGCAGCACCAGCTCGATTTCTTCGTGCTTGTATAATTCATCCAAAATATCTGTTACCATGCCGCCGGGATAGCCAAATACGGTGTCCACCCCTTCTTCCAGCAATGCTTTTACAAATAATTTCCTTCCTGTGATTTCCATCGCCATAAGATTCACCTCTGCTTTTTTTCTGTATCTGCTCTATTGTAGCAGAAATTTCCCATTTGGGAAAGTGGGATTCTTAAGGAAAATGGAATTTATGAGAAAGGGCATGCTGGTTTGCCAAACCATCTGCCTTATGGGTATATGTTGTGGGCGGATTTTTCAGGAAAGCTATTCCATCTGGCGGGGGATTGGGGTATAATGGTGGCAGAGAATCAGCGAAAAGGGTTATCACACGCCACAGATGATACCAATCCAGAATTAAAAATGCACCCAAAGAAAGCGATAGGAACTAAGCTTAACATGGAATAGGAGGATGCCAGATGGGATGTTTAGCTGTGCTATTTGCCCTAGATGGGCAGGACGTGGAAAAATTAAGGGCGGTAAAGCAGGAAGATCGCGCTGCATATATGCACGAAGAAATCGAAGAACGTTTTTTCGATGAGTTCCCCGCATATACCTGTGAACTGGACAAGTCATGGGACGCCATGCACCGGATGCTGACAGATGGGAACCTTAATTTTGAAAATAAGTACCCGCCGCTGTGCAATGTGATTTTTGGCGGGGAACCGCTCTATGGCGTTGTGCGTAAGCCTTCCGGGGAAACCGTCATCCCAGAAGGGGAAGACGATGAATTTATCATCCTGAAAACCCCAGAGCAGGTGGCGGAAGTTGCCAAAGCCCTCCCAGCGCTTACAAAAGAAGAATGTGAGGAACGTTACTGCAAGATTGACGCCGAAGATTATGGGATGCAGCCAGACGCAGAAGATTTTGATTACACATGGGAGTATCTTCAGGACAGCTTGGACTTTTGGAAGAAAGCAGCGGAGGAACAGCGGTATGTGCTGTTTACCGTTGACCGGTAATACCAGGATATTTGCGCTGCCAGAAACAGGCCTATGTGTTTTGCAAGGCAACTGCTTAAGATTGGAGGATTACTAATGAATATTAGGTCATTTTACAAGGAACTACACGCAGACCGTGAAACGGGCTGCTGACAACAAACAGGCGCTATGCTCCCGGCAAGGGGCATAGCGCCTGTTTGTTGTGGGGGTATCCAAAGGGGGCAACGCCCCATTTGGCACACGACTTTGCGAAGCAAAGTGTAGTGTGTTATACGCTCTGTC
>OFHA01002304.1_pt1 | contig 11404 bp, 8 predicted proteins | sample 1521891 | NCBI WGS metagenome assembly OFHA01 (sample SAMEA3504089, study PRJEB24116) | mouse gut metagenome | biome: mouse gut; feature: mouse-associated habitat; material: faeces | place: Denmark | collected 2011 | reverse complement strand
GGCCAGCCGTACAGCTACATTTAAAATGCGCCCTGAGCAGCAGGTGGCTGTGAAGCGTACAATGGAGTATTATGCCTATGCTGCAAAAGAAGATCCGGGTCGACCTCCGAAGTTCCTGTGGAATGCAAAGATGCGTTTCGGTAAGACTTTCGCATCTTATCAGCTGGCAAAGAAAATGGGCTTCAAGCGTGTGCTGGTTCTGACCTTCAAGCCTGCTGTTGAATCCGCATGGCGTGAGGACTTGATGACCCATGTGGACTTTGATGGCTGGCAGTTTATCTCCAATAAGGACGCTGCCGGTAACCATGTAAATATTGACCGTGAATTTGCCTATGCCGATAAGAAACAGCCTATTGTTGTTTTCGGTTCCTTCCAAGATTTGCTGGGTACAAACGACGCTGGCGGCATCAAGGCTAAGAATGAATTTATCCATACCGAGAATTGGGACCTCGTTATCTTCGATGAGTACCACTTTGGTGCGTGGCGTGAAAATGCGAAGAAACTGTTTGAAAATCCCGATGAAGAAGAAGCAGCGGATTTCGACGCTGAGAAGTACGGCATGGAAGAAGCAGGTAACGCCTATAACGAAACGTTCTTGCCGATTACTACCGGTCACTATCTGTTCCTCTCTGGTACACCTTTCCGTGCTATCAACAGCGGTGAGTTTATCGAGGATCAGATTTATAACTGGACATATTCTGACGAGCAGAGAGCAAAGGAAAATTGGGTAGGCTCCAACAATCCGTATCTGTCCCTGCCTCGTATGGTTATGCTTACTTATCGTATTCCTGATAGCATCCGTCAGATTGCTATGCAGGGCGAATTTAACGAATTTGACCTTAATGTGTTCTTCTCTGCAAAGGGCAAGGGTGACGAGGCTAAGTTCGTGTATGAAAACGAAGTTCAGAAATGGCTGGACCTTATTCGTGGTTCCTATCTGCCGTCCAATATTGATGATATGAAGCTGGGACAGGATAAGCGTCCTCCTATGCCTTATTCTGACACTCGTTTGCTGAATGTTCTGTCTCACACGCTGTGGTTCCTTCCGAATGTTGCATCGTGTCAGGCTATGTACAATTTAATGATGCAGAAGCAGAATGCATGGTTTAATCAGCGCTATACCATCAATGTTTGTGCTGGTACCAAGGCAGGTATTGGTCTTGATGCGCTTGCTCCTGTTCAGCGCTCTATGGGCGATCCTCTGAAGACCCAGACCATCACGCTTTCCTGTGGTAAGCTGACTACCGGCGTTACCGTGAAGCCTTGGACCGGTGTTTTCATGCTGCGTAATCTAAAGAGTCCTGAAACCTACTTCCAGACTGCTTTCCGTGTGCAGTCTCCGTGGGTCGTTAAGGACGAAGCCGGAAACGACCAGATTATGAAGCAGGAGTGCTATGTCTTTGACTTTGCACTTGACCGTGCGCTTCGTCAGATTTCTGATTACAGCTGCCGCTTGGACGTGAATGAAGCTAACCCTGAAAAGAAGGTAGCTGAGTTTATTAACTTCCTGCCGGTTCTCGCTTACGATGGTAGCACAATGCGCCAGATTAGCGCACAGGACGTTCTGGATATTGCAATGGCCGGAACCTCCGCTACGCTTCTTGCTAAGCGCTGGGAGTCTGCATTGCTCGTTAATGTAGACAACGATACTCTTACTCGTTTGATGTCCAGCAAGGAAGCAATGGACGCCCTTATGAGTATTGAAGGTTTCCGTTCCCTGAATCAGGATATTCAGACAATCATCAACAAGTCCGAAGCCGTTAAGAAAGCCAAAAAGGAAGGCGGCGAAAAGACACCGAAGGAGAAAAAAGAACTCTCCGACGAAGAAAAAGAATATAAATCCATGCGTAAGAAGATTCAGGAGAAGCTCATCAAATTCGCTACTCGTGTGCCGGTATTCATGTACCTCACCGATTATCGTGAGCGTTCCCTGAAAGATGTTATTACGCAGCTGGAACCGGGCCTCTTTAAGAAGGTTACTGGTTTGGATGTAAAGGACTTTGAACTGCTGTGTTCTCTGGGCGTATTCAATGCTAACTTGATGAATGACGCTATTTTCAAATTCAAGCGCTATGAGGATAGCAGCCTTTCCTATACCGGTATCGACAAGCACGAAGGCAAAGACATCGGTGGTTGGGATACTGTTATCAAACGTGCAGAGTACGACCAGCTCTTCTATAACCAGCAGGCTACAATGGAGGCACCGACAATTTTTGAGGTTCCTGCCATTGAGGATATTCCTGCTCCTGCTAAAAAGCCGGTTACGACTTCTACACCTACTCGTACCACACCGATTACTCCGACGAAGCCGAAGACAAATACGTCTGTTACATACCAGTATGGTGTAAGACCTGCTGCACCTGTCTCCAAGGTGGCTGAGGAGCCTGCACCTTATAACGCACCGGATGTGAAAGATGGCTCTATCGTTATCCATAAGACATTTGGTGAAGGTACGGTTACGAAGATTGACAAGGCACAGAAGCACATTCGTGTTAAATTTGCCGCCGGTGAAAAGACCTTTATTTTCCCGGATGCTTTTAAGGCTGGTTTCTTGAAAACTAAGTAAATTTACGATGGCGACGGAGAGTATGCCACCGCAGGAGGAAAATATGATTGATATCGTAAAATTGAGACCAATACTCGCTGGGTATAAGGCATACTTTCCGGGTCATTGGGAAGATGAAAAATATAAATGGGAAGCCATAAAGCACTTCCACGACCACTGGAACATCGAAGCTGAAAACTTCGGTGAGATGTTCAAATCAGCCACAGATAAGACATTTAACCTGCTGGCATCTGGTTACGCATATCCAAGAGGCATGATTATCAACTTTGCAAAAGCGGATGATTCTGCGGTTAGACAGATGTTCAGGGATTTGTTTGATGAGTCCCGTGATCTGGCAGCAAGAGTGGATGCCTTCCAAACGGCCTCTGAAACTATCAGAGCCAAGTATGACGATGGCACGTGGCGTAACCACTATCAGAATACGAACGCTATCAGTACCTATCTCTGGCTGATGTACCCTGATAAATACTATATCTACAAGTACGAGCTTTTCCGTGATGCCGCAGCAGAATTGAATTCCGAGTATAGGCCGAAACGAAACGGCTCCATCGACAGCCTTATCGGTGGCCTTGGTCTGTATGATGAAATCAATAAAGTAATCTGTGAGGATGAGGAACTTGTGGCTATGCTGAGAGAGGCCATTGATGATACCTGCTATCCTGACCCGAAGTTGAAGACTGCGACCATTGATGTAGGTTTTTATCTGAGCAGATTCTTTCTTGAGGAAAAGAAAGCAGCACAGGAGGAAGAAGGCTGGTTCCCGAAAGATTACAATCCTGACATTACCGTCGCAGAGTGGGTAGAAATGCTTAATGATACCTCTGTGTTTACGCTGAATGCTCTTCAGATTATGAAGCGTATGAAGGATTATGGTGGACAGGCTACATGCACTCAGTTGTCCATCAAATACGGCGAATCAAAGAATTTCTATAATTCCGGCTCTACGGCATTAGCTCGTCGTGTTGCAGAGAAAACCGGATGCGAAGTAATGACCAAAGACAATGACAATGCTAAATGGTGGCCAATTCTGTATATGGGAAAGGATGCCAGTGCAAGCGAAAGTGGATCGTACATTTGGCGTTTGCGTAGCGAGCTTGCGAAGGCGCTGGATATGGTCGATTTGTCCGAAGTGCCTCTCTATGTTGATGCGGCTCCGGCAATATGGAAGATTAGTCACGGAACTGAAAGCACCGGTATTTCTGATGGTAATAAAAAAATCTTCATGGAACGAAACGTAGTTGTGGTACACAGCAACACGAAAGCAAAGGCCACTTCTAAGGTATCGCAGGGCCAGACGTTCATGGAGACCATCAAAAAGGGTGATTATTTCTATCTTTGCTATGGAAGCAGCATTCAGTTGCTGGGTCAGTTTACGAGTGAAGGCGCTGTAGAAAATCCTGAGATGATGGATGGTTGGTATGAGCGTGGATACCGTGTGATTGCTCGTAGCAATAATACCGCATCCTATGACGGTGCGAAAAAGTGGTGGACACCGAATGACAATTCTACTTGTATTAAGGTTGATGAGGGCGACCACGCTCTATTTGAAGAACTCATTCTCCAGCCATATTTCGGTATGAGTGTGGATGATTTGTTTAATGGTGCCAATGAGCCTAAGCGTTATTGGTGGCTGACAGCCAATCCGAAAATCTGGAGCTTCGCTGATATAAAAATCGGTGAAGAACAAAGCTATACTCTTTACAATGAAAATGGCAATAAGCGTCGAGTATTCCAGAACTTCTTGGATGCCAAGGTTGGCGATATTGTCATTGGATATGAGGCAAATCCTGTAAAGAAAATCGTGGCCATTGCAGAAATCACTCAGGCTAACGATGGAAATAATATCTACTTTGCAAAAACGGAAGGTCTCTCCGTCCCGATTGAATATTCCGTTCTCAAGGCTTACCCCGAACTGGAAAAGATGGAGTTCTTTGTACAGCCGAACGGTAGCTTGTTTAAACTGACTAAAGGCGAGTTCGATTTCATCATGGACATCATCCGTGAAGAAAATCCGGTGAAGCCTGCAACGGCAGCTGTAACCAAATATACGAAGGCCGATTTCTTAAGCAAGGTATTTATGACGGAGGAGCGCTACGATGTTCTGGAAGCCCTTCTCCGTAATAAGATGAACATTATTCTTCAGGGCGCACCGGGTGTTGGTAAGACCTTTGCAGCGAAGAAACTCGCCTATGCTATGATGGGAGAAGTGGATGATTCCCGCATTGAGCTTGTTCAGTTCCATCAGAACTATTCCTACGAGGATTTTATTATGGGATATCGTCCTGACGGTGCTGATTTCAAATTGACAGACGGTATTTTCTACCGTTTCTGCCAGACCGCCGCTAATCATCCAGACAAGGAATATTTCTTCATCATCGATGAGATTAACCGTGGCAACATGAGTAAGATCTTCGGTGAATTGATGATGCTGATTGAAAAGGATTATCGTGGCACCAAGGCTACACTGGCCTACAGCGGCATGCCGTTCTCCGTGCCGGAAAATCTATACATTATTGGCATGATGAATACAGCAGACCGTAGTTTGGCCATGATCGATTATGCTCTGCGTAGACGTTTTAGTTTCTTTGAAATGGAACCCGGATTTAATTCTGAAGGATTCCGTAATTATCAAAATGCGTTTGCCAATGAAACCTTTAATGCGCTTATTGATCAAATTAAGGTGTTGAATAAGGAAATTGCGGAAGATAGCTCTCTCGGTCGTGGCTTCAGAATCGGTCACAGCTATTTCTGTGGCAGAGAGGAAGCGGGCTGTACGACGGATTGGATGCGCTCAGTTGTGGAGTTTGATATTCTTCCGATGCTTTCTGAGTACTGGTTTGATGAACCGGCAAACTTGCAGCGTTGGGAAAAGAATCTGCGTGGTGTATTCGATGACGAATGATAAAGGCATATTCATAAAAAACATATATTACATGCTGTCGTATGCATTTCAGATTTTGAAACAGTCGAATTATGAAAATGTTGCAGCCGAAGAATTCGACAAGGTTCAGGACTTGTTTGCTGCCATTCTTGCAAAAGGAGTGGCTAAGCAATTAAAACAAGGACTCTATCGTGAATATGTAACACAGCATGAAACCCTTTCTGTTATGCGTGGAAAACTCGATATGACAGAAACAATTAAAAATCGCATCCAAAGGAAGCAAAAACTTGCATGCGAATTTGACGAGCTTTCCGAAAACAATCTGTTCAACCAGATTTTGAAAACAACGATGCATTATCTGGTAAGAGACAAGGGCGTTACAAATGAACATAAAGCGGCCTTGAATAAAATGCTTATCTTCTTTGATGGCGTGGATCTGTTGGAGCCGTCATCTGTTGCATGGGGACGCATCCATTATCAGCGTAATAACAAGAACTATGAAATGCTCTTGAATATCTGTTATTTCGTGCTGGATGGAATGCTGCAGACGACCGAAAAGGGCGATTATAAGATGGCCACATTCTCCGATGAACATATGGCCCGATTGTACGAAAAATTCATTCTTGAATATTATCGTCAGCATCATACATACCTTTCGGAGGCACGAGCAGCGCAGGTAAAATGGGATTTGCAGGGTGAAAACGATGAATCTATGATTCGCTTTTTGCCGGTTATGCAGACGGATATCTTTCTGCGCCTAAAAGAAAAGGTCCTTATTCTGGATGCGAAGTATTATGGTAGAACACTTCAGAAGCAGTTTGACAAATACACGCTGCATTCCGGGAACGTCTATCAGATTTTTACCTATGTAAAAAATCAGGACAAAGCTAATACCGGAAATGTCGCTGGTATGCTGGTATACGCAAAGACAGGTGAAGATATTACTCCTGACTGCGTATTTAACATGGGTGGTAATCAAATTGGAGCGAAGACGCTGGATCTGAATAAGGACTTCAAATTGATAGCTGCGCAGCTTGATGCCATAGCTGAACAGTTCTTTGGAAAGATGACAGCGTAGAAACCATAACAGTTGCAAACGATGGAGGTCAATATGAGACAGTACACATGGGACGAATACTACGAAAAATTTTATGATTGGGCTGAAAGCACTCAGGTCCGCAATCTGTCTGCTTTGACCTCACTCGGAACCGCTGACGAGGTCGGTGAAATCATCATCGAATTGCAGGTCAATGTTCCTGCTGCCAACCGACTGCTACGAAAAGCTGTGGAAGCAAAACTGGCATTCTCTGCCTCTGACCTTATAGAGTTTTTGTGTATCAACGATAAGGCATTGGCTACTGCTGCCCTATATAATTCCGTCAGCAGACTTTCCTCCGCCGATATGGAAGATTTATATGGCGTTGCCGAGGATGAAGATATTATAAAGATATGCACGGAAAGAAAACTTACCCTGCCGGAAGACTTACGGGAAGAGGAAGAATACGAGGACGAAGAAGAGGAAGAAATCGAAGAAGAACCGCTTGAGGAAGTGGATATCTACATCGATGACTTTGTCCCGGAGCCTCCCGCACCGAAGTTAGGTTTCTTTGGTACTCTTACTGCTATTCTGGCAGGGGCGAGTGCCGGAGCATCCTCTAACCAAGGCAGAAGGCATAACGGAAGGTGCAACGGCGACTGTGCCAATTGTCCGCCTCATTATGGCTACCGATACGGCAGATGGTATTATGGGCATGACCATGTACACGGCTGCGAGTTCGGTGGTAATAAAGGTAGCGGCAGCATGGATTGATGGAAGGAGTCATAATAAATGGCTAAAAACAACAATTCAAATAAAGGTTGGGGCGGTCCCTTTGACTTTAACGGGGACGGCAAAACCACATGGGATGAAGAGGCATTTGGTCTGACTCTTATGGAACAGAATCGAAAAAATAATGAGTCCTCATCTTATACTCCATCTCACAGAACACGAGAGCCAAAAGCTGTGCCTACAATAAAGCCTGTACCGGAAGTTGTCGATGAAAGCAATTATAGTGCATTGCTGACCGATTATCGTAGTGAGTGTGTCGGTGCTATCGTGGCTATGTTAGTCTTCTTTGCACCTGCGATTCTTATCCTGTGGGCAGTGTACTCATCCTATGACCCCGACAACAGCGCCAGTGGTTTTCTGACTCTGCTTTTTACAGTTGCCGGATTGATTTATGGCGGAGTGGTGTTATCCACAACGGGTAAAAGTATCAGCACCAGCCTTGAGAACATTGAACTGGTTAAGAAACGCTACTCCGGCCCCGCCATACAGAAACCCAAAAAGAAAAAATGGTGGCTGTGGCTTCTCATTCCCGTTGTCATCGTAGGAGTTATCTTTATTTCTTCAAAAGAACCTGCTGAGGATGCGGATACGGGATATACGCCTTCCTATAATTATAATTCATACACACCAAGCAACAATTCCTCCGACTCATCACAAGGGGTAACGAAGAGAATTAACACTACTCCCGCTATGACCAAAGAAGAAGCTGAAAGGCTGCGAGGTACCGGGTATCATGGAACCCGCCCCAATTCTACAGCCGAAAATATGGAACTGAAGGCAGCGCAGGTAAAGTGTAAAACGTGCGGAATGCACTCTGATAATGGAGTGAATAGCCAATGCGATGCTTGTGCGTATAATGAGAAGCATGGACTAAATTAAGGAGCAGTTATGTTTGGAAGAAAGAAAAAGGCTCCTGAGCCGGTATATGATGTAACGCAGAAATTGAAAAAGACATGGTGGGGAGGCACAAAACTTGTCCCCACCACCAAAGCAGAACAGAAAGCGATGAAAGCAGAAATTCTGAAGCGAAATCCCAAAGCTGTCGTTCTTGACAGCAAAGCCAAGAAGCAAAAAGAACTGGAATGGATTGATCGCATCGAGGAATTTGATGCATTTATGAACTGATGGGAGGTGTTGCACAGTGGCAGAAATGAAACAGATACATGATTTTGCTATTAAGTGGTGCGATAAATTTAGAGACCCGAAAATCGATTATCTTGAACTGGTGGATCATTTCATGGCTGATGACTGTGCTGCACTTGGTTTTGAAATGGACTGCGGACATGCCTTTTCCGAAAAGTATGGGAATGCTGCAAATAACCACGAGGCCTTAGACAGAATAATTAATGAAGTGACGGATATCCCATTGCTCGGCTCGGCGATTTACTCCCAATGGCGTTATTTCAATCATTGGGCATATTCAGGTATGGAAATTCTGGAGCCTGAAAACAGAGCGTGGTTTATTCTTGCGCTAAGCCGATTAGCATTGCTTTCGGGAAATAATCCATTCCTTTTCCAAGGTATCCCGCAGAAAATGCGCATCATTTCCAATAACATTAGTTATGGCCCACCACCGGAACCAGATGACGAGGTGGAGCAGCATTTAACCATCAATGCAGAAGGTAGAGTTTGGTTTTCCGCATATAATTTCGGTGAAAGACCCGGACGATACCAAAAGTCACGTACCCAAAATTTCAAAATAGACAGAGACGTTGCTACCCGGCTCCTCGGTGCAGTAGCCAGCTATTTTAGTGATGAGTACGATGAGCTATTTGCTACCGATATCGGTGATTGGGTTATGGAATTAACCAACACTGACGGAGAAACTTATAAGTTCAGAGGCTCATTGTGCGCTGAGTTCGAGGTGGATGGGACAGATTTATCAGAGCTGATTCGTGATGAATTGAAAATAGACGATCTCTATGTATTTGATGGTAATGATAAGCCTGACAGAGTAGAACGTGTAACCGTTGATTATCACCGGGTTACGAAAATCAAACCCAAAAGTCCACTGTCTGAGGGCGTCGAGCATCTGACATGGGATTATTCGGAAAAGCTCATTCTTGATAGACAGAGTGAGACACTTGAACATATTCAAAATATAGGGACCGGCTGTATTGTTTCCCGCAAGTTTTATGTAGAAGGTGGCATTGAAGGGCTGCTTGATGATATAGACGTCGATAGCTTATTTGGCCAGATCGAAGGCAATCCCGAAGATGTTATCGATACGCCTTTAGAATCGAAAGATTATATTATAACCGTTGATTTCAAAAAAGGCCCACAGAAGATAATTCAAGGAACATATGATAAGAAGGCATTGCCGGAAAATTGGGATGAATTTGCTAATTCTGTATGGGAATTTATCCGGTTTTACGGTTTTGGTGAAATACTCGATCCTTCTGTGTATGGCAAAATTAAGCGCCGTAAGCAGGACTATATTTACTGCAGCGTGGAATTTGAAGAGGGATATAAAACCTACTATTATATTGCAGATGATGATAGCATTGAGGTTGGGGATTACGTTGTTGTTCCTGCCGGAAAAGATAATCACCATGCAGTTGTTGAGGTAGTTAAGGTGGAATATTTCAGCGAAGACGATGTTCCGCTTCCGGTAGAAAAAACAAAACATATCATTCGTAAATGCACGAAAGAAGATTTTGAAATGGCAGACCCGGAGGATGACGAGCAGCAGGTTTTTTGCTCAGTCGCAAACCGCACCATTTCTGAAATTGATTGTATAGAAATTTGCGATGTGGCCAATGAAATGATGACCACCGATGTGCTGAATACCTTTGATCCTCCCATTGAATGGGATGAGGAACAAAAAAAGCGTTGCCGTTGTTGCGAGTACCACATATAGGAGGCTGCAAATGTCAGAGAATAAACGTTGCTGCTTTGCGGGCCACAGCAAAGTCTATGATCCGTCAATAGTGGAGAAAATTGTCGAAAAAGCTCGACAGTTGATTGAAGAACACGGAATTACAGATTTCTGGGTCGGTAACTATGGTGCTTTTGATGGATATGCTGCATCGGCTGTTCGAAAATTAAAGGCTAAATATCCGCAAATAGCCCTGTCTCTGGTCATTCCATATCTTACAAAGGAGATCAATGAGTACCGGGAAGATTACTACAAGAACTATGATTCCATCATCATGGCTGATATACCTGAAAGCACTCCTCGCAATCTGAAAATTATCAAGGCCAATGAGTTTATGATAAACAATTCGGATTTTCTAATTAGCTATGAGAACTATAGCTGGGGTGGTGCAGTAAAAACGGTGGAGTATGCGATAAAGAAAAAGATTCAGGTGGTAAATCTGGGTAGCTTGGAGATTGAAACCTGAGTGGAGGTTGGATGATGTTTGGCTGGAAAAAGAAAGTTGATAAGGCGGCATGGGCTGAGGCAATTTACCAAAAGAAAGTAATGCACCCGGAGAATGAGCCGGATGAAAAGCTGTCCCAATTAACTACATTTATGCTGGAACAGCATCACCGGATTATAATTGAAAGCGTCCAGATTGCGTTGTCCACCAAATATGCTGATACGAGAAAAGGCCGTGTCGATTTGAGCCATCAGCATTATCAGGAAATGTTGAAATTAAAGCCATTCTGTAACAAAGAGCAGCTTGCTATGATTCGGGATGCGGAAATAGCAATGAAAAAGATTTGATCTGCCTACGTAACCAGCAGTTGCGTAAGTGCAAGGGACGGTTGGTAGAAACAAGCCTGTCCTCATGGTACAATTTTAGTATCAAATGTAGGAGGTTTCAGAAATGAAATTAGCGGATAATTTACAGATAAATAGAAGACGCATGGGCTTGTCGCAGGAGGAATTAGCCGAGAAGTGTCAGATTTCAAGGCAGGCCATCGCCAAATGGGAAAGTGGTGAAAGCGTACCCACAATTGAAAAACTGATATTCCTTGCTGATTTTTACAAGGTCACATTGGATGAACTGGTGGGCCGCAAGGATGATATCGCCCTGTTCGAAGATTTCATCAAGCGCTATGTTCCGGCAGATATAAAGTTTGGCGACGATGATGATGTACTTCCAGTAATCAACCGTTTCTTCGGCTATTTGGATAAACACGGCTTCAGTGCTGAGGACAAACTCAGCGGCTTGAAAGAAGT
>OFHA01002303.1_pt1 | contig 11407 bp, 6 predicted proteins | sample 1521891 | NCBI WGS metagenome assembly OFHA01 (sample SAMEA3504089, study PRJEB24116) | mouse gut metagenome | biome: mouse gut; feature: mouse-associated habitat; material: faeces | place: Denmark | collected 2011 | reverse complement strand
CCGCCGCTGGATCAGCCCACCATTCTGGTGACGCCGATTCCGGACGGTACAGATACCTATACCACGCCGCCATTCCCGGTTCCTGATCCGAAAGAATTCAACGATTATATTCTGGTTTTTCCGGCGGGATCCGGTATTAAGCCTATCTATGTTTACCTGAAGGAGGATCCGCGAAAGCTGCCTGGTGTTGTAACAGGGCACGGCGTCCCGCTTTCACCAGGAACTCGCTGGCTGGATATGTCGGTATCCAATAACGGCAACGGCGCACCAATCCCGGCGCATATTGCTGATAAATTGCGCGGACGGGAGTTTAAAACCTTTGATGAGTTTCGCGAGGCGCTGTGGCTGGAGGTGAGTAAAGACTCAGTGTTATTGGCGCAGTTTATAAAAAGTAATCAGAATAACGTTAGTCAAGGATATTCCCCCTATGTCCCTGAGGAGGGGTATTATTACGGACCAAATGAGATAGTTAAGAAATTCCAGATACATCATGTAGTTGCTATAGAACATGGTGGTGGAGTGTATGATATTGATAATTTTAAGATTGTTACGCCCCGACTACATGATGAAATTCACTACAGGAGATAATGTATATGCGTGATTTAAAAGATAAAATATATTTTTACACAGAAGGTGAATTTCTTGAAATGCTTGAGGAGATAGTAAATGCAACTAGCAAAGATAAATCCCTAAAAGGGAAAAAATTAGAAAAATATCTCGATACCTTAGTGGATCATTTCATTAAAATTACTGAACATCCTAAAAAGGGAGATCTCATTTTCTATCCTAATTCCCCAGAAGATGGTAAACCTGAAAACATCCTGAAAATCGTCAAAGAATGGCGGCGTTCGCAAGGATTGCCTTTGTTCAAAGATTCAGAATGAACTCTAAACAGAATCTGTCACCTGAAAATCATCACGTTCTGGTTAAGTGATGATTTTCGCTACGAGAAGGTTACGGTGGCGATTGCAGTGATAATAAGCAATGTAAAAAGAAAACATAGGTAAATACTACCTTTCTCTCCTTCCCTGAACATTCATTTTACATATTAATTCACATAATTGAATTGTTATGCGTTTTGTTGCTTGGTGAATCGGTTCAGAGGAAATATTATTTCGTTTCAATTCTGTTAAGGTCACCCCTTGGTGGGTAAATTTAACATTTGTGCATAGTTACAACTTTGAAACGTTATATATGTCAAGTTGTTAAAATGTGCACAGTTTCATGATTTCAATCAAAACCTGTATGGACATAAGGTGAATACTTTGTTACTTTAGCGTCACAGACATGAAATTGGTAAGACCAATTGACTTCGGCAAGTGGCTTAAGACAGGAACTCATGGCCTACAGCAAAATCCGCCAACCAAAACTCTCCGATGTGATTGAGCAGCAACTGGAGTTTTTGATCCTCGAAGGCACTCTCCGCCCGGGCGAAAAACTCCCACCGGAACGCGAACTGGCAAAACAGTTCGACGTCTCCCGTCCCTCTTTGCGTGAGGCGATTCAACGCCTCGAAGCGAAGGGCTTGTTGCTTCGTCGCCAGGGTGGCGGCACTTTTGTCCAGAGCAGCCTCTGGCAAAGCTTCAGCGATCCGCTGGTGGAGCTGCTCTCCGACCATCCTGAATCACAGTATGACTTGCTCGAAACACGACACGCCCTGGAAGGTATCGCCGCTTATTACGCCGCGCTGCGTAGTACCGATGAAGACAAGGAACGCATCCGTGAACTCCACCACGCCATAGAGCTGGCGCAGCAGTCTGGCGATCTGGACGCGGAATCAAATGCCGTACTCCAGTATCAGATTGCCGTCACCGAAGCGGCCCACAATGTGGTTCTGCTTCATCTGCTAAGGTGTATGGAGCCGATGTTGGCTCAGAATGTCCGCCAGAACTTCGAATTGCTCTATTCGCGTCGCGAGATGCTGCCGCTGGTGAGTAGTCACCGCACCCGCATATTTGAAGCGATTATGGCCGGTAAGCCGGAAGAAGCGCGCGAAGCATCGCATCGCCATCTGGCCTTTATCGAAGAAATTTTGCTCGACAGAAGCCGTGAAGAGAGCCGCCGTGAGCGTTCTCTGCGTCGTCTGGAGCAACGAAAGAATTAGTGATTTTTCTGGTGAAAATTATCCAGAAGATGTTGTAAATCAAGCGCATATAAAAGCGCGGCAACTAAACGTAGAACCTGTCTTATTGAGCTTTCCGGCGAGAGTTCAATGGGACAGGTTCCAGAAAACTCAACGTTATTAGATAGATAAGGAATAACCCATGTCAGAACGTTTCCCAAATGACGTGGATCCGATCGAAACTCGCGACTGGCTCCAGGCGATCGAATCGGTCATCCGTGAAGAAGGTGTTGAGCGTGCTCAGTATCTGATCGACCAACTGCTTGCTGAAGCCCGCAAAGGCGGAGTCAACGTAGCTGCAGGCACCGGTATCAGCAACTACATCAACACCATCCCCGTTGAAGAACAACCGGAGTATCCGGGTAATCTGGAACTGGAACGCCGTATTCGTTCAGCTATCCGCTGGAACGCCATCATGACGGTGCTGCGTGCGTCGAAAAAAGACCTCGAACTGGGCGGCCACATGGCGTCCTTCCAGTCTTCCGCAACCATTTATGATGTGTGCTTTAACCACTTCTTCCGTGCACGCAACGAGCAGGATGGCGGCGACCTGGTTTACTTCCAGGGCCACATCTCCCCAGGCGTTTACGCTCGTGCTTTCCTGGAAGGTCGTCTGACTCAGGAGCAGCTGGATAACTTCCGTCAGGAAGTTCACGGCAATGGCCTCTCTTCCTATCCGCACCCGAAACTGATGCCGGAATTCTGGCAGTTCCCGACCGTATCTATGGGGCTGGGTCCGATTGGTGCTATTTACCAGGCTAAATTCCTGAAATATCTGGAACACCGTGGCCTGAAAGATACCTCTAAACAAACCGTTTACGCGTTCCTCGGCGACGGTGAAATGGACGAACCGGAATCCAAAGGTGCGATCACCATCGCTACCCGTGAAAAACTGGATAATTTGGTCTTCGTTATCAACTGTAACCTGCAGCGTCTTGACGGCCCGGTCACCGGTAACGGCAAGATCATCAACGAACTGGAAGGCATCTTCGAAGGTGCTGGCTGGAACGTGATTAAAGTGATGTGGGGTAGCCGTTGGGATGAACTGCTGCGTAAAGATACCAGCGGTAAACTGATCCAGCTGATGAACGAAACCGTTGACGGCGACTACCAGACCTTCAAATCGAAAGATGGTGCGTACGTTCGTGAACACTTCTTCGGTAAATATCCTGAAACCGCAGCACTGGTTGCAGACTGGACTGACGAACAGATCTGGGCACTGAACCGTGGTGGTCACGATCCGAAGAAAATCTACGCTGCATTCAAGAAAGCGCAGGAAACCAAAGGCAAAGCGACGGTAATCCTTGCTCATACCATTAAAGGTTACGGCATGGGCGACGCGGCTGAAGGTAAAAACATCGCGCACCAGGTTAAGAAAATGAACATGGACGGCGTGCGTCACATCCGCGACCGTTTCAATGTGCCGGTGTCTGATGCAGATATCGAAAAACTGCCGTACATCACCTTCCCGGAAGGTTCTGAAGAGCATACCTATCTGCACGCGCAGCGTCAGAAACTGCACGGTTATCTGCCAAGCCGTCAGCCGAACTTTACCGAGAAGCTTGAGCTGCCGAGCCTGCAAGACTTCGGCGCGCTGCTGGAAGAGCAGAGCAAAGAGATCTCTACCACTATCGCTTTCGTTCGTGCCCTGAACGTGATGCTGAAGAACAAGTCGATCAAAGATCGTCTGGTACCGATCATCGCCGACGAAGCGCGTACGTTCGGTATGGAAGGTCTGTTCCGTCAGATTGGTATTTACAGCCCGAACGGTCAGCAGTACACCCCGCAGGACCGCGAGCAGGTTGCTTACTATAAAGAAGACGAGAAAGGTCAGATTCTGCAGGAAGGGATCAACGAGCTGGGCGCAGGTTGTTCCTGGCTGGCAGCGGCGACTTCTTACAGCACCAACAATCTGCCGATGATTCCGTTCTACATCTATTACTCGATGTTCGGTTTCCAGCGTATCGGCGATCTGTGCTGGGCGGCTGGCGACCAGCAAGCGCGTGGCTTCCTGATCGGCGGTACTTCCGGTCGTACCACCCTGAACGGCGAAGGTCTGCAGCACGAAGATGGTCACAGCCACATTCAGTCGCTGACTATCCCGAACTGTATTTCTTACGACCCGGCTTACGCTTACGAAGTTGCTGTCATCATGCATGATGGTCTGGAGCGTATGTACGGTGAGAAACAAGAGAACGTTTACTACTACATCACTACGCTGAACGAAAACTACCACATGCCGGCAATGCCGGAAGGTGCTGAGGAAGGTATCCGTAAAGGTATCTACAAACTCGAAACCATTGAAGGTAGCAAAGGTAAAGTTCAGCTGCTGGGCTCCGGTTCTATCCTGCGTCACGTCCGTGAAGCGGCAGAGATCCTGGCGAAAGATTACGGCGTAGGTTCTGACGTTTATAGCGTGACTTCCTTCACCGAACTGGCGCGTGATGGTCAGGATTGTGAACGCTGGAACATGCTGCACCCGCTGGAAACTCCGCGCGTTCCGTATATCGCTCAGGTGATGAACGACGCTCCGGCAGTGGCATCTACCGACTATATGAAACTGTTCGCTGAGCAGGTCCGTACTTACGTACCGGCTGACGACTACCGCGTACTGGGTACTGATGGCTTCGGTCGTTCCGACAGCCGTGAGAACCTGCGTCACCACTTCGAAGTTGATGCTTCTTATGTCGTGGTTGCGGCGCTGGGCGAACTGGCTAAACGTGGCGAAATCGATAAGAAAGTGGTTGCTGACGCAATCGCCAAATTCAACATCGATGCAGATAAAGTTAACCCGCGTCTGGCGTAAGAGGTAAAAGAATAATGGCTATCGAAATCAAAGTACCGGACATCGGGGCTGATGAAGTTGAAATCACCGAGATCCTGGTCAAAGTGGGCGACAAAGTTGAAGCCGAACAGTCGCTGATCACCGTAGAAGGCGACAAAGCCTCTATGGAAGTACCATCTCCGCAGGCGGGTATCGTTAAAGAGATCAAAGTCTCTGTTGGCGATAAAACCCAGACCGGCGCACTGATTATGATTTTCGATTCCGCCGACGGTGCAGCAGACGCTGCACCTGCTCAGGCAGAAGAGAAGAAAGAAGCAGCTCCGGCAGCAGCACCAGCGGCTGCGGCAGCAAAAGACGTTAACGTTCCGGATATCGGCGGTGACGAAGTTGAAGTGACCGAAGTGATGGTGAAAGTGGGCGACAAAGTTGCCGCTGAACAGTCACTGATCACCGTAGAAGGCGATAAAGCTTCTATGGAAGTCCCGGCTCCGTTTGCAGGCGTCGTGAAGGAACTGAAAGTCAACGTTGGCGATAAAGTGAAAACTGGTTCGCTGATTATGATCTTCGAAGTTGAAGGCGCAGCGCCTGCGGCAGCTCCAGCGAAGCAGGAAGCGGCAGCGCCGGCTCCGGCAGCAAAAGCTGAAGCCCCGGCAGCAGCTCCGGCTGCAAAAGCCGATGGCAAATCTGAATTTGCTGAAAATGACGCTTACGTTCACGCGACTCCGCTGATCCGCCGTCTGGCACGCGAGTTTGGCGTTAACCTGGCGAAAGTGAAGGGCACCGGCCGTAAAGGTCGTATCCTGCGCGAAGACGTTCAGGCTTACGTGAAAGAAGCTATCAAACGTGCAGAAGCAGCTCCGGCGGCAACTGGCGGTGGTATCCCAGGCATGCTGCCGTGGCCGAAGGTGGACTTCAGCAAGTTTGGTGAAATCGAAGAAGTGGAACTGGGCCGCATCCAGAAAATCTCTGGTGCGAACCTGAGCCGTAACTGGGTGATGATCCCGCATGTTACTCACTTCGACAAAACCGATATCACCGAGCTGGAAGCGTTCCGTAAACAGCAGAACGAAGAAGCGGCGAAACGTAAGCTGGATGTGAAGATCACCCCGGTTGTCTTCATCATGAAAGCCGTTGCTGCAGCTCTTGAGCAGATGCCTCGCTTCAACAGTTCGCTGTCGGAAGACGGTCAGCGTCTGACCCTGAAGAAATACATCAACATCGGTGTGGCGGTGGATACCCCGAACGGTCTGGTTGTCCCGGTATTCAAAGACGTCAACAAGAAAGGCATCATCGAGCTGTCTCGCGAGCTGATGACTATTTCTAAGAAAGCGCGTGACGGTAAGCTGACAGCGGGCGAAATGCAGGGCGGTTGCTTCACCATCTCCAGCATCGGCGGCCTGGGTACTACCCACTTCGCGCCGATTGTGAACGCGCCGGAAGTGGCTATCCTCGGCGTTTCCAAGTCCGCGATGGAGCCGGTGTGGAATGGTAAAGAGTTCGTGCCGCGTCTGATGCTGCCGATTTCTCTCTCCTTCGACCACCGCGTGATCGACGGTGCTGATGGTGCCCGTTTCATTACCATCATTAACAACACGCTGTCTGACATTCGCCGTCTGGTGATGTAAATAAAAGAGCCGGCCCTTTTCTGGTAATCTCATGAATGTATTGAGATTATTAGCGAATAGACAAATCGGTTGCCGTTTGTTGTTTAAAAATTGTTAACAATTTTGTAAAATACCGACGGATAGAACGACCCGGTGGATAATGGGCGTCATAAAAAAAACGTCAGACCCGCCGGAGATAAATATATAGAGGTCATGATGAGTACTGAAATCAAAACTCAGGTCGTGGTACTTGGGGCAGGCCCCGCAGGTTACTCCGCTGCCTTCCGTTGCGCTGATTTAGGTCTGGAAACCGTAATCGTAGAACGCTACAACACCCTCGGCGGTGTTTGCCTGAACGTCGGCTGTATCCCTTCTAAAGCACTGCTGCACGTAGCAAAAGTTATCGAAGAAGCCAAAGCGCTGGCTGAACACGGTATCGTCTTTGGCGAACCGAAAACCGATATCGACAAGATTCGTACCTGGAAAGAGAAAGTGATCAATCAGCTGACCGGTGGTCTGGCTGGTATGGCGAAAGGCCGCAAAGTCAAAGTGGTCAACGGTCTGGGTAAATTTACCGGGGCTAACACCCTGGAAGTTGAAGGTGAGAACGGTAAAACCGTGATCAACTTCGACAACGCGATCATTGCAGCGGGTTCTCGCCCGATTCAACTGCCGTTTATTCCGCATGAAGATCCGCGTATCTGGGACTCCACTGACGCGCTGGAACTGAAAGAAGTACCAGAACGCCTGCTGGTAATGGGTGGCGGTATCATCGGTCTGGAAATGGGCACCGTATACCACGCGCTGGGTTCACAGATTGACGTGGTTGAAATGTTCGACCAGGTCATCCCCGCAGCTGATAAAGACATCGTTAAAGTCTTTACCAAGCGTATCAGCAAGAAATTCAACCTGATGCTGGAAACCAAAGTTACCGCCGTTGAAGCGAAAGAAGACGGCATTTATGTGACGATGGAAGGCAAAAAAGCACCCGCTGAACCGCAGCGTTACGACGCCGTGCTGGTAGCGATTGGTCGTGTGCCGAACGGTAAAAACCTCGACGCAGGCAAAGCTGGCGTGGAAGTTGACGACCGAGGTTTCATCCGCGTTGACAAACAGCTGCGTACCAACGTACCGCACATCTTTGCTATCGGCGATATCGTCGGGCAGCCAATGCTGGCACACAAAGGTGTTCACGAAGGTCACGTTGCCGCTGAAGTTATCGCCGGTAAAAAACATTACTTCGATCCGAAAGTTATCCCGTCCATCGCCTATACCGAACCAGAAGTTGCATGGGTAGGTCTGACTGAGAAAGAAGCGAAAGAGAAAGGCATTAGCTACGAAACCGCCACCTTCCCGTGGGCTGCTTCTGGTCGTGCTATCGCTTCTGACTGCGCAGACGGTATGACCAAGCTGATTTTCGACAAAGAATCTCACCGTGTGATCGGTGGTGCGATTGTCGGTACTAACGGCGGCGAGCTGCTGGGTGAAATCGGCCTGGCAATCGAAATGGGTTGTGATGCTGAAGACATCGCACTGACCATCCATGCGCACCCGACTCTGCACGAGTCTGTGGGCCTGGCGGCAGAAGTGTTCGAAGGTAGCATTACCGACCTGCCGAACCCGAAAGCGAAGAAGAAGTAATTTTTCGTTTGCCGGAACATCCTGCAAATTAAGAAGCGGCTATTCTGGCCGCTTCAGATTGTTGATAAAGTGCTCGTGGTTGATGCCGGATGCGGCGTAAACGCCTTATCCGACCTACAAAATCATGCAAATTCAATATATTGCATGGCTTATGTAGGCCCGATAAGCTTGCGCATCGGGCGATTCGATGTTTGTCATCAGTCTTAAGCGGCTAACAACGCCGCTTTTTTACGCCTGCAATTTACCTTTCCAGTCTCCTTGCTCCACGCTCAGACAACCGTTCGCGTACCGCTGACCGTTGCTCATTATTCAATCGGGCAGTATGGTTACTGTCGTTTAGACGCTGCGGGCGGCTCTCCTGAACTTTCTCTCGAAAAACCTGACGCTGCTCAGGCGAGGCAGACTGGATACGCTGACGTGCTGCATCTCTTTGCTGTTGATTCTGCGGGTTAGTCTGCATTTTCTCGCGAACCGCCTGGCGCTGCTCAGGCGACGCGGACTGAATACGCTGACGTGCCGCCTCTCTTCGCTGCTGGTTCTGTGGGTTAGTCTGCATTTTCTCGCGAGCCGCCTGGCGCTGCTCAGGAGAAGCCGACTGATAACGCTGACGAGCGGCGTCCTTTTGTTGCTGGGTCAGTGGCTGGCGACGGCTGAAGTCGCGGAAGTCGTCATAGCTCCCATAGTGTTCAGCTTCATTAAACCGCTGTGCCGCTGCCTGACGTTGGGTATCTCGCGTAATGACGGGGGCGGCGTGTGTTCGTTGCTGAAACTGGCTTGCTGCCGCCTGACGCTGGCTGTCGCGTGTTGGAGCAGGTAGCGGCGTGGCGCTCATTCCGCCTTTAACATCGGTTTGGTGAAACCGCTTTGCCATATCCTGATCATGATAAGGCATACCATCGCGGTAATTCGGATTGTGCCGCCATGCCATATTCTTATCAGTAAGATGCTCACCGGTGATACGGTTGAAATTGTTGACGTCGATATTGATGTTGTCGCCGTTGTGTTGCCAGTCATTACCGTCACGATGACCGCCATCGTGGTGATGATAATCATCATCGTCATGATGATGATGGTCATGATCGTCGTCGTCCCAGTCGATGCTGCTGAATAGTGCGTATGTGGTAGCAACGCCCATGCTATAGCCGAATCCGCGCACAAAGCTGTCAACAAACGGTTCTCCGGCTGGCGGCGGCAGATAAACTGGCGGATAAGCGGTATTGGCCCAACTGCCGTAAACCACGTTTGGGTTGTAGTTCGGAATATAAACCACATCCGGATTGGCTGGCTCAATGGTTATTACGGTCGGTGCAGGTTCTGCGACGACGGGGCTGGACGTAGAAACGGTATTTGATTGTGTGGCAGGGGCGTTGGCGGGCTGATTTACCGGTACGACTTTTTTCGTTGTCGTGATGATCTTTTGTTCCGTTGATGACTTCAGCGAGCCGGTTTGTTGCGCCAGTTGCCGCAATCGCTGTACCGAGTCCATCACGTCCTGCGGCTGCGCCAGAAAAGCATCGCCCAGGTTTTGCACCCATTGCGGGTTTTCGCCCATCAATGCCATCAATTGTGGAAAGGCCACCAGTGATTTAACGCTGGCGTCCCACGGCTGGTCAGATACCGCCTGAATAGCAGCATCGCCTTGTTTAAGTGGGTTATCGTGCGACCATTGTACTGCTTGCGCAACGTTTGTCGGATAGGTTGATGCCATCAGCACCTGCGAAAGTAGGGCGTCGGGGTATAGCGCGACAGGTGCAACCCATTGATCTATTTGAGCAGTGCTGAATGCGGATTTGACGACGGCAGGTGTTACAGGAGGCACGGAAACCGTTGCAGGAAGCGTAACTGCGGAGATGTCAGGCGCAGTCTGTTGTGTCGATTGCGCTTCCACAGGCGCTTCCACTGTGCGGCTTTTTATATATAGCCCGGCAGAGGCGGCACAAAGCCCGGCACTGCAAATTAGCGCCAGCACATGGGGTTTAAACGGCAAAGTCATTTTCATAATTCGGATCTCAAGGAAATCGCAATGGTCGGCGAACTGCCACCCGCAGGTGCTGTGAATCCGAGTATAAAGAGGCCGTAGTTTAAATTTTGACTAATCTTGGGATTCGTTGAGAAAGGTGATTATCACCATGCGAATTAACGAAGTTTTTACGGAGGGAAACATTCTCTAGACTATCCTTAACGATTCAGCCACTTTTTTATGTTGCTTTTTTGTAAACAGATTAACACATCGTCAAAATCCTGCTATTCTGCCCGTTGCGGTACTGGGCATTTACCCTACAAACTGCTGTCTCACAGGAGCGTGAAGAGAATCGCCTGCCGCACTATGACAATGAGAGCGAGGAGAACCGTCGTGCTAGAAGAATACCGTAAGCACGTAGCTGAGCGTGCCGCTGAGGGGATTGCGCCCAAACCCCTGGATGCAAACCAAATGGCCGCACTTGTAGAGCTGCTGAAAAACCCGCCCGCGGGCGAAGAAGAATTCCTGTTAGATCTGTTAACCAACCGTGTTCCCCCTGGCGTCGATGAAGCCGCCTATGTCAAAGCAGGCTTCCTGGCTGCTGTCGCCAAAGGCGAAGCTAAATCCCCGCTGCTGACTCCGGAAAAAGCCATTGAACTGCTGGGCACTATGCAGGGTGGTTACAACATTCATCCGCTGATCGACGCGCTGGATGATGCCAAACTGGCACCGATCGCTGCCAAAGCACTTTCTCACACGCTGCTGATGTTCGATAACTTCTATGACGTAGAAGAGAAAGCCAAAGCAGGTAACGAATATGCGAAGCAGGTAATGCAGTCCTGGGCGGATGCCGAATGGTTCCTGAATCGCCCGGCGCTGGCTGAAAAACTGACCGTTACCGTCTTCAAAGTGACCGGCGAAACCAACACCGATGACCTTTCTCCGGCACCGGATGCGTGGTCACGCCCGGATATCCCACTGCACGCGCTGGCGATGCTGAAAAACGCCCGTGAAGGTATTGAGCCAGATCAGCCTGGTGTTGTTGGCCCGATCAAACAGATTGAAGCTCTGCAACAGAAAGGTTTCCCGCTGGCGTACGTCGGTGACGTTGTGGGTACGGGTTCATCGCGTAAATCCGCCACGAACTCCGTTCTGTGGTTTATGGGCGATGATATTCCACATGTGCCGAACAAACGCGGCGGTGGTTTGTGCCTCGGCGGTAAAATTGCACCAATCTTTTTTAACACGATGGAAGACGCGGGTGGAGCGATCAAGCATATCGTTTCATGTAAATA
>OFHA01002301.1_pt1 | contig 11417 bp, 10 predicted proteins | sample 1521891 | NCBI WGS metagenome assembly OFHA01 (sample SAMEA3504089, study PRJEB24116) | mouse gut metagenome | biome: mouse gut; feature: mouse-associated habitat; material: faeces | place: Denmark | collected 2011 | reverse complement strand
GCCTGTTTTCCGGGATATTTTTAAGCTGGTAGAGTGCAAATTGGTTCACATCCATCATTCATCCTCCACCGGTTCCTCTTTGTGCGGTTCCAAATCCATGTTTAAAAATGCTTCATCCGTAAGGAACCACAGCTTTTCCAGTGTGCTGTTAATAAGTGAGAGCATTTCTTCATCCCTGCCTATGTAGGGGATTACGTTATGTATTTCCTCTATGGTTGCCTGCCTGCTTTCCTTTTGGAACATTGCCATCAGGAAATATTCATTTTCCTCAAATCTCACCATCATAATTCCGATTCTCCTTTCTTTTTTATCTGTGCTTTCTGCCCCTGTTTTTCCTGTCCCGGCTTTTCCTTCCCCTGCGCTTTCATCCTTGCCTGCCGTTCCCGGAGGGCATTTAAGACAGACTGCTTCTTACTGCCACCGGATATGGCTCTGTCTGTTTTGGTGGCATTTTCAGCCGCTTTTTTCAGTTCTGCAGGCTGCTTTTCGGATACCTCTGTATCTCCATCTCGTACCTCTGTGACTGGATTCCTGTTTTCTTCCATCTGAACAGCTTTTCTTTCCTTTACCTCTGGCATTGTCTGTTGCGGAAGCGCTGCTTTCTCTTCCGGATCTGATACCTCCTGCTCCGTTCTTTGTTCCAAAAGGATTGCTTCCATATCCGCAATCGCTTTCTGCACCAGCGGGCTTTCTCTGTAATGAGGGATTTCATTGATAAATTCCGTTTGGATTTCTCCCACCACCATGAGGTCACAAGTCGTACCATCATAGATGCTGTCATCCTCTAATTGAATACCGATACTTTTTATGCCATTTATCCTGTCTGCCGGAATTTTTTCATATAATTCCATTGCTTCCTGCAATGTCTCCAAACGGTCGTGATATTCTCCCAATATATGAAATTCTGAACACTCTGCCATATAAAATGTTATAGACTGTTTCCGGTCTGCCCACCCATTACTTTCAGGAATCTCAATATAGCCTTGTTTTTCATCCAGATATTTCTCCGCACTTTCCAAATATTCTTCTAAACTCCCGGTCTGTTCCGTAGAGATTGGATTGATGTCAACCGGGATTCCTGCTATCTTTAATCCATCCTCATGAAGCGCACTGAAAAAAGCATCCTCCTTCAGATTGCCGCTGTAAGACACCACAACATCTATATCCAAACAAAACCCTGAGCCGTTTCCGTAAAAGATGTTATGACTATGAGACGCTTCATGGTGTGGATTTATACCACGACTGTGTAAAAGATCTCAGCGGCAAAATCGGTAAGATAATGAAGCTGAATGGACGCATACGCCGTATGGATTCCATGATGATAGAATCCAACATTCGTTTTCTGAGCCGTATGGAACTGATCTACACCTGTATATCCAAATTGGTTGTTTATCTTACAAAGAAGCAGCCCGATATGGTTTCTGAACCACTAAAACATTACGCAGACCCGAATGATTATAACCGCATCTTTTATCATCAGAGAAATGATGATATGGAGACAATGATTCAAACCCTGCTGACAGACAGTGACTGCTTGCTGGAACTGTGCAAAACAGATTTCGAAGAAGCGACGGAATATCAGCTTTTTGTCAGATGCCTTTCTGACCAGACAGTTGTTGAAAATGATAAACGTCGTCTGAAAACCAGGGAAGATGGCACCATGAATTCGTCGGCACTTCAAAATCCATCCGATCCGGATGCCACTTACAGGAATAAATCCGGTAAGCTTTATAGAGGCTACGTAGCCAACCTGGAAGAAACCGTTGGCAAAAATGGCTCTGTAGTGACGGATTATCAGTTTGATAAAAATACACATACGGATAGCCATTTCCTTCAGGAATCGCTTTCACAAATGGAAAAATCCCAAGAAGAAATCATTCTGGTTACAGATGGCGGTTATGATGGCCAGGACAATGTAGCTCTCGCAAAAGAGAAGAATGTCAGGCTGGTAACTACCGCATTGATCGGTAAAGAAGCTCCGGATGCTTTGGCTAATTTCGAATTCAATGAAGATGGCACCCGTCTCTTGAAATGTGCTGCAGGACATGAACCTGTAAGCCAGTCTTATACTAAAACAACAAGGCAATGCAGAGTTTCATTTGACCGAAATCATTGTGTCGGCTGTCCGTATCAGGAACAGTGCCGTCCCAAGATCTATAAAAAAGTTGCTACGTTTATCACCTCAAAAAATGCATCTAACAGAGCAAAAAGCCAGAGATATATGCAAAGCGAGGAATTCGGCAATTTAGCGAGGTTAAGAAATGGTGTGGAAACCATTCCTGCCAATATTCGAAAGAATTACCATCTTGACAAACTTCCAAGAGGGAAACAACGGGGTAAATTCTTCTTCGGCAGCAAAATAGCAGCTTTAAATTTCAGGAAACTCTTTGGATTCCGAAAGGGTTTAGGGAACTATGCCCAGAATCCGGTATTAGCGTAGATATCAGCCTGAAGTGCGCCAATGATTCTAAGTTAATGAAGCCGCTTATGGCATATATACTGTAAAATATTAAATTTTCAAGGTTCATGTGGAGGTTCAAACATAGAAAACACTATGTTTTGACCCCAGCATCATGACATTTGTCTAATAAGATATAAAACTCATTCGTAAATCTGTTGAGCCACCTTAAGTTCTCGTGCTCAACAACTTAGAAAAAGATACGATGCAGGAGCGGACGAACAAAAAGAACTGTTATCCTGATTTGAAAATGCACTCGTTTATCTGATACTGCAGTGGTTTGATGTGATCGAAGAAGCTAATGTGTCATCCAATCTCCTTTTCTAGTGATGGGCCACAGAAACCATCGAACAGGGCTGGCTGTTCATCCCATTTCCTATTCCTCTACTCTTAACCCCTCCCATTGGTATGATTCGTTGCCAGAACACGTACTTCTGATTTGGAATGGCCTGCGATCAGCAGGCCCAGAGGGCTTATGGGAGTATCCTTTTTTCAAGTGAAACTTTTATCTTACCGTATTTTTCAGTTGCTAATGCGTGGAATTCCAGGATTTCAATTGTAGAAAGAAATAAATTTTCATTGGTTTCCAAAATATTTAGCACTTTTTCATACGTTTTCAGCAAATATTCCTAAGGATTTTCTGATCTACCTTCTCCAGCTACAATTGTAGCTGTTAGACATTTAGACTAGATCCCTGCATTATAGATGACCGGCTATGGCAGCCATACAGCAGATAAAGGATAAACACTATATGCTAAGCCTGGAAGGAAAACTTAGGGAAAATAAGGAATATAAGCCTATGTCTTCGACTGCTATCGTTGATTATTCTTTTAAAAACTTTTTCGCGTCTTTCAAAAAACTTACCGTAATCAACACAATAACCGCCCCAATGGGAAATGCCGCAATAATACTCACGGACTGCAGATTACTCATGGAGCTGTCTGAGAAAATCAATGCAATTGGTAACAGAATCAGCAGAATACACCAGATCAATTCGATCAATTTGTGCGGTGTCTCATTTTCCGCCAGCCGATGATAACTGTAGCAGGAACCGATCAGGGCAATGGAATCGAAGGAAGTAGCATAGAATGCAATCATCGTGACCAATACCAAAGCCAAAACCAGTGGAGCACAGGGCAGAGTTTGAATAATGGAAATAATAATTTCATACAGATCACCGGACTCGGTGTACATAGTTACAAAATCAACGGTTCCGGAAACTTGCTTTTCCAGGGAATAGTTTCCCAGAATGATGAAGCTCAAAATAGTAGATCCGACACCAAAACCATATCCTCCAAGGATCGTCTGACGGATCGTGCGTCCCCGGGAAATATTTCCGATAAAGAACGGTGCCGCCACACACCATACCATCCAATAGGCCCAGTAAAAGATCGTCCAGTTCTGGGGAAAGGATGTGGTCCGCTCAGGATCTGTAAAAGTGGCAAGCTCCAGGAAATTTTGTGCCATTCTTCCCAGGGCGGAAAAGCCGGTTTCCACAATGTATCCCATTTTTCCTCCAAACAACAACACATAGATCAGAAGTCCGAAAAAAAGATAAATACAGGCTTTTGCCAGGAGACTGATTCCCTTGAATCCATGAAGCAGAGAATAGGTATAGACTACACATGTAACAATCAGGATTACAATTGTGACCACGGTTCGGTTCAGTTCCACTGGAACAAACTCATTGATAATACCCGCCATCAGCGGTGTTGCCAGGCTGAAGGTGGTTGCAGTTCCGGCAAGAAGAGCAAATACAGCCAGCAGATCGATCAATCTTCCGCCAATGCCGTCGGTGTATTTCCCAAGAATCGGCCGGCATGCCTCCGAATATTTTTGCCGGTCTCTTCTGCGTACATGTAGCATAAAACCGAAAGAAACTGCCAGCATTAGATAAAAGCCCCATGGAATCAGACTCCAATGGAACAGCGGATACACGCTGGCCCAGTCCTGGATGCTTCCAAGCTCTGCAATATGGGGATCCGCAGCATATAAAATCCACTCCGAAAAAGAGTAGAATAAAATATCAGCGGCAAGGCCTGCTGTGAACATCATGGAACCCCAGGTAAAAAAAGAATATTTCGGTTTTTTATCCTGGGCGCCAAGAACGATGTTTCCATATTTGGATCCAGCAACAAAAAGAGTCATGCCGAAAATTCCAAGTCCGATGATCAGATAATAGATTCCGAAAGTATCGCCCAGCACATGACGGACCTGACTGATCACCAGATTCGACTGTTCCGGAAATAGAAAAAACAAAAGGCTCATGACAATCACCATGGTCAGCGGCAAAAGCGTGATCATCCAGTCAATCCTGCCGGCCCCGGTTTTCATAGATGTTTTTTTATTCATTGTTTCTCCCGCCATTCTTTCTTCTTATAAGTTGGATCAATCTCTGTCAGTTCCTCATAGGTGTCAATTTCCACTATGTCTCCGGGCTTCATCTCGCAAATGCCCAGTTCATATTCTCCTGGATAACAAAATATGGCTACATCATCCCAGTAAATCTGGTTATTTTTTTTAACTGCGAATTCTGTTTCCAGATGATGTTTTAGTTTTCGGCCATCCTCGGCACTCCACCTGGAGATACTGAACAATCGCCATCCCTTCTTGCCCCCGTCTCGGCTGCAGTGGGTCACAATGCCGTTTTCCACGGTCAGAAGCCATTCATCCGTCTGCTGTTCGGTCCATAAAACATTATAACCAGAACGCTCAAAGAAAGGATTCAATACTTCCGGATGATAAATCATCTGATCACCATCCAGGATGATGGCATCTTCAAGATAATCTCTCGCCATATATAAGGAAGAAATATTATTGCAGCTTTTATAATAAGGATTTTCGATCAGTTGAACCTGTGGATATGTTTTACTCCATTGTTCAAATTGCTCTTTTTGATACCCTACAACCACATAGATCTCATGAATTCCCTGCTGATAAAGCCCCTGGATCACTGTGTCAATCATTCGTATTCCATTTACTTTTACCAGCGGTTTCGGAGTTTTAAGAGTAATCGGATACATCCGCTTACCGATTCCCGCAGCCATAATAATTGCCCGTTTTATCTGATGCATGTTTATGAATTCACCATCCATTCTTTCTGAACAATCTTATAATAGTCTTTCGCATATCGGTACTGGCGAAGCGAGTATTCCCCAAAATCTACGCCAAACATCCTCTTATACTCACACCAGTTACTCCATAAAAGTCCGCAAGCTGCAATATAGCAATAAATTTTAACGCGAGTTTCCCGGGAACAACCCTCCGGAAAATATGCGTGAATCAATTGATCAACATGTGCTTTGTCATACAACGAGTAAATGCAAAACATGGCGATATCCACATGGGGATCCTGCATAGCCGCATACTCCCAGTCAATCAGACGAATTTCCTCCCTTCCGGCACTTCCGACAAACAAAAAGTTATCTGGCACAGCATCAATATGAGCCAGAACATGTTGTTCTGCGTGGCATTCGATATACGCTTTTAAAGACCATACCTGTTCTTTTGTCTTATTATAATCTTTATATACGGATCTGGCTCCCTGCCACAAAGATTCGTAGAATTGGATCTGACCAAACAGGTCAAAAGTGTGTGCCACTGTTAGTTTTTGTTCATGAAATGCACGCAGATTCCGCATACATGTAGCAACATCCTCCGGGTCAAATGGATCGCATACCCGCGCATTTTCCAGAAATTTTGTGATTTTATAACCGTTTGCTGCGTTGATGTAGACAACGTCGTCACAGATTCCTTTTCCAAGAATCATCTGATAGACTTGTTTTTCTTTTCGGCGGTCAATCAGCTGATTTGCGCCTTCGCCAGGGATTCTCATGATGTATTTTTCGCCTTTGCAGGAGAAGAGGAAGGAATGGTTGGTCATACCTTTCTTCAAAACTGCAATATCTGTGATCTTAGCTGTTTCCACCTGCAGGACCTCCGCAATTGTAGTGATTGCATCAGATTTTAGCTGGTTGGAATTGTCATCCAGTTCCCGAAGTTGTTCATAAGTATTGATTTCCACGACATTTGACGAGTGGACCACACGTGCCAGTACAATCATACGCTCCTTCTGAAAGAGTGCTTCCTCCCAGAAAGAACCGTCATAGCGTGAATCCTGACTGAGTTCCAGAATTCGGCTGCGCACCACCGCAGCCTGTTCTTCTGCAAGATACGAAATTCCAACCATAGCGTTGCCGCTTGCCTGATCCGGCACAGAGATCAGTTCCATTTTTCGATTCACCCGGACCCAGCTGTCATCGTCCACCAGGTTACTCACCATGTACCAGGAATACAGCTCTTCCTTTCGAAATGGATTCTGCTCACACCAGATGTCACAGGGTACGATATAAGTGTTGGACAGATAAGGTAACGCCCGTTTTAAAGAATGTAGATTGTTTTTGGAAGCATACTCCGGATTCACAATCAGTTCTACATCATATTTATCCATCAGATATTCATACTGTTCCTTCATAAATCCAACTACGATATAGATTTTGTAGATTTCTGCTTCATGAAGCTGCCGAATGATCCTTTCAATCAGTATTTCTCCGTATGCTTCCAAAAGTCCTTTCGGGGTCTCTGTATTAATGGGAATCATTCGCATGCCAAAGCCTGCTGCAAGGATAATTGCATTCTTTGGCGCTTTATCACGGAATTCCTTCTGAGCTTTGTTGGTAAGTCTGATATTATCGTCAAGATATCCTTCTTTTATTAAATTTTTAATAGAGCGGTTTACAACTCCCAGTGAGTGACCACTATATTCAGAAAGGATGCGCTGGTTGATAAAAGGTTCCAATAACAGCGCGGATAAAATGTCTCGTTCTTGTTTGTTCATATATCTCTCCTTTTTTATTTTCATGATATATGTATTTTATATTTTCGTGAACAATCGTCAAACTGATATTACCATATCATAAGAAAAAAAGATAGATAGAACGTATATTCGAATCTACTCCAACGAATACTTTTTTTGCTGAAATCTGAATATCTTTTCAACACTGTCTGATATGATATTATTTTTGATACACTTTATAATAGTGATGTCCTATGCGTTCCGCCTCTGGAGGAAGCTGCATATAATCTCCATATTCATGGCGCAGGATCTTATCATAATCTCTTGGAACCCGAAACATATATTTTTCAAAGGGCATCATCACAGATTCATCAAACCATTCTCTGAGAAAGATATCTTTTTCTCCCCAGGAAAGCCATATGACACAGCCAATGTATTTGCTGCTGTCATATTCCCGCATATGTGCCAGTGCTTCTAACTTTTTCTGAAAGAAATCCTTTCCGCACAGCCGGGCAAAGAGAAAGACTGGAAATTTCAACACTCGTCTTGGCAAAGAAGTAGTAGTTTCTATGGCAAAGTGCTTTCGGGTTGCCTGATAGCACAGAGAGGACAGCCGGTCCCCTTTTAAACCGTAGGTCAGTGCCTCTTTTCTTGTATTTCCCAGGCCGTCGTATGGATAAATATCAATAAACACGCCCATTCCAAAAGGTTTTTCATTTGACATTTCAAGCACAAACCGGTCATCGCTGATCCGTGTTATCATATAAGGATATTCCGGACAGGATTCCCGGTTAAAAACTTTCAGGTTGGGATAATCAGAAATATGTAAGGACAGATAAATAAGTAACCGGTCATAATCCGGCCGCGGCATCATAATATCCACATCGTCATCCCAGGGGATGTAACCCTGGTGCCGGATCGCACCGATCAGGGTTCCGTATACGAGGAAGTAGCGCAGGGACTGTTCTTCACAAATATCAGAAATGGTCTTAAGTATTTCCAATGAAATGGCTTGTGTTTCTTGGATTGAGAGTTCACGTTTCATTTTAAGTCTCCTTATTATTTAAACATATTTTTGAAATAAGGGAATTTTCTTTTGAATATATGTGATGAAAAAACCTATCGTCATTGCGATAAAACACATTATAAATGCTACTAACATATCATTGATTTTTAAAGAAATTAAATAATTCCATAACTTATTGTAACTTTCAGTACCCATAATCAATAAGTGCCATAAGTAAATTCCCAGAGTGTTATTTCCTACTGCACATATTATTTTTATTATCTTTTGTGATAAGAGGATTTTGGATATAAACCATTTGACTGTCACATATATGGTAACACAGTTTATAAAAACAAAAGAATAGTAAAACGTCTGAGAGACTGTTTCGCTACAAACTCCTTCATATATTATTTTTAAATAGGTTGTAAAACATGTTAAAAAAATTGTGATAATATCTATACACCATAATAAAATAATCTTTTTACCAGATATATGATATCGAGTTTCCAAAAAATAACCAAGACATGGATATATTACGATATCCGTCGCCAACCATTCAGGTATCAAGTAGTCATATAAGATATATTTATCTTTAAAAATAATATATTGCATTATCGGAATTAACCCTTTGAAAATAATCACAAGGCAAAACATATGATAATAATTTTGATCACTAAGATTTTGTGCTAATGTTCTCAAAAAAGGGAGGCACATTAAATAGGCTATAAAAGAATATAAATACCAGTATGAATGACTCCAATTGCCCATATAAAAAACAGAAAGAAATCGAGAAACATTCAGATCTTCATCACCTATAAGAACCTTTCTGATATAATATATGGCAGAATATATAAATAGCAAAAATACTATTTTTAAAATTCTTTTTATCCAAAGATTTTTTAGACTATATTCACTTTTACATAATAACAATGCTCCTGATATTGCCCAAAATAATGGAACTGAAAATTTACAGAATACAGATATTAATATATATATCCACCAAATACCCCCCCCCATGGTTTTGTGGAAAATAAGAAAAAACCCTTATTAGAAGTATGATTAAAAATCACAAAAAAGCAGGCTAGAATTCGCATTGCTTCTAAGTAAACTATTTTATTTTCACATTGTAAACTATTACTTCTATGGTCATTTTTTTTGTTCATCTTTATCAATAATATTGCTTTGTGCAATGATATAATGTGGCCGATTTTTAGTTTCCATATATATTTTGGCAATATATTGTCCTATAATTCCAAGACATAATAATTGAACACCACCAATAAAAATTATAATACAAATAGTAGATGCCCATCCCGCAACGGGATCTCCCCAAAATAATTTTCGGGCAACAAGAAATAAAAGCCCCAAAAAAGAGAAAAATGTCATAGAAATACCAAACCAAGAGGCTATATTGAGAGGAACCTGGGAAAAATTAATAATTCCATCAATTCCATATTTAAATAGTTTTACAAAATTCCATTTTGTCGTGCCAGCAACTCGCTCTATATTATCGTATGATAACCAATAGGTCCGAAAACCAACCCAACCAAAAATACCTTTAGAAAAACGATTATATTCTGTCATAGATGTAATTGCATCTACCATTTTTCTCTTCATCAGACGAAAATCTCTTGCTCCATCTACTATATCTGCATCTGAGATATAATTGATAATTTTATAAAATTTTCTTGCAAACCAGCTTCTTACACGTGGTTCTCCTGTGCGATTGGATCTACGTGTAGCTACACAGTCATAACCGCCTTCTTCAAGTATTTCTATCATCTGTGGTAACAGAGACGGAGGATCTTGCATATCTGCGTCCATAACTGCTATATATTTTCCATGTGTGCTTTTTAGTCCTGCATATATAGCTGCTTCTTTCCCGAAGTTTCGAGAAAAAGACAGCCAAAATATATGTATATCCTTCAGAGCTATATCTTTAATTACATCCAATGTATGGTCAGTTGATCCGTCATCCACAAATATTACTTCATACTTATAGGCTATTTTTTCCATAATATCTTTTAATGAATGATAAAAAGCGAGGAGTGATTCTTCTTCATTAAAACATGGTACTACTAATGAAAGCATTGGGGGGTTACCTCCTACTCTGTATGACTCAGTTTGTAAATGCAAAAATTGTTAGAACCCAGATTTCCGTTTTCAATAACAGTTTGATAAGAGTAATTCTGTAATCTTAGCTGCTCTGTTAATTTTTCATCAATAACAGATGATAAAAATAGCCAATAGTTAATTGAATGGTCTAATTCTTGTATATCATCCTGATTTAAATAAATATAAGTGCAATCAGGATAATAGCATTCCATAATACACTGTTTTATAGGTGCATTTATTAACAATATCATATTGTCACCAGTAATATCCTTTGTGGCTTCTATTGTTTTTCGGACCATATTATTTTCAGAAGATTCAATAGTACAAATTTTTTTATAAGCTGGGATCATACTACATAGCATTAAAGACAATAGTAATACTGTATATATTTTTTTCCATCTGCATTTCGATACACCAATACCTAAAATTAACCATGCAATAATTGATACTGGATAAACATATTTGGGTGTAAACATTGGCCTGAATATTTTAGAAACTCCGATACCAACTGCAATTGTACCCCCAATAATGAAATAACCAATTCCTATCCATATTACAGTCTTATTCAGGCGAAAGTGAAGAATACGGTCTGCCTGGGGGAGGGTATTACTTTTTGAAATGACTTCTGTTTCATATAAAAAACATATTATAGTTGTTGCTATCATAAAATAGAAGAAATATATTTGGAAATATCCGCTAAACAAATAATAAATACATGCTTTCCACGAAGGTACTACGGTCATCCAGTAATTTTCAGAGGTTCTTTCGAAAGTATTGATAAGAACAAATAGCCACGGAAGATAGCCTAAGACTGTTACGACACACATAATTAACGTTCGCATAATATGTTCGCGTTTATATAAATTATATAAAATGAGCATAAGTATTAATCATTTAGAAAACTATTAGATGGGAACATTGTTATATGACAACCCAGACTCTGCAAGCAAGAGAAAAAAATTAATAGCTAGAGAAGCATCTTCAGTGTTTTGCATACCTTAATACAGTTCCAAAATTAGAGCTCAGAGGGAAAAAACAGAACC
>OFHA01002300.1_pt1 | contig 11419 bp, 12 predicted proteins | sample 1521891 | NCBI WGS metagenome assembly OFHA01 (sample SAMEA3504089, study PRJEB24116) | mouse gut metagenome | biome: mouse gut; feature: mouse-associated habitat; material: faeces | place: Denmark | collected 2011 | reverse complement strand
CGGCCCGGACGCCCCTAAAGCCGCTGCCATCCTCGCCCCTGCGGAACCGCCCCACAGTGAATAATCCGATGTATCAACCGAAAGCTCCTGCGCCCGGTCAAAAATAACGGTTATGGCCCTTGCCAGATCCTCGCAGGCTGCCTGCTGGCCGCCGCTGCGGTAAATAAGCGCAAATGCATTGTATCCCTTTTTGCTCAGTTCAAGCGCAGCCGGAAAGCTGTCATGCATCGCGCCCACATAGGCAAATCCCCCGCCGGCATTCAATACGGCAAATTTCTGCCCCGGCGTGCCACGGAAGAAGAACAGCCCTGTATTTTCCTTATCCGGATCTGCTTTCTTCTCTTCATCCGTATAAATATCATAAAAAACAGTCTGCCCGGCTGCTGCACGCGTCAGAAGCGTATTGACAACCTCTACGGTGGCAGAAGTGTCTACATGATGATACCATGTCAGAATATCCCCGACCCGCCCAAGCGTCAGGCTGCTGCTGATGGTGCGGTCAGCTGGAAACAGCAGCCTTCCATACCCTTCCAGCAGCGGATGCTTCATTACATCGCGTACCAGGGTATTTTCGTTTACATATTCTGTGATTTTCTCCGGAGTCTCCAGATCATCCGGTTTTATTTCCTTTCCCGTTTCATCCGCTCCTGTCTGGCTGTTTCCACGGTTCCTGACCAGAATCTTCACAAACGAAGATGTCTTTTTGTACTTCTTTCCTGAAACGGTAAAAGTGACCCTCGCATTTCCATTTTTCAATGCCCGGATCTTCCCGCTTTTACTTACGGAAACCACTTCCGGGGCAGATGAACGGAAAAACAGGATGCCAGCCGCCTTCTTTGGACGTGTATGTACGTGCAGCTTTACCGTACCGCCCGCAGACATTTTATATGTCTTTTTTGTCACATCATGGTTTCCGATCACAGCCCGTATTTTTGTTACGTTGTTTTTTTCTGACGCGCCTGCATGCAAGGCATTTACTGCAAACAGTATCATTACTGCGATCAAAAGTGAACATACCCGGCGATATTTTTTTGCTTTCATTTTCATCCCTATTAGCCCTTTCCTTTCTGACTTCAAAATACATCTTTGCGCCCATACTTTCCAGACGGATCAGCCTGTTTTCCACTTTCTTCAACATCTTCTTTGCTCCGCGCCGGTCAGCGTTTCCGCACCTGATTCCGCCTATCCTGATGGAAGGATCCCCGCAGAAAAGCTCCAAAATAATGCCCTGCACAGACGAACACCGCTGCTGCTGCCATATAATCGAATAAATACAGCACAACCGGTTCCTCAAAATCAAAGAATACAAAATGGCTTTTCAAAAACATATAACTGCCAATTTCCCGCTTTTTAAAAGCGTATACGCCATATCCCACAAGAAAGGCAGCAATGGCACGAAGCGCCCACTTTCGGGTGCCTGATGATGTCTTTGCCATCTTTTCGGCCATGCCCATCATCATATTCCAGTGGAAACCCAGATGCAGGCCCATAAACACGAATCCCCAGTAGGCTGACAGCATATGCAGGATTCTCCCGAAGGCACCTTTGCCATGGACAGGCAGAAAGGCAAATACATGGCGGGAAAGGATGATCCCGCTGATCAGGGAACCCAGCATGGAGATCAGGACCAGCGCTGCGAGAACCGTCTGCATAACCCGCAAAGCCGTGTACTTTCCACGGAACAGATTTTTGATCCATTTCCTGTTGAGGATATGATGCAGGATAAACAGTACAAACATACCCATTCCAATCCACTCATGCGCCGCCTGTCCTCCAATCTGCTCATATGCCATTAACAGAAGCAGCGCCACCGACATAAGCAGGTCTGTGGCTATTTTCAGTTTTATCTTTGTTTTCATCCCGGCATCCCCCAGCTTCTATAAAAATCACCAGCAGTTGCGTCTGCGCTGCCTGCGCGTTCCAGTCAGCGGATAAAATCCGTCCTTTGAAACGCTTCCTTTTCCGGCAGTCCGTATGCTTCTTTTCCCAGGGCTATGCTCTTCATCAGAAATATCATGTTTGCTGCCAGCGTCCGCATCCCCTGTAAGCCTTCCGCATCCTGTGCCGCTTCGCCGATTTCCCTGCCGTGGATACTGTTCCAATACTGTCCGGAGGCTACCGGCATCCCTGAAATGGTAAAAAACTTATTCAGTTCATCAAAAGCCGAGGACAATCCGCCCCTGCGTGCAGCCACAACAGCCGCCCCGACTTTCATTGTCTTGTCAAAAGCTGTGCTGAAAAACAGCCGTGTCAAAAATGCCACCAGTGTTGCATTGGCAGATATGCATAATAGACCGGGCTCCCTGCCACAAGACCGTCACATTCCTCAAATTTAGCCGCTGTTTCATTCACCACATCCCCGAATACACACTTACCGCTTTTCAGGCAGGACCGGCAGGCGACACAGCCCCGGATATCCCTGTTCCCAATATGCAGGATTTCTGTTTCAATTCCCTCCCTGGAAAAAATTTTTTCCATCTCATGCAATGCAATATAGGTATTGCCCTCCTTATGCGGGCTGCCGTTGATCATTAAAACTTTCATTTTGTCCCCTTTCCCATGCACTCCTTCAGAATCTCATAAACCTCATCATGCGTCAGCTTCCTGCAGCACCCTGCTGTAAGGTTCGTGGAATCGGCAACTGCACGAAGATCGGTTCCTTCCGAAATTCCCATCTGCGCAAAGCTTGCTGGCAGCCCGATTTCTTCTATGAAATTCGCAAGCGCCTCCACTCCGGCAAGCGCCGTTTCTTCCGTGCTGCCCTTTTCTTCAATCCCCCACACATTTTTTGCAAAGCGTGCAAACCGGGCCGCGCCGTCCCTGCAGATATGGCGGTACAGCACAGGATGGATGACCGCAAGCCCTTTCCCATGATTACAGTCTGTATAAGCGCCAAGCTGGTGCTCGATCTGGTGCGCCTGGAAATCCGTGATCTTGCCAATTTTCAGGATTCCGTTCTCTGCCATGGAAGACGCCCACATCAGCTCGCTCCTTGCGTCATAATTCCCAGTATCCGCTTTCAGGAGGCGGATATTGCGGATCACGCTGCGCATGACTGCCTCATTGATATCATCAGAAAGATTGTTCTCCTCCGGTTTCCCGAAATAAGTTTCCATGGCATGGCTCAGCGTGTCAAATGCTCCTGAAACCACCTGCTCCACAGGCACGGACAGCGTATAGGACGGATCAAGGAATACAAACTCTGCCTGGGCGCCAAACAGCGCCCCTTTGATCTTCTTTTCCTCATGGGTAATGACCGCGCCTGCATTCATTTCCGAACCGGTTCCCGAAACAGTGACCACCGCACCCATAGGGATAAATTCAGCAGGATAATTTTTTTTCACATTCTCCATATCCCAAATATCTTCCGCCAGCTTTGCCTGGGCGGATACAATTTTACAGCAGTCAATGACGGAGCCGCCTCCCACCGCAAGGATAAAATCCACATGGTTTTTGCGGGCAAGCCCCGCCCCCTCCTGTACTTTTGCATAAGTCGGGTTCGGCATGATGCCGGAAAATTCCACGACTGTTTTTCCTGCTTTTTGTAAAATTACCGTTATCTCGTCATATACCCCATTCTTTTTTATGGAACCGCCGCCATAAGCAAGCATAACCGTATCCCCGGCCTTTTTCAGAAGGCATAAGAGGTACTCTTTCACGCCTCCTTTTCCGAAATATACCTTTGTCTTGTTTTCATAAATAAAGTTATTCATTCCTCCGCTCTCCTTTTATAGTTGTAATCCAGCTTTGCTTCACTGTAACAATCTGCGAAATCAAAAACCCCGCAGATTGATGCAAGATCGTAACAGTTCAGATAACCCTTGAACTGTTACGCATCCGGTCATTGAAAATCGCTACGCGATGGACCGGATGCCCACAACCGTTACTTTTTCATACGGTCTGCGCAGTAAATGCGCAGACCTGCCTGAACTGTTACGCAAAGTCTTTGATTGCCGCTGCTTTTTAACGGTGCAGCCCTGTCAGCATTTCCACCGCTGCCGGGTCATAGTGGGAAAAGAACAGGCTTTCCTTTTCGTCCAGCGCCCGAATTGCCGCCATATCCCCGTCATCCAGCACAAAATCAAACACATCCATATTCTGGATCATACGCTCCCTGTGCGTAGATTTTGGAATTACCACAACACCGCTCTGGATCAGGAAACGAAGGGCTGTCTGTGCGGCGCTCTTAATGTATTTCTTCCCGATTTCTGTCAGGACAGGGTTGGTAAAGAAATCTTTGCGTCCTTCTGCAAAAGGTCCCCATGATTCATGCTGTACGCCATATTTCACCATATATTCATGCGCCTGCGCCTGCTGCTGGAATACATGGGTTTCTACCTGATTGACCGCCGGTTTCACATCTACAAAGCTGCACAGGTCAACCAGACGGTCAGGATAGAAGTTCGACACGCCGATTGCGCGGATCCAGCCTTCTTTATAGGCTTCTTCCATTGCCCGCCAGGTTCCATAATAATCATTGAAAGGCTGGTGGATAAGCGCCAGGTCAATATACTCCGTCTGCAGTTTACGCAGGGATTCCTTTAAAGAAGCCTTTGCTTTTTCGTAGCCGCCGTTACTGATCCATACCTTTGTCGTGATAAATAATTCTTCGCGGGAAACACCGCATCTTTTCACCGCATTGCCTACCGCTTCTTCATTCCCGTATGCCTGCGCCGTATCAATGGAGCGGTAGCCGACGCTGACTGCGTCCAGCACACAGCGCTCACATTCCTCATTGCTTACCTGATATACACCGTATCCCAAAACAGGCATTTTAATCCCATTGTTCAAAGTTACATATTCCATCATAATTTTCTCCACAATCTTATTTTGTTATTTCTTCCTGAAAATGTTCATGGTTTTATACTCGCGAAAGCTAAGATTTGCCAAATTTATCGCCCGTATATGCCCGCGAACGCCAATGTATCTGGAAAACTTATTCGTTCGCGGGTATAAAACATCATCCAAGTTTCTCCGATAATTTCTCTGCTTCCGAACGGTTCGTTGCCATTCCAGCATACCCCATCCCATACAGCCCCGCAAAACGTTTCATGGTATATTCTCCGGCCTCCATCATCCACTTTTCCGGCGATGCCCCCTGATAAATAAAATATAATGTCCGCCCGGAAAGGAAACCTTCCTCTACCAGACCATAAAACCGGTCAAGCATATTCCGCACAGAGCCACAGATGTTGTGCCAGTACAGCGGAGAGCCGATTACAATAAGATCTGACTGTTTCATCTTCTCAACTACTGCCTCCAGCTGGTCATCCGGGAAATTCTGCCCGTAGCTTCCAATCCGGTAATCGGTCAGATTTAACGTTTCATACTCCCTTCCTGAAAGCAGCGCCTTAGCAAGCGCCGCCGTATTGCCCTCTTTATTGGGGCTGCCATTGATAAATAAAATTTTCATTTCTGCAGGTCTCCTTTCGTTTTTATTTTTGAACCGCCAAACACCTCTGACATTTCCATTTGATCTAATGCTTTGTCCAGTGTTTCTATCTCCTGCTCCGTGAGCATAATTTCCGCTGCTCTGCCATTTTCTATAAGTCTTGACCGCTTTCTTGTTCCCGGTATTGGTACGATATAATTTTTTTTGCAGAGCATCCATGCAAGGGAAATCTGTGCCGGCGTCGCCTGTTTTTCTTCCGCAATCCGATAAAGCAGGGAAAGCAGCTCCTTATTTTTGTCAATGCCCTCTGATGTAAACTGCGGCATCATGCTCCGGTAATCATACACACTGTCAAAAACCGAATCCTTACCATACTGTGCCGAGAGGAATCCATTTGCCAGCGGTGAAAATGCAACATACCCAATCTGCAGTTCCTCCAATACGGGGAATAAATCCTCATGCCAGCGGGCCATCATGGAATAACGGTTTTGTATTGCCGTTACCGGACAGACCGCATGGGCTCTGCGGATCATATCCTTTGTAGCTTCCGAAAGTCCCCAATGTGTGATTTTGCCTTCCCGTATCAGTTCAGACATTACCCCCGCCACTTCCTCCACCGGTACAGCAGGATCCGGGCGGTGCTGATAATAAATATCAATATGGTCGGTTTCAAGACGCCTCAGTGATCCTTCCACTGATTTTGTATAGCCACAGGTCTGGAATCCGGCACCAGTGATTTGTTGACCTGTGTACTGCCCATGTCAAACCGGATACCAAATTTTGTTGCCAGAACAATTCTGTCACGATATGGCTTCAATGCAGCCCCTGCCAGTTCTTCGTTGTCATGGGGATTATCTGCTGTCCCATACACCTCCGCAGTATCAAAAAAGGTATACCCCATATCCACTGCCTGTGCAATCAGTTCCATCATTTCTTTTTTATCTGCCGGCTTACCGTAGGCATGGCTCATACCCATACAGCCAAGCCCAACGGCAGAAACCATTAAATCTTTTCCAAGTGTTCTGGTCTGCATATTCTCCCTCCCAAATGCATCATTTTTTTCATTATTGCAGCTCAAGACCATTTACCCATTCTACAACTGTTTCTTCCGAAGCCCCGGAACGGAAACGGATGCCTTCCAGCCATTCGCCGGTTCCTGCCGCTTTTTCGAGCAGTTCTCCGCTTTCGCCTAAACCGGAGGAAGAAGACGTACAGAATGGAATTACCGTTTTTCCTGTAAAATCATTCGCAGCTATAAAACCATCTACCGGCCATGCAGCAATTCCCCACCAGATTGGATAACCGATAAAGACCGTGTCGTAAGAATCCCAATTCTCTACAGTGTCTGCCACCAGAGGAACCACCCGCTCCTGTGGATTATCATGCTCACGGGAAACCCGGCTGTTACGGTCTGTCCAGTCCAGATCGTCACTGCTATAACTTTGCGCCGGCTCCAGTTCAAACAGATCCGCATCCTTTGCCGCTGCAATATAATTCGCCACTTCCTCTGTATTTCCCGTAGCGGAGTAGTAGACAACTAATGCCTTGTTACCTGTGTTTTCTGTCGGTTCCAGCTCCTTGTATCCCAAATCTCCCAGCCATGCGATGATGTCCGCTTCAGCGTCCTGCACATTATCTCTGGATACCGTAAATCCATCTTTTATAACATTTGCATCCGGCTCCAGCTCCGCGATCGTGCTGATGGTATTGGAAAAACCGCTGCCTCCATGCGTATTGAAAGGGACAATGTTCTTGCCGGAAAAGTCATAGGCGTCAAAAAACGTATAGAGGATCATAGGCATATCGCCCCACCAGTTAGGATAACCGACAAAAATGGTATCATACTGTTCCAGGTCTTCAATGCTGTCTTTGATGGCAGGTCGGGCATTATCATCCTGCTCCTGTGCCGCCAGGTCAACTAACGTTTCATGATCGACTGGGTAAGGTGTTTCCGGCTCAATGCGGAAAATATCCGCGCCAGTATTTTCCTGAATGACATATGCCACATACTGGGTATTGCCAAGCACTTCGCCATCAACGACCACAACACTGTTATCTTCTTCCTGCGTCATATGATCAGGAGCAGTCGTTTCCGGCATAGAAAAGTAAACAACTAATGTTTTCCCTTCTGTGGCTTCGGAATTCCCCGGGCTGTTCTCCTCTGAAGATTCCGTTTCCGTCCGTGCGGAAGTTTCCGCCTTTTTACTTCCCTCCGTGCTGCCTCCCGCTGCCGTTCCATTCTCCTTTTGTGTATTGCCACAGGCGGCAAGTATAAATACCATCAAAGCGCTAAATAGTATCGCTGTCCATTTTTTCATAAGATAATACTCCTTTCGCAAATTTTTACTTTTTCACACAGCCCTGGCCAGAAGACCTTTGCTGCGTTTTCACCAATAAAATGATTCATGATCTTCCTACTGCGTCTTATCCATAAATTTTGCTGCCCATTCTTTTACTTTTGTTTCTGAATCACCCACATCGCTGCCACGGAGGGACAGGGCTTCATCACTTAAAACTGCTGCGCCTTCTGCAAGCTCCGTTACCCTGTTTACACTGTTTGCCCCGTTTGCGCTCCCATTATGGGAAAAGAACGGGATTACTGTTTTTCCCTCTAAATTATATTCCTCAAGAAATGTCCAGACAGGCATCGGCAGATCATACCACCACACCGGGAAGCCAATGTAAATAACATCATACTGGGCCATAATGTCTGCATCAATATGCGAGGATAATTCCGGGCGTATCCCATTATCAAGTTCATTTTTTGCCCTGTCTGCACAAGCCTCATAATCCTCGCCGTAGGATTCCTCCGGGACAATACGGAACAGTTCCCCGCCTGTTTCCTCTGAAATCCATCTCGCCATCTGCTGCCCATTCCCCGACCAGGAAAAATATGCTGTCAAAACCCTGCTGTCACCACTCACTTCCGCTTCCGGATCATTGTCAATCCCCAAATGGGCTCCCCCTCCTAACAGTTTCAGTCCAGCCACGGCAATCCCTACGATCACTATCACGGCAATCCCTGCAATGAATATTCTTTTCCTTTTCATATCCTGCCTCCTTTACATCTGTTTTTCCCAAAATGCAACTGCATTTTTCATCCATCCTTCCGCCGCTGTCCCTGTGCCAAGGCCGAACCCATGTGAAAGCCCTGAAAAACTCTCAAATTCTGTATCAATGCCAAGGACGCTCATTTGCTCCAGACGGTTCTGCATTGTCCGCCAGTCTGCAATTCCATCATTTTTTCCCACACAGGCATAGGTAGGAGGATCGTCCTTAGAATACTCACTGTGTCCGGTATACTGCATCACAACTGCGCCCGGCCCTGGCAGGTCACCGCCGCCGAAAGCCTCCGTCCCATATGTTCCAAGATATGCCGCCATCCGTGCCCCGGCGCTGCCGCCCCATAAGGAGTAGCAGTCTGTATCGATCTGAAGTTCCTCTGAGTGTTCAAATACAAAGCTGACTGCCCTTGCCAGATCCTCACAGGCAGTCTGCGCTCCGGGACGGTAGATTAATGCAAAAGCATTGTGTCCCTGCTTTGACAGCTCCAGTGCATGGGGAAAACTGTCATGCATCGCGCCTACATAAGCGAATCCTCCCCCTGCATTGCAGATGGCAAATTTCTCACCCGGATTCCCTTTGAAGAAAAATAATCCCGTATCCGCTTTTTCAGGATCATCCGCTTTTTCTTCATCTGTATAAATATCAAAAAATATGTGCTCTCCTGCCTCAGCATGGGTTTTCATGTAATTCACAATCTCCACCGTTTTATCCGGGTCGATATGGCTATACCATGCCAGGCTTAAGCTTTCCAGTGTATCACCACGGTAATAGCCCTCATCCACAGGGAAAATCAGTCTTCCATATCCCCCGAAGACAGGATCTGCTATCACATCAGATATTGCAGTGTTTCGTGTAAATAAATAATTTTCATCCATCTGTGCATCACTTTTACTGTCCTTTCCATTTCCCATACTGTCTGCTGTTGCCCGTGATCCTTCCTCACTGCCCATATCCGTCTGCAGGGTATTCCCACAAGCCCCAGGCAGCATCATAGTGATAATAAGAAAAACGATTGCCAGCGCCTGTTTCAATTTACTCACCTCTTTGGGCCGGGACAATTTACTTCTCCCCTGCTGCATTAAAGTATATAAAAATCGAGGCTCCAGCAGAAGTCTCGATTTGTTCATCAGTTTATACCTAAAGGTTTTAATAAGGAACTGTTCCCTATACAAATAAATTGACCACTAAACCAGCGGCAGACGCAGACACCATAATATAAGCCAGATAAAAAATAAAATTCTTAGCGCCCAGTACAATCTTTAGCGCGCCAAGGTTCGTAATCTTTGTTGCCGGACCGGTTATCATGAAAGCCGCCGCACTGCCCATACTCATGCCGTCACTCAGCCACGCCTGTAAAAGCGGGATTGTTCCGCCGCCGCAGGCATAGAGAGGGACGCCGACTGTTGCCGCCATCAGCACCCCGAACGCCTCATTTCCGCCGAATATGGCTGTCACGGCATCTGCAGGCACATATCTCTGGAAAAGCGCCGAAAGCGCCACGCCAGACAGGAAATACAATCCTGTCGCCCTGATGTTCCTGCCAAGATTCTTGAGAAAACGCAGAACAATACTGGGGTCAGTATCCCGGCTTTTCGGTTCCTCAAAAGCTTCGAACCGGAAAAAAAACATCCCCTGCCGTCCATTTTTACCACAGCAGAACCGCACCAGCAGTCCCGCCGTAACCCCGCACAGAAAACAGGAGACTGTCCTTACTGCCAGGGCTGTTGTCCCAAGCGCTGCACTGTAAATCATCAGCTGCGGGTTCAGTAAAACAGAACTCACCATAAAAGCAGCCAGCCAGTCATCCGAAATGCCATAGCGCGAAAAACTGGCTGCCAGCGGTATGGTTCCGTACATACACAGCGGCGACGCGATCCCCAGCATACTGGCAGGCACTGCCCCGAACGCCCCCAGCTTTTTACCGCTTAAGGACCGCACCGCGTTATGGATATTTTCCTTTGCAAACACAGAGACAGCAGATCCCAGCACCATGCCCAGCACCCAGTAGGGAAAAATCTGCCGCAGCTGAATATCAAAATAATACCAGATATAAACAAACTCTCTGTGCAGTATGTCAGTCATTGATGTCCACCAGCTCATAAGTGCGGCTTCCCAAGCCGATCTCCTGCGCATGCTCCAGGGTATGAAGGCCGTTACGGTCATTTACGCGGTTCTTCAGGGATTCACTGCCCTCCGCCGCAAATGCCAGATCAATGCTGGCCTGGTCAATGGCAACCGGATCACAGGACGCCAGAATCCCGATATCATGAATATCCGGCTCTGCCGGATTGCCGTCGCAGTCGCAGTCAATAGATATATTATTTAACACGCTGACAAAAACAATGCGCTCCCCTTTTCCCAGATAGTCAGAAACGGATTTTCCTGCTTCCGCCATGGATTCTGTAAATGCAGTCTGGTCGCCGCCCCAGGGACTACTGCTGCTCTCCCCTCCGGTATGGATCAGGCATTTGCCTTCCTGACTGCCCAGTCCTATGGAGATATTCTTAATGGCTCCGCCAAAACCCGCCATGGCATGCCCTTTAAAATGGGAAAGCACCAGATAAGAGTCATAATCGCCGAAAGCCGCTCCTACCAGATTTTCAGCAAGCTGGCTGCCGCCCTCCACAGAAAGTCTCATGGAACCATCCTCGTCAAGAATCTGGAAATCTGCAATGTCAGTAAATCCATGGTCTTCCGCCACCTGATAATGCATCGCCGTCTCCGACCTGGAACCGCCGTATGCAGTATTGCATTCCACGATGGTTCCGCCAGCCAGTTCTACCAGATCCTTAATCAGCTCCGGCTTCAGATAATTACTGGCAGGCGGCTCACCAGTAGACAGCTTTACTGCCGTCTTTCCCGCAGGCTCCCAGCCAAGAGCTTCATAAACAGCGACCATACCCTCCGGGGAAATATCACTGGTAAAGTAAACAGTGGAAGCTTCTCCATCAGCAGCCGGTT
>OFHA01002299.1_pt1 | contig 11426 bp, 10 predicted proteins | sample 1521891 | NCBI WGS metagenome assembly OFHA01 (sample SAMEA3504089, study PRJEB24116) | mouse gut metagenome | biome: mouse gut; feature: mouse-associated habitat; material: faeces | place: Denmark | collected 2011 | reverse complement strand
CGATTTTCCTATGCGTCTAAACCCCGGCCAACAACAAGCTGTCGAATTCGTTACCTGACCCTGCGCGGTGCTGGCGGGGGCGAAGCCGGTGATCATTGACTTAAAGGCTGAAAATGAATTCCGTCTCACGGCCCGGGAGCTGGAGGAGGCTATCACGGACAGGACGAAAATACTGGTGCTGCCTTTTCCCAATAATCCCACCGGTGCCATCATGGAGAGAGCGGATCTGGAAGCCATTGCAGAAGTCATCTTAAAACATGACATATATGTCATGTCCGATGAAATTTACAGCGAGATGTCTTACAAGGAAAAACATGTGTCCATAGCCCAGCTTCCGGGGATGAAGGAGCGGACTATACTGATCAACGGATTTTCCAAGGCTTATGCCATGACAGGGTGGCGCCTGGGATATGCCTGCGGCCCGGCCAATATCATTGAGCAGATGATCAAGATTCACCAGTTCGCCATTATGTGCGCGCCCACCACCAGCCAGTATGCGGCAGTGGAGGCGCTGAAAAACGGGGACGAGGATGTGGCGGAAATGTGTACGGCCTACAACCAGAGACGGCGGTATCTGATGCATGCGTTCCGGGAGATGGGGCTGGAGGGTTTCGAGCCATATGGGGCTTTTTACACTTTTCCCTGTATTAAGGAATTCGGCATGACCAGTGACGAGTTTGCCATGAAGTTCCTGGAGGAAGAGAAAGTGGCGGTGGTTCCGGGAACGGCTTTCGGAGACTGCGGGGAGGGCTATCTGCGTCTGTCCTATGCCACGTCCCTGGAAAATCTGAAGACGGCCATGAGCCGGCTGGAAAAATTTGTGAAAAAGCTCCGGCAGGAGCAGAAAAAATAGTGTACTGCCGCGGAAGCCGCGAATGAGGAATACAATGCATATCATATTACACCAACCGGAGATTCCGGGAAATACGGGAAACATTGGGCGTACCTGCGTGGCTGCAGGTGCGCCCCTGCATTTAATAGAGCCATTGGGGTTCTGCCTGGATGAAAAATCTATAAAGCGGGCCGGGCTGGACTATTGGGACAAGCTGAAAGTACACAGATATATGAATTTCGAGGAGTTTTCAGCCAGGAATCCAGGGATAAAGCTGTGGATGGCCACCACCAAGGCCAAAAGGAATTATACGGAGGTTTCCTTTGGGCCCGATGACTATATTATGTTTGGAAAAGAGAGCGCAGGGATCCCGGAGGAAATTCTGGTGGAACAGGAGGAGAACTGTATCAGGATTCCCATGCTGCCGGATATCCGCTCTCTGAATTTATCCAATTCCGTGGCCATTGTGCTCTATGAAGCCCTGCGCCAGAACGGATTTCAGGATATGCAGCGGCAGGGAGAACTTCACAGACTCCACTGGGAAGGGGGAGCGGAGCCTGGCCCGGAGGCCGCCTCTGGAGCAGTTTTGCGCCAGGAGAGGGCCCCAGAGGAGCAAAATTGCGCGCTCCAGGCCGCTTCCTGCCGGAGTTCTGCAGGGAAGGAACAGACAGCGTATGTGGCGCCGGGAGCGGTGGTCTCGGGAAAAGTGTTCCTGGAAGCAGGAGCAAGCGTCTGGTATCATGCGGTGGTGCGGGGAGACAGGGAGAAAGTCCGCATTGGGAGAGGAAGCAATGTCCAGGACAACTGTGTGGTGCATGTGGAGGCAGGGTTTCCCGCAGATATAGGAGAAAATGTGACGGTGGGGCACGGGGCCATTGTCCACGGCTGTACTGTGGGGGACAACACCCTCATCGGCATGGGCTCCATTCTTATGAACGGCTGCAGGGTTGGCAGGAACTGTATTGTAGGCGCGGGAGCTCTGGTGACGGAGGGGACGGTGGTGCCTGACAATTCCCTGGTTCTCGGCAGTCCCGGGCGGGTGGTCAGACAGGTAAAGGGATCGGAGATCGGGGCCAGTCTGAAAAACGCCAGACTTTACGCACAGGAAGCGCAGTCCTGTTTAGAGGTGTACTGCGGTTAAAATATGTGCCGGTTTCCATGCGTTGGAGATTGGCAGGAAGGCAGGGAAACAATGACATTGTCTGAAAAAACAGCAAGTCTTCTTGGGGGAGAAGAATACGAAATCGACAGTATCGGAATGTCCGGATCCCGTGTTTATCTGGGAAAAAACAAGATTTTAAAGGTCCAGGAGCAGGGGGAGGAGGCAGAAAACGAGTATCGTATGCTGCAGTATCTTCAGGGAAAACTTCCTGTTCCCATGCTGTATGCCCATGAGATTTGGGAGGGAAAATCGTATCTGCTGATGAGCAGATGTGAGGGTGAGATGGCCTGTTCCCAATCTTATATGACGGAGCCTGCCCTTCTGTGCAGCCTGCTGGCAAAGGGGTTGAAACTGCTGTGGAGCATGGATGTGGGGGACTGCCCTTCCGACCAGAGACTGCACCGCAAACTTGCCATGGCCCGGTACAATATAGAGAATGGCCTGGTTGATCTGGACAATGTGGAGCCGGATACATTTGGCGAAAAGGGGTTTCAGGATCCTTATGAACTGCTGGAATGGCTGTATGAAAACAAACCGGAAGAGGAACCGGTTTTTTCTCATGGGGATTTCTGCCTTCCCAATCTGTTTGGCGTCCGCAGCAGGGTTAGCGGTTATATCGACCTGGGCAGGGCCGGCATGGCGGATAAGTGGTGCGATATAGCTCTGTGTTACCGCTGTCTGTCCCATAATTACGGCGGAAAGTACAGCATCCAGGGAATGGCTGCCTGGAAGGAGTACGATGATCTTCTTTTGTTCCGGGAACTGGGCATGGAGCCGGACTGGGAGAAAATACGCTATTATATTTTGCTGGATGAACTGTTCTGAACATCTCAACAGAGGAATGACAGCTCTTCACTTTAACTTTTGGAAATTTCTGCCGATATAACTGTCAGATGCGAAGGGAAGGGTCTTTGGATAACCTAGTATAATCCACAACAATTACCACTATGTTTCGCGAAGGATAAATTATCAGTCTGCAAGGCGGAGGAAGGAGTCGTAGCGGGCTACGATGACTGACGACAACGATGCAGATGGAAATTTAGACAAGTGAAACATGTGGTTAATTGGTGGGGGTTATACTAGTATACCAGGCAATTCCTAAATGAGCCACAGGGAAGTGGGAGGGATTTCTATGGATAGAGTGAGAAGTGTGTCACATTCCTACGGAAGCGGTACGGCGGTGTGGCAGAATGGCAGTCAGGCGGCAGGTACGGGAGCCGTCAGGGTACAGGTACAGGGGACGGCGGGGGGACAGTCTGCCTCACAGCAGAACTTTGGAGGGCAGCAGTTCTCCCAGGAGGAGACGGGGAAACAGCCTTTTGGATATCAGGATCAAGACCAGGAAGAGCTTTTTGCGCTCCAGGACCAGGCCAGGGGAGAATTTTTCGCGCAGCAGGGCTCCGGGCAGCAGCGCGTGAGAGAACAGCTTTTTTCGCGGCAGGAAAAGGCCCGGGAGAGTGTCTCACAGCAGGAGGCCCAGGAGAGTGTTCCACAGCAGGAGGCCCAGGAAAGTGTCTCACAGCAGGGAGGAGTCCGGAGAGGGAAGGCGATCCGGCTGGATCGCAGGGAAACCAGGGAACAGGATGCCTTGAAGATGACACCGGCGCAGCAGCGTACCCAGGAGCAGCTTGCCGCATGGCGCAGTGCCCAGGAATTTCTGGCCAGACAGCAGAAGGCGAAGGAAGAGTCAGAGGAGGGCAACAGTATTATATCGCAGCTTCTGGACCAGGCCGAGTCCATCAAAGAGGCCTTCGACCCCAAGAACAAGAAAAATCTCTATGATGCCACTATGGACTTGACCCTGATCTCTCAGATGGAGAAGGTTCCTCCGCTGAAAGCCATGCAGGTAAGAATTTTGTATAAGATCCGTTCTATCAAGACAAGCGGAGCAAAATCGTCTGAGATCAGAGTGGCCGTCAATAAGCTGAAAAAGGTGCTGGGCAAAGTGAAGGCAAAAATCAAGAGCCTGAAGAAAGAAGAGCAGCTGGAGACCAGCCGGAAGAAGGCGGAGGAGGCCAAACGCAAGGCCAAGGAAGAAGCGCTGCGCAGAGAGCTTGAGCTTCGCAAAAAGGTCCGAAAGGCCAAGGAGCGGAAGGACATAGAGGAGAGTAAAATGGGCCTGGGGGCCAATTACGGCGGGCCCGGGGAGGCTGTAGCGCCGGGCCTTGAGATGGACATTCACTCCAGCCTGGAAGCGGCGGCGCCTTCCATGGAGCCAGGGGCCGTGATGGATGTGGCGGTGGCGGATATGGGAGCCGCCGTGGCGGACGCGGGAGGAGCCGTGGATGTGAGCCTGTAATGGAGTGCCGGCGAAACCGGAGAGAAAATTATACAAGAGCAAGAAGGATGGGAATCGTGAACACGCAGAGCAGGGTGGTGAGGATGATGGCCGCGCTGCAGGTGGTGCCGTCGATTCCCTTTTGCGTGCCCAGAATCAGAGGCATATTGCCGATGGGCATGCCAAACATAACCATGCATACGGAGATCAGGGCCTGGTCCTGGGTGGCAAGTCTCAAAAGCGGAAGCATCAAAAGAGGCAGGGCCAGCAGCTTTATGACAGAGAAGACATAGAGCCTTGGCTGTCCGAAAATCTTCTTCCAGTCAGAGTGTGCCAGGGTGAATCCCACAGCCACCAGGGCCATGGGGGAAGTGACATTTCCCAGATATGTGACGGCGGTCTTGATGAAATCCGGAAGCTGGATGCCCAGAAGGATCACCAGCAGGGCGGCGGTGCCGGACACGGTGCCGGGGTTTATCATGGACTTCAGGGAGGAGAGGGAAAAGCTTCCGTCCATCAGCGCAATGCCGTAGGTGTAGAAGACGAGGGTATATATCAGCAGGAACTCCGTCACGTAGACTACATACTCTTCCCCAAGGATGCTGGATACCACAGGGATGCCGATAAAGCCCAGGTTGGAGAAGACAAACATCATCTGGAAGATTTTTCTCTGCTGGGGTTCTCTGTCAAAGAAACGGGACAGCAGCATGCCCACTGCGATAAAGACAGCGAACATGCCCAGGGCGATAAGGCCCACAATGCCCATGGTTTCCAGGGAGACCAGCCCTACGGAATTGGCGCAGCCTGACAGGATCAGCAGAGGATTGAAAATGTTGACGATCATTTTGCTCATCTGGCCGTTGGTGTGTTCGTCCAACATTCCCTTTTTGGCCGCGAAAAATCCCGTGCCAATCATAATCAGCAGGGAAAGCATCTGGAAAAATACGGTGAATATTGTCATGGAAGTATCCCTTTCCCTGCCTTTGAAGGCAGCAGGCTTGAATCTTTTTCTACAGATTCAAATTAAACTTTTTCTGCATGTTTGTCAAGGGCGCCAGAGCTTTTGCCGGCGTGCCGGAGGATGAGAAACGCGTATATTTTTCCCCAGGGTGTGGAATGCTTTTTTCAATGTTTCTAAAAATGTTGCCGGGATTTGCCGGGCCGGGAATCTGGTCTCGGGCCTGCTGTCAGGAAGGGGCCGTGATAAAAAGTGGCTCAATAGGAGATGTATGGGGGAAAAAGTGCAAGGGATAACAATGGGAGAGAGGGACATGGGGGCCTGGGGACGTCCTTTTGGGATTCGGGACAAAGTCGGGTACATGTTCGGAGATTTTGGCAATGATTTCAGCTTTATTTTTGCCAGCAGTTATCTGATGATATTCTACACCAAAGTGCTGGGACTGAGCGGGGTTGCGGTGGGAATCCTCTTCATGGGGGCAAGGCTTGTGGACGCCTTCACGGATGTGACCATGGGGCGGATTGTTGACCATATGCGGTCGGCGCCCCAGGGCAGGTTCCGGCCCTGGATCCGGTGGATGAGCGTTCCTGTGGCTGCAGCCAGCAGCCTTATGTACCTGTATTTTGTGAGGGACTGGGCATACTGGGCCAGGCTTGTGTATGTGACAGTGACGTATCTTCTCTGGGGAAGCTTCTGCTATACCGCCATCAATATTCCCTACGGCTCCATGGCTTCCGTGATCAGCGCTCAGGTGAAGGACAGGGCCGAGCTTTCCACTTTCCGCAGCATCGGGGCCTCTCTGGCAGGGCTTGTGATAGGGGTTCTGGTGCCCCTGGCGGTGTATGAGACAGATCCCCAGGGGAATCAGGTGGTAAAGCCTCTGAGTTTTACCCTGACGGCGGCGGTGTTCGGTGTCCTGGCGGTGATCTGTTACAGCCTCTGCTATCATCTGTGCCGGGAGAGGGTGACTTTTGAGAAAAAGGAGCAAAAGAAAGAAAGCGTCCTGGAGATGCTTCGTGGGCTTGGGAGGAACCGGCCGCTGCTGGCCCTGGTCTGCGGGGCGCTTCTGCTGCTTCTGGCCACCCTCCTGGGGCAGGCCATGAACAATTATCTGTTTCTGGACTATTTTAAGAACGCCAAAGCTCTTTCCTATGTGAATCTGATCAGCGTGGGAGGAACGCTGATCCTGGCCCCCTTTGTGTCCAGGATTGCGGAGAATTTCGGCAAGAAAGAGGCCGGGGCCCTGGGTATGCTGGCGGGAGGGGCGGTCTATCTGCTGCTGTTTTTTCTGCGGGTGAAAAGCATTCCTGTGTTTCTTGGGCTGTTGTTTCTTGGCACGCTGGGAGTGGGAATGTTCAACCTGATTGTCTGGGCGTTTATCACGGATATTATAGACTATCAGGAGATTGTCACAGGAAAGCGGGAGGACGGCACGGTGTATGCGGTTTATTCCTTTGCCAGGAAGGCGGGGCAGGCTCTGGCAGGGGGGCTGGGAGGATTTGTGCTCACCGCCGTGGGCTATGTGTCCGAGGCGCCCGCCCAGGCTCCGGAGGTGTCGGAACGGATCTACACGGTGGCCACTCTGGTGCCGGGACTGTGCTATTTGGCGGTGTTTCTGGTGATGCAGTTTGCCTATCCTCTCAACAGGAGACAGGTGGAGGCCAACACCGCGGTGCTGCGGGAAAGGCGGGGGAGATGAGATTTGACAGAAGGGCCCCGGGCGGGGGTGCGGAGCTGCTGTGCAGGCTGGAGAACGGCAAGGCCCTGCTGGAGTGGACATTTCATTTGGAAGAGGAATCCCCTTCCGGAGAAGGGGCGGTCCTGGTGCGCCTTGAGGACAGCCGGGGGGAGTCTGTCCTGGAGTCCGTGCAGGATCTGGCAGAGGAGGAACCCCTGCAGGCATTTTTGCTGCAGCCCCGGCTTTGGACAGGCCTGGGAAATCCGTATCTGTACCACATGGAAGCGCTGCTTTTGGACGGGGACGGCGTGTGCCGGGACAGGATTGCAGGTCCCCTTCCCCTGCGCAGCATAAGCAGGGCGGGGAACAGAGGAGAGACGGGGATTCTGCTCAACGGCGTTTCCTTCGGCATGCGCGCCGTGAGGTATTTTCTGCCCCGGGAGAGATCGGGGGCGGCATGGCAGTGCCGTGTGCTGGAGGATTTCCGGCTTCTTGGGAGACTGGGGGCCAACTGCCTGTGTCTGGAGAAGGGAGATGGCGCAGAAGGGGCCCGTGGGGCTTTTCTGCAGCTCTGTGACCGCTTTGGATTTCTGGTCTGTCTAGGGAGCTTAGACAGTGCCTCAGACCAGTTCCGGGGCCAGGGAAGGGGACTGGAAAAAGTCCTGGTGCATGGGAGCAGCCTGGAGACGGCGCTGCCGTGGGGGAAGATTCCCTGCCTCCGCCCTAAGGCCGGGGAGGCGCAGGAACCTGCCCTGTTACTTCCTTCGGACAGCAGCCCCACAGGATTGTATTACCGATATATGGCAGCGTGGAGCCGGGAGCCTTTTGTCTATATAGATCCCAGAAGCCTGAAACGGCTTCGGGCCGGAACCTATGAGGTGGCAGTCTACAGCAGCTGCTCCAGGGTGGCGCTGTACTCAGACGGCCTGATACATGAATTCCAGCGGGGCGAGGGAAAGTTTGTCTTCCGGGATTTCTCCGCCAGGGGCCCCTGTATTATGCTGAATGCGGAAGGGGACGGGTGCAGCCATTCCCTGGCAGTCCACAAATCCCTGGGGGATGGGCCCGGGGCTTATGGAATGGGGATTAAAAATTAAATTGACAGTGTATAGTGTGTGTAGTAGAATAAAGGAAACTTGGTAAAAAATGCTGTTTTTAGACAAATGAGTGCCCGCCGCTGCGGGCAGGGAGGTACAGAGTATGAAACTGAATACATCCAGGATAAGCGTCCCTGGCCTGTGGGACGAGATTCAGGCCCATGAGGGAAAGCAATTTCTGACCAAGAAGGGGCTGCCCTTCACCTACACCATCAAGGGGGGAGAGCTGTTCACGGACAGGCGGGAGCGGTCCATCACCAGGAGCACTTTTGAGAAGGCTTACAATAAGCTTATACAGGACCAGGAGGGGGAGGATGCCCCCAAAAAAATCGCAGGGCCCAAGACGCTGAATGTGTACGGCGCTCCCTATGTGTGGGCGGTTTTTGTGGGTATCGGTATCATAGAGGACACGGTATATGTTCAGCTGAAACTTGAAGAAGGGGCAGAGGAATCGGAACAATAAAAAAATTTCGCCATTTTGCAAATTTTTATTGACGGGAGAGGGATAATTATGATATAGTACGACTGTATGGAAAACAGACGGGCAGAGTCTTCCATGCAAATATTTTTGGCAACCATGTTGCATTATTGATTGAGTTAAAAGCTCAAATTTTATAAGTTGGTTGGGAAGGTTCGGGAAATAACGGATTTCTTCCCTACTATAAACCGGTGCGGTGCGCACATCTAACTTGTGAAACGGTCAATAAGAGTAGTAAAAGTAAAATATTTGCTATATAGACTCTAAAAAACCATATGTCTGTTGCTTTCATGCTTTACATATTCCCTGGAGCCCTGGAAACGGAGGGGCTGTTAGGGTGTCATGAGAGAGGATAGAGATTTTCGAGGCAAGTGATGATAAGCGTCACTTGCCTTTTGTCATACTGGTCAGAGTTCCTGACGGGACAGATCAAAGGAGAAACCATGGGCGAGAAAGTTACACTGTATGGCTTTAACAATTTAACCAAATCCCTGAGCTTCAATATATATGATGTGTGCTATGCCAAGTCTCAGAGGGAGCAGAAAGACTACATCGCATATATTGACCGGCAGTACAATTCCGAGCGCCTTACCAAGCTGCTTGTGGATGTGACGGACATGATCGGCGCCACTGTGCTGAATATTTCCAGCCAGGACTATGAGCCCCAGGGGAGTTCCGTGACCATTCTGATTGCGGACAACAGCAAGGTTCCCGTGGGGGATACCACCGTAGCCCATCTGGATAAAAGCCATATCACCGTTCATACGTATCCGGAATATCATCCGGACACCTGCCTGGCGACTTTCAGGGTGGATATAGATGTGGCAACCTGCGGGGAGATCACGCCTCTGTCCACGCTGGATTATCTGATCGGATCCTTCGACTCGGATATCATCACCATGGATTACCGGGTGAGGGGGTTCACAAGGGATATGAGCGGGCAGAAGCTGTTTATGGACCACCGCATTACATCCATCCGGGACTATATCGACCAGGAAACTCTGCGCCGGTATGACGCGGTGGACATTAATGTGCATGAGGCCAATATCTTTCATACCAAGATGCTTATCAAGGAGATTGACCTGCAGAACTATCTGTTCAACAGCGACGTCTATGAGCTGCCGCCCAAGACCAGGCTGGAGATTATGGACAACCTGCGGAAGGAAATGATAGAGATATACAGCGGAAGAAATATCTATTAGTCGGAAGTTCCGGCGGAGGCAGGGCTGCCGGTTTCGGCTTCCGAAAAGGAGAGGTGTGTGGAGATGGGAGGTTTGGATCAGGCCAGAGCGCCCATATATGAGGCTCTGGAGGAGTTCCGCGGAGAGAGGATTGTACCTTTTGACGTGCCGGGGCACAAGCGGGGGCGGGGAAACCCGGAACTGGTGGAGCTTCTGGGACAGCAGTGCGTGGGGATTGACGTGAACTCCATGAAGTCCTTGGACAACCTGTGTCATCCGGTTTCCGTGATTCGGGAGGCGGAGGAGCTGGCAGCGGAGGCTTTCGGGGCAGCGGCTGCGTTTCTCATGGTGGGCGGAACCACATCCTCTGTCCAGAGTATGGTGCTGAGCGTCTGTAAGCGGGGGGAGAAGATTATCCTGCCCAGAAATGTACACAGGAGTGTCATCAACGCTCTGGTTCTGGGGGGAGCCATCCCCATCTATGTGAACCCGGAAGTGGACGGGAGGCTGGGCATTGCTCTGGGCATGAAGCTCTCCAGTCTGGAGCGGACCATGAAGGAGCATCCTGACGCGGTGGCGGTGCTGGTGAACAATCCCACATACTATGGAATCTGCTCCAATCTCGGAGAGATTGTGAAAACAGCCCATGCCCGGGGAATGAAAGTTCTGGTGGATGAGGCCCACGGGACTCATTTTACCTTCGGGGAGGGCATGCCCGTGTCGGCCATGAAGGCAGGGGCGGATATGGCTTCCGTCAGCATGCACAAGTCCGGGGGGAGTCTCACCCAGAGCTCCATTCTGCTTGCAGGGCCGGGGATAACCCCGGGTTATGTCCGGCAGATTATCAATCTGACCCAGACCACCAGCGCTTCCTACCTGCTTCTGGCGAGTCTGGATATCTCCCGCCGGAATCTGGCTCTGCGGGGCAGGGAGGAGTTTGGCAAGGTCACGGCTCTGGCGGAGTATGCCAGGGGAGAGATCAACGGCATTGGGGGATACTATGCCTATACCAGTGAGCTGATAAACGGGGACAGTATTTTTGATTTTGACAGGACGAAGCTCACCGTGAACACTTTGGGCATCGGTCTGGCGGGCATTGAGGTCTACGATCTGCTTCGGGATGAGTATGATATCCAGATGGAGCTGGGGGATATTGCCAATGTGCTTGCCTACATTTCCATCGGGGACAGGGAGCGGGACATGGAGAGGCTTATCAGTGCGCTGGTGGAGATCAGGCGCAGATACGGTCGGGAGAACGGGGGCATGTTTACCCAGGAGTACATTGAGCCCAGGGTGGCAGTCTCTCCCCAGGGAGCATTTTATGCCCCCAAGGAATCCCTGCCGCTGATGGAAACCAGGGGGCGTATCTGCAGTGAGTTTGTGATGTGCTATCCTCCGGGGATCCCCATTCTGGCCCCGGGGGAGGAGATCACGGAGGAGATTCTGGCTTACATAGTCTATGCCAGGGAAAAGGGCTGCTCCATGACCGGGCCGGAGGATCCGGGCATTGAAAGGCTGAATGTATTGAAGGAAGAATGGATATAGTCCCCCCATGGGGGAGAGCTGTGTCCGCAGGAGTGAAAGGGACGGAAAATCCAGGGGAGGAAGGGATGTATCCCCAGGAGTAAAGAGGGCAGAAAGCTCTTGGGGGCAGATGTTGATATGGCTGCGGGAACAGAGACGCAAGACGGTCCCGGGGTCAAAGCCGGGTAGTGTCAAGTAATCTATGAAAAAGCTGGGCCGAAAAAAGTAGGCCCAATCG
>OFHA01002296.1_pt1 | contig 11437 bp, 8 predicted proteins | sample 1521891 | NCBI WGS metagenome assembly OFHA01 (sample SAMEA3504089, study PRJEB24116) | mouse gut metagenome | biome: mouse gut; feature: mouse-associated habitat; material: faeces | place: Denmark | collected 2011 | reverse complement strand
TAAGAACGGTGGGCAACCCGACGATTCCCCAACCTGGGGAAAATCATGAAGCTGCAACCATGCGACGATGAGAAAGTGAACGTATGCGATAACCTGTCCAAACCATAACCAGGCTCATGCAAGGGGAAAGTATATTGAAAATACAGAACGGGAAATAAACCAAGGTTGATACACCCAAAACCGTCGACTGTGTTATCCCGCATGAATTCCAAGGTATCAGCACCGATGTGGCAGACACGGAATCCTCTATCGTGCGGCTTAACAGACGCGGTTCCAGCCCGAAACGACGGTACACGTTCCTATACATATTCCCTGTAACAATCAGCGAAAGATATTGGTCAGCCGTGGCCGAATTCATAAACAATCCGCTGCACACCGTGGCGCCGACAATCGATGTTCGCCTACGCAGCCGCTTCGTTATAGCCCCGGTGATGGAAGCAAGCATCCCCGAACCCATTAAAACAGAGCCGAACAACATGGCACTAAGCACCAGCATGATTGTAGGCAACATCCCCCTTATCCCCCCGGTAGACACAAGTTCGTCGAGCATCGGCATACCTGTTGCAAGCGAGCTGCCGCCCCATAATGATGACAAAGCCCCGGTTACCGACAGTCCCTCATGTTCCTGCAAGATAAAAATAGAAACAAAACCAAGCAATGCGCTCAATGCAAGTGTAATCAATGTCGGCATCCTGAGCACAATCAAAAGCAAGGTCAATGCCGGCACTATCAATGTAAGAGGAGTTATGTTGAAAGTTGAGCGCAATGCACCGAAAAGCTCGGACGAATGCGCCACTTCGGCGTCACCATACGCAAAACCGGCGACAAGAAACACCACAAGCGCAACAAAAAGAGCCGGGACTGAGGTGAGCATCAAGTACTTCATATGCTTGAACAGATCCACACCGCAAGCCGAAGAGGCCAAAACGGTAGTGTCGCTCAACGGTGAAATCTTATCCCCGAAATAAGCGCCCGAAATAACAGCTCCTGCAACCCATCCGGGATGGAACCCCATCAAATGCCCGATGCCCATAAAGGCCACCCCTATCGTGGCGATAGTCGACCATGAGCTGCCGGTAAGCACGGAGATTACAGCACACAACGCAAGCCGTAACCAAAAAGAACGAAGGGTGCAACATCCGCAACCCATAATCGATAAGGGTAGGCACAACGCCACCGAGCATCCATGTCGTGGCAACCATCGCAATGCAGAAAAGCATCGGAATTGCAGGCATAACCTGGCGGCTGCTACGGATAAGACCTGTCAGCATGCCGCGTTTGCTGAAACTGCCACATAAAAATGATAACACCAACGCAAACACAGTCGCACCACACAAAACCAAATGGCTGCATTCGGAAACAGCACCGGCCCCTTTCGCAAGGATTATAACCAACAACACCAGCAGCAACGCAGCCACCGGCAACACACTGAGCCAAAGGGGAGGATTCTTTACAGTCCGTACTTTCATTATCCACTAAATTTTAACCGTAAAACATTATGAAATCATCCTGACTTCTATCGTTATCAAAACGAATAGAAATATATTTGCACCAAAAAGCTTATAAAGCGTTTATTTTGCCTGTGGTGAGAAAAAAAGACAGTCTAAATTGGAGTTTGATGCCGTATTGACTTTTTCGTCGATAAATTGGTGCAAAATTAATATAACCGCACTAATTTGTGGCATGTCTGCCTGCCAAAAGATTCTAAAAAACGATAATTCCATTGTTAAAATTTAAAACCAAAGTCTTATCTGCAATTCAACCAACCCCTGCATCCCTATAATTTGAAGCCCTTACATAATTTGCAAAGCCAAAACACGTTAAATAGATTATAGAACAACCAACGAAAAAACATGAAGGTTACACACCTACGCATATATCTGGCAATTATCTCCATTGCGGTCAACATCCTGCAAGGCATGGCGCAAGTCAAACTACACGGCAAGGTAGTCGATGCCGAAAACTCACCCATCGAGTTCGTTACAGTAAGAATCGATGGGACGGCAATAGGCACCAACACCGGCCTTGACGGCACATACAAGCTCTCGGCCCCTACCCCTGCAAATGACACCCTGACAGTGGTGTTCTCATGCATCGGATATGACGAGTTACGCCGGCAGCTGATTAATCCCAAAGGAGATTTGGCACTGAATGTCAGGATGCAGTCGAAGGACCACAAGCTCACCGAGATACAGGTTACCGACTTCCGCAAACAGACCGACCAGATGCAGACCATCGACACCGATTCCTACCGCCTGGCGGCAGATGCCACCGGCGGTTCCGTTGAATCGATGCTGACAACACTTGCGGGCGTCAACTCCAACAACGAGATGTCGAGCCAATATTCCGTCCGTGGCGGCACATATGACGAGAACTCAGTTTATATCAACGGCATAGAGGTTTACCGCCCACAGCTTGTAAGCTCCGGGCAGCAGGAAGGGCTCAGCATAATCAACCCCGACATGGTTGGCTCTGTCGGGTTCTCGACCGGCGGGTTCGGTGTTGAATACGGCGACAAGATGTCGTCGGCACTTGATATAACCTACCGCGAGCCGGAATCATTCGAAGGCTCTGTCAGCGGAAGCCTCATGGGCTTTTCCGTGTCACTAGGGCAAAGTTCGGGAAAATTCTCCCAGCTTCACGGCGTGCGCTACAAACGCAATTCGTCACTCCTGAGCTCCCTTGAGACCAAAGGGGAATATGACCCTGACTTTTTCGACTATCAGACAAATATCACGCTCAAAATGGGCAAGAAATGGAAGGCTTCGTTTCTTGGAAACATCGCTGTAAACAACTATAAATTCATACCCGTAAACCGCGAAACCAACTTCGGCACCTCCAACGATGCCAAACAGTTCAAAGTATATTTCGACGGCCAGGAAAAAGACCGCTTCGAGACATATTTCGGAGCGTTCAACCTTAATTACCGCCACTCGAAAAGCACCGACTTCACCCTGCTTGCCTCCGGCTATCTTACAAACGAACTTGTAGCCTACGACATTTCCGGGGAATACTGGCTCGACCAGGCCGGGACAACCGGCGAAGGCAATCCCGACAACGCTGTCGGAGGGGAACTCGGCGTGGGGCGATATCACGAACACGCACGCAACCGCCTTAAGATATCTGTATTTTCAATCGGCTTGCACGGACACACATCGCTCAACAACCATAACCTCTGCTATGGGGCCACCATGAACCGCCAGACTATCATGGAGCGTTCCAGGGAATGGGAACTGCGCGATTCGGCGGGCTACACCCTCCCCTCCGACGGGCAGCATATACGCATGATTTACAACCTTACATCACGCCACGACCTGTCAACAACACGCATGGCATTCTATGCCGCCGATTCCTACAGGCTTAACAGCCCGCTGGGTTATTTCGCATTCAACGGCGGTCTGCGCTTTTCCTACTGGGATTTCAACAAGGAATTCCTGGTGTCGCCACGTCTTAACGTTGCATTTATACCCGAGCGCAACAATTCATGGACTTTCCGATTTGCCACAGGTCTTTACTACCAGCAGCCATTTTATAAAGAATTCCGCCGACCTGTCGAGGATGCCGACGGTAATACCGTCATAAACCTCAACCCCGACATCAAATCGCAACAGAGCATACACCTTATCCTCGGAGGCGACTACACATTCCGAATGCTCGACCGCCCGTTCAAACTGTCGGCCGAAGCCTACTACAAAAAACTCAACAACCTCATTCCTTATGAAATCGACAACCTCAAAGTCGTCTACCAGGGGGAAAACCTGACCGACGGATACACCACCGGGCTTGACCTCAAACTATTCGGCCAGTTTGTTCCGGGCACTGATTCATGGATAAGTTTCTCACTGATGAAAACAGGCGAGAACCTCAACGGCATCACTGTGCCACGCCCCACCGACCAGCGCTATTCCGTTGCGCTGTTCTTCACCGACTACTTCCCGAAATTCCCCAAACTGAAATTCTCCCTACGCGGAATCTTCTCCGACGGCCTTCCAACCACTGCGCCGCACTCCACCCGCGACAAGGGATACTTCCGCGCACCGGCCTACAAGCGTGTCGATGTGGGATTGAACTACGCCCTCCTCTCACCTTTGGCCGAAGGGGAAAAACCATCGGGGCTACACCGATGGCTGAAAAGCATATGGCTTGGTGTCGATGTGTTCAACCTTCTCGACATATCCAACGTTTCAAGCTACTACTGGGTAACCGACGTCAACAGCATCCAGTATGCCGTGCCCAACTACCTAACACGCCGCCAGTTCAACGTACGCCTTACAATAGATTTCTAACCGATGTCGAAGCTCAGACTTACCAAGGAAATAAAACAGCTCGAACGCCACCAGCTTGAGCAAATGATTCTTGATGCGTATGCCGCACGTAAGGAAATCAAGGAATATTTCGATTTCTTCCTTAATCCCGATGTAGATAGACTGATTGAAAAATACAAAGTAGCGGCATCAAAGGAATTCAACCGCAGCAAACGAGGCCATTCGAAAGCCCGTATCTCGGTGATAAAAAAGCTGCTTAAAGAATTTGAAGGTTTCCAGCCAGGCTACGACAAGGAAATCGAACTCATGCACTACATCGTCAGTTTCGCCCTCATGAGCGAGACATCGGTCTATTTCAGTGAAACCTTGATGAAAGGCATAAGCGCGATAATGCTGAAAATGGTAGAAACAGCCGACCGCAACCTAGTGGCCGACAAGCTCCTGGCCTCATTGGCAAAACTCCTCGACGACGACAACTCCGGCACACGCTACTTCCGCCGATACCTCCGCGACGAACTCGCCACCTACCGCCCGTTATAACCTCGTAGAGCCTGTAGGTTTGCCGGATATCGAAATTGAAACCATCCTGACCACCCTGTATCCTACAACCAAATTTTCAGCCGGATAGGCGGAGGGTCGGGAATTTCTGTGTAAATTTGTAGCTGATTACAAAATAGAACGGTTACCTGTGACAAAAAAGATATTACCATTCCTAATCCTTGGGTGCCTGGCTCTTTGCGCAGCCCTGTCAGGGGAAGCAAAAAAAACTCGGTTGGAGCCGTCGTATGCATGGAAGCTCGTGCCGCCGCTCGGCTTGCGGGAACCGGCCACAATCCACACCCTGTTTGAAAACTATTCACTGGAATTCATCCCGCAGGAGGTGTCGAGCGCGTATGCCGCCACCGGCAACTATTGTGCCGAAGGGCGTAACATGCTTTTCATGGAGCGAGAGCCGATAAGCGACTTTTTCTTCGACGATGCAATCAAGCCTTGGATTCCATCCGAATCAAAAGCTAAATTCTATAACACACGCATCCCGATGACCCTCCTCTCTTATAATTTCGGAGGCGGGAAGGAAATCGGGCAAGACAGGTTTTCAACCATATTCTCGGCCAATGCCAATGCCCGCATGCAGATAGGGGCGATGATTGACTACATCTACTCCAAAGGCAGTTACAACTATCAGGCGGCAAAAGATTTGAACTGGGGGGTGTCAGCGTCATACCTCGGCGAACGATATGAGTTCCAAGGCTATTTCACCCACTTCAACATGCTGCTGAAAGAGAACGGCGGCATCACCGACGACCTTTACATCACCGACCCGGCGGTTGTGCAGGGCGGTAACACCTCGGTAAACGCAAAGGACATACCGACGAATCTTACCGACGCATTCAACCGAATCCGTGGCACAGAACTATATCTCAACAACAGGTATAAACTGGGATTCTGGAAAGAAGAACAGGTAAACGACACCACCGTGAAACGCACGCTTGTGCCTGTGACGAGCCTGATATGGACGTTGAAATATAACGACGGCATACATAAATTCAGGAACTTAAACGCCACCCAGAATCTTGAATTCTGGGAAAACACCTACCTCAACCCCGATTATACTGTTGATGTGCAGGATTATTGGAAGCTCCGCAACACCGTCGGGATTTCGCTGCTCGAAGGCTTCAACAAATATGCCAAAGCCGGGCTTGCCGCCTATCTTACGCACGAAATCAGAAGCTACGACATGACAAGCGAGGAGCTGGCACCGACCGAGGCACAAATGGAGACAATGCGCCCCAACCCCTATCCTGACATGATGCGCCAGGAAAAACAGAACCTGCTGTGGGTGGGCGCCCAACTCACAAAGCAGCAAGGCAGGCTGTTCAACTACAATGTTACCGGCGAAATCGGCCTTGTAGGCCCTGCGGCAGGGGAAATAAAAGTCAACGGTGAAATCACAACCCGCATCCCGCTCTTCGGCGACACCGTGCCTGTCCGTGCCTTCGGACATTTCACCAACCTGTCGGCACCATGGCTTATGCAGCATTACTGGTCAAACCACTTCATGTGGGATAACAATTTCCACAAAACCCGTTCCCTGCGTCTGGGTGGAGAAATAGCCATTCCCTGGACTAATACCCGGTTTTCGGCTGCCGTGGAAAATGTGCAGAACCAGCTTTATTTCGATGAAAACGCCCTCCCCGCGCAATATGGCGGAAGCGCACAGGTGTTCAGCGCCACACTGCGTCAGAACTTTAAATTCGGTGTGCTGCACTGGGACAACCTGGTAACATACCAGACCTGCACGCAGGACGCCGTAATCCCAATGCCGAAACTTGCCATCAATACCAACCTCTATGTGACGTTCAGGATTGCCACCCTTTTCGTGCAGTTCGGGGCAAATTGCGATTATTTCACAAAGTACAAAGGCGTGGATTTCCAACCCGCTACTATGAGTTTCTACAACCAGCGCAAAGTCGACATAGGCAACTACCCGTTTGTCAACGTCTACCTCAACTGCAAGCTGTCACGCACACGGTTCTACATCATGATGTCGCACGTAAACCAGGGCATGACAGGCTCCAACTATTTCTCAATGCCTCATTATCCGATGAACCCGCGACGCCTTCAGATGGGTCTGAGCATAGATTTTGCAAACTGAACCGCCAGGCTGGATTGTTATAGTCATATATCCTGCGACGTCCGTCCCGGTTCGCCACACGCCTCAAGCCGATAACGACAATATAAAACTAAAACACAGCCATGTTTGAGCGAATACAGCATAAAAAAGGGAGTTTCCCGATGTATCTACTGCTGCTTCTCATTGCCATAGGCTTGATGATAGGCTTGCGGCAATGCTCGGCACGCAACCTGCCTGAACGCTCTGAAAAAGTGGCCGGTGGCGATACCATAAACGTGGCAATTGAAATCTCTCCCATGGGGGTCACCACCCTGGGCGACACCCTGGGAGGTTATTATTACGACTTGATAAACAAATTGGCATCCAAACACGGGCGCCCGCTGAAGTTTCACCCTTTCACACAGCTTCAAACCGCCTTGACCGGCCTTGACGAAGGGCGCTACCAGTTAGTAGTCAGCGACATCCCGATTACATCCGAACTCAAAAACCGTTACCGTTTCATCCAGGCTGGTGAAATCGACCGCCAGGTGCTTGTCCAACGCCGCGACACAACCGGGGAGGTGGAATGCGCCACCCAGTTCGACCTTGCAGGCAAACATGTGACAGTGCCTCACAACTCACCGTTCATTTCCCGCCTGCGCAACCTTTCACATGAAATAGGCGACACCATCTACGTGACAGAAGACCAGCAATATTCATCCGAACAGCTGATAATCATGACCGCATTGGGCGAAATCCCGAACGCGGTTGTAAGTGCCAGGGTGGCCACCCCGCTCCTCCGGCGCTATCCCGACCTCGATGCCTCGCTGGAGATTTCGTTGAACCAGTTCCACGGCTGGGCTATGTCGCCTCGTGATTCCATCCTTCAACGCGAAATAGCCTCATGGCTTACCGACAGCAACAGCCGATAAAGGAACTCATAAAGATTGCCTGTTTTTCAAAATGACTGCTAGATAATCCCTTATAACAGCCGACGCACTCAAATGTCAAGCCGCAATTGAACCGTATAAGGTTCCGACGGCTCATCATCATGTGAATTCGACATTGTAAGCCCAAGCAGTCTCACCGGCTTCTCCAAAATCCCCGGCATCGAAGTCAACCGGCGTGCAACCTCCAGGATACTGTCGCCACCAGGGATGGCTCGCGGCTCGGTAACCGAACGCGTTATTTGTGAGAAATCGGAAAACTTCACCTTCAGTGTGAGGGTGTGCCCTTTGAAATTTTTCTTCGAAAGCCGTCGCACCAATTCATCCACTATATTTACCAGCTCCGCATCAATCTCCTGGCGAGATACAATATCCTGCTGGAACGTTGATTCACATCCCACCGATTTCCGCTCACGCACAGCCTCGACCTGGCGTGGGTCGATGCCATGTGCAAAATCATAATACAACCTGCCCGCCTTGCCGAACTCCAATGTCAGCATTGATTGGGAGCATGCCTTCAAATCGCTGCCGGTATGGATACCCAGCATATGCATTTTCTGTGCTGTCACAGGCCCCACTCCCCAAAAGCTTTCCACCGGCAACGTAGCCAGAAACCTGTCTGCCTGCGAGGGATGAATGGTACACAACCCGTCAGGCTTGCGGTAATCGGATGCCACTTTGGCCAGGAATTTGTTATACGACACTCCTGCCGATGCCCGCAGATGCAACCGTTCCCATATTTTACGCTTGATTTCCTTTGCAATAGTAACTGCCAATTCTATGCCCGGCTTGTTGGCGGTTACATCCAGGAAAGCCTCGTCAAGCGAAATAGGCTCCACCAAATCGGTATATTCATGAAAAATCTCATTAATCTGCCCTGAAACCGCCCGATAGACATCGAACCGGCACGGCACCACTACCAATTGCGGACATAACCGCTTCGCCTTCGACATAGCCATGGCCGAACGCACCCCGAACCTACGTGCCTCATAGCTTGCAGCAGCAACCACCCCGCGTCCGCCGTCATGCCCCACAGCCACAGGACATCCCTTCAGCGCGGGATTATCGCGCTGTTCCACCGATGCATAAAACGCATCCATATCCACATGGATTATCTTCCGCTCCATTGCCTGTGCCTGCCGGTTTCACCATCCCCTACCTGTTCCTCCCCACACACTTCACACCCTTTGTCTTAACGCGATTCCGGCACACGTTATTTTACAAGATGCAGGATTTCAAGAAACCGGTCTACAACTTCCGGCTTGCCGGTGAATTTGCCCCGGTCTTCACTTAACTTGCAAGTATCGTTATAAAAATTCCACGATTCGGTGATTTTGGCTGCAACCAGCTTGATTACGATATTCATAGGCTTTAACCCATCGAAATCGTTAGTGAAATGCGTGCCGATGCCGAACGAAGGCTTGCAAAGCGACGAAGCATACCTTTGGATTTCTATCGCGCTATCGGTATCAAGTCCGTTGCTGAACACCACCTGCTTTGTACGGGAGTCGATTCCCAACGAACGGTATTTCTCCACAATCTTCATCAGTTCATCACGGTTATCACCGCTGTCCACGCGCAATCCCTTGAACATGTTGGCATAATCCTCCGAGAAATTAAGACTGAAAATATCCCATCCGTATGTATCATAAAGGAATGTGCCAAGCGCCCCGCGATAGGTCGCAGCCCATACACGCATAGCAAGGTTATTGGCCATCTGGGGGCCGAACATTCCTGCGATGGCACAAATCAGCTCATGAGCCATAGTCCCGACAGGAACCAGGTCATACTTCATAGCGAGATAAACATTACTTGTGCCTACAAACCTGCCTTCCCCATGCCAATCCCCCTCCCGGCAGGATGCCATCGCCCCGACAGCGCAATCCTGCGCGGCAAACGAAGCCCTGCGCCGGGTGCCGAAATCACTGAACACACATCCGGCCTCCACCAGGCGTCGGGCTTTCTCCGCCGATTTAGCCCGGCACATATCAAGACTGATTTTACCGTCCTGCCCGGTCATGATGTAGTATAACTCCGATATTATGGCCAACAATTTCACCTCAAGCAAAATCGTCTCACTCCAGCACCCCTCGATTTCAACCGACAGATGCCCGGATGCATCCTGCGACGCCTTGACCTGGCGCCTGTCATATCTGAAACCCTTAAGGAAATTATAGAACCACACGGGGATATAGCTACACCGTTTTTTCATGAAGTCCACTTCCTCGTCGGTAATAACCAGCTCCTCAAGCATAGCAACCTGGTTATTAAGCTCGGCAGCGAACCCCGGAGGATACACAGTGCCGTTCCTGTCGATAAATTCATACCTCACCTGCGCCCGTGGGAAATTATCAATCACGGCACAGCTCATAGTGAATTTATACAGGTCATCGTCAGTGAAATTATTTATCAGTCGGCGCATACAACAATCATATTAAAAGAATACGGAAAACCCAAAGTAACGCCAACAGCTTCATATCAGCAAATGTCAACGTTCTTATATGAAACAACCACACCCCACATTTTGTCAGAAAGCAACAAATTTCGGGCATTCAAATCTCAACCGCAAGCTCCTACCATCCGAACAATTCTGACTGCACCCTCGCCATACGGGAGAAAACCAAGGCGGTGTGCCAAAATATTGAATTTTGACACACCGTCATTTATATCATAGAATTACACGGAATCACTTGGTCAGCGCGGCAAGGCTGGCGCGGAGGGTTTCGAGTTTCGATTGGGCGTCAGCCTGTTTGCGGCGCTCGGCTTCAATCACTGCCTCAGGGGCTTTGGCTACGAACCGCTCGTTGGAGAGCTTTTTCATAACCGATGCAAGGAACCCTTCGTAATATTCTATATCCTTGTTTATGCGCTTAAGCTCGGCCTCCACGTCGATGCTTCCGGCCAGGGGTATGTTATACTCCTGCGTACCGACCATAAACGAGGCGGCCGCCGCATCTTTAGCGGCATTGCCGTTGATGGCCGACAGATTGGCCATTTTCGAAATCAACGCCGCAACATTTCCGGCCGGGGCGTCGGCATCGACTATGTTCAACACAAGGGCCTCTTTATTGGGAAGGTTTTTCTGCGCACGGACTGCACGCACACCGACTATGATTTCCTTAGCAGTTTCTATATCGGCGAGTACGGATGCCGCACCACCGATACATGACGGCAGGGCAGAATACATGATGGATTCACCCTCGCGGCGCGGCGCGATGTTCTGCCACAACTCTTCGGTAATGAATGGCATAAAGGGGTGCATCAACCGCAACAGGGAATCAAAGAATCCGAGAGTGGCGTTATATGTACGGGCATCAATCGGCGAACCATAGGCCGGTTTCACCATTTCAAGATACCACGACGAAAATTCGTCCCAAAACAGTCGGTAGATTGCCATCAGGGCTTCCGAAAGCCTGAACTTCTTCATCAACGAATCAACCTCGGCAGCGGTTTCAGCAAGCTTCTCGCCGAACCATTCCACCGCCACGGCACTTTCGCCGGGGGTAGCGGCCTGTTCCGACACCTCCCAGCCCTTTACAAGGCGGAACGCATTCCAGACCTTGTTGCAGAAATTCCGGCCTGTTTCGCACAGCTTGTCATCGAAAAGGATG
>OFHA01002294.1_pt1 | contig 11454 bp, 11 predicted proteins | sample 1521891 | NCBI WGS metagenome assembly OFHA01 (sample SAMEA3504089, study PRJEB24116) | mouse gut metagenome | biome: mouse gut; feature: mouse-associated habitat; material: faeces | place: Denmark | collected 2011 | reverse complement strand
CCGATAGATACGCGTATGGTGCTGGAAAAGGGACTGCGTCTGGTCGGAAGCAGCCGCAGCGGCCGGGCCGATTATGAGGGGCTGATACAGCTGTATCAGATGCACCCGCAGATACTTTCCTATCTGGAAAATATTGTGGGCGAGGAGTTTGTTGTCAAAGATATCAAAGATATCCGCAATGCGTTTGAAGCGGATATCCACAAATTAATGGGAAAGACGGTTATGATCTGGGATGAATAAATGGAATCGAAGGAACAAATGCAGTCACAGGTGCGATCCGAAAAATCTGTGTCAGCGGCTGCGACGTCTGCTTTCAGACGCTGAAAAATTTATAATGTTTCGCATCTGGTTTCGCGGAATTTACTGCCTGTATGCAAAACGTCCGGTGAAAAAGGACAAAGTACTGTTTGTGGAAGTACGGGAAAAAGCTGTTTCTGACAGCTTTCGATTGTTATATAAGAAGTTAAAAAAAGAGAAGAAATATTGTATTCATACGCATTATCTGCGCAGCGGATTTTCAGGCAGGCTGGAATATCTAAGGCGCTGTACGGCCATGCTAAAGGACCTTTCGGATGCAGGATACGTATTTTTAAACGAGGGATGCAATGTAATCGGCAGTATTCAGATGCGCAGGGAAACGGTACTGACGCAGACCTGGCATGCATGCGGCGCGTTTAAACGATTTGGTTTTAGTACGGCGGAATTAAAATATGGCCAGACGGCGGAGGAATTGAAAAAGTATCCTTATTATGGCAATACGACGTATGTAACGTTAAGCAGTCCGAAAATTTCCTGGGCGTACGAAGAAGCGATGCTTTTGCAGGATCGTAAAGAGTGTATGCGGGCGACCGGAGTCAGCCGTACGGATGTGTTTTTTCAGAAAAAGTTTTTAAAGCGTGCCAGAGAGCATTTTGAACAATGTATGCCGTCTGCCGCTTCGAAAAAGGTCATTTTGTACGCGCCGACATTTCGCGGACATGCGTCTGACGCGGTATCTCCGGACGTTTTGGATATTCCGAAGCTAAAGCAGACGCTCGGAGACGGGTATGTGCTTGTCATCAAACATCATCCGTTTGTGACGCATCCGCCGGCTGTTCCGCCGGATTGCGCTGATTTTGCAAAAGACGTAACGAATGAAATGCCGATCGATGAGCTGCTTTGCGTGAGCGATCTTTGTATTTCGGACTATTCGTCGCTTGTATTTGAATATTCGCTGTTTGAACGTCCGATGCTCTTTTATGCATATGATCTGGAAGATTACTTTGACTGGCGCGGGTTTTATTATCCTTATGAGGAGCTGGCGCCAGGCCCGGTGGTACGTACGAATGAGGAGATCGCTGATTATATTCAGAATGTGGAGCAAAAGTTTGACCGTGCGCGGGTCCGGGCGTTTCGGGAACAGTTTATGTCGGCGTGCGACGGCCACGCAACGGAGCGGATCCTGCAGCTGGTATTTCAGAAATAGGAAACGGCAGTCCACGAGTCCCCGGGGCGGGAACGGAACTAAAAAAATACGGTGATTGACATCAAAAATAAGACGAGTTAAAATGATCGGTAGCAGTATGATCAAAACGCAGTGAATGAAAGGAGCAGATGAAATGAGAATAGCGGTAACATATGAAAACGGAAGCATCTTCCAGCATTTTGGACACACAGAACAGTTTAAGCTGTATGATATTCAGGAAACGCAGATCGTAAAGGAACAGATCATAGATGCGTCTGGCAGCGGACATGGCGCTTTGGCGGGATTTCTTACGGAAAACGGCGTGGATACCCTGATCTGCGGCGGGATCGGCGGCGGTGCGCAGATGGCTCTTTCAGAAGCAGGCATTCAGCTTTACGGCGGTGTATCCGGCAGCGCGGATGAGGCGGTAAAAGCGCTGTTGGACGGCAGCCTGGCTTACAACCCGAATGTACAGTGCAGTCATCATGAACACGAACATGGCGGAAACTGTGCCGGACATTCCTGTGGAGCAGACAAACACGGATGTCCGGGCGCGCATGCCTGACCGTGTAAGTACAGACGCAGGTTCTGCGTGCACATTACGAAGAATCAGAATGCGATCGATTCCCGCAAGGGAAGGATGATGGAAAAAGGATGTTACATCAGACAGAATGCATACAATATATAGGATAGCTATGTTTTGAACTGCTATATTTTGTATTGCTTTATGCCGGTGCGACATCCCTTTTTGCTGTGAAAGTTCCTGATTCTCTGACAACGGTTGTCTGCAGCTGTTATTCTTTCACGAAGAAACCTGCGACGTCTCCATTTTCAAAGAAGCTCACCGTAAAAGTTAATTTACCGTGCGCATAGTCTGCAATCTGGATCACGCGGACAAATTCTTTGCCTGTCTCCGTTTTTCCGGAAGTAAACGCAACGTCGCCGTATTTGTTAAATGTACCAAGGCTTTCTATCGTCTTACCGCCGGCCTCAAAAGCAGACGCGTCCACAGCGGGGTTGTCGTATATTTTTGCAACGCCTTCATAATCAAATTTGTTCATCGTATCGATCAGCACTCTGGCATTTTCCGTCAGCGTATCTGTGTCGGCCCATTCAGGCAGTTTAAAATTTCCGCAAGAAGTAAGACCGACGATAGATACCAGACAGAACAGGATAATTATAAATTTTTTCATTTGGAAACGCTCCTTTTTTAGTAAATTTCATAGCGGCTGAAAAAACAGAACCGATGAAATGCAAAATTTCCCGTATGCTTTTTTCTGCCGTCAGCTTTTTTCCATGCGGGAATAGATAACAGGCGCCAGCAATGCTGCGATTGCAGCCACAATGGTTAAGATCCTAAGTCTGTTATCCGGGGATATCAGAGAAACAAGGATAAATACAAACCCGCAAATAACCCAGACAGCGCCTGCAAATCTATGAGTCTTATTCCAGTTATCCGGGTCCTTTTGTGTCCACGGCAGCTTATACCCGGCAATATTGTTCGGCTGATTTTTGGGAAGATAATTACCTGCTACGATAAAAAGTACTCCGACAACAGTCATGACAATCCGGGTCATATTGCAGCGATATCCCGCGGCTTTGCACAGAGAAAGAGGGATCAGGGTGACGCAGACCAGCGGAACGCTCCAGAAACAAAGGGTGTTTGTCATTCTGGAAAGATGTTGTCTGGATGTGTCGCGTTCTGTTTTGACAGCGGTAATTAAGTGGATGGCAAGCATCAAAAGAGGCAGGCCCCATGCGCCAATATTTTTTTCGATAAATCCATCTGCCTCGCCAATGGGATTCCAGTGAATGGGCATTCGATTCGGCAATTGGTCATACAATCGCGCAGATACTGTCAGCGGCAGCAGACACACGATGGATGACAATACGATGCGTTTACTTATTTTCATTATCTACACCTCCTGTAAATTGGGAAATCCAAATTAATACATCTTCAAAGACGGTTACATTGAGTTCATAAAATATGAAATTTTTATATTTCGTCTCAAGTATCAGGCCGGCGTGTTACAGAAGCCGCTAAAAGTCCGTAAAGAGTATGGCTATTTTTCCAATAATCTGGTATACTATCCGTTAGATCGTGTCAGCAAAATATCCGGACGGGTGTCAGATCCAGCCGGATATTTTGCTGACAGCAGACGGATATTGTTATGAGGTGTTTATGATGAAAAATTCTGAATGTAAGAAAAGAAAAAGGGTCTGTCTTGTTCTGGCGCTCTGCTGGATGACAGTGATATTTATGTTTTCTGCCAGAAATGCGGATTTATCCACGCAGGATAGTATGTCGATCGGGATTTTTTTCGGACGGCTGATTGTGCCGAGCTTTTCGGATATGGATACGCAGATGCAGATCTCGTTTGCCGGTCAGGTGGATCATCCGATTCGCAAACTGGCTCATGCCACGGAGTATGCCATACTGGGATTTTTACTGACCGGAAGTTATGCAGACAGCAGTACGAAACGCAGAAAAGCGTGGCTGCTGCCGGCGGTAACCGGATCTTTGTATGCGGTTTCGGACGAGCTGCATCAGATGTTTGTGCCTGGACGCAGCTGCGAGATTCGGGATATGCTTATTGACAGCAGCGGAGTGCTCATAGGTACCTGTATCGGGATTTTTGTTTTTGTGTACTGGAAACGCCGCCAGTATGGTCAGGCAGACGTGGGGAGAGGGAGCGACAGATCCAAATGAAAAAAGCCGGAAGGAAGAATTGGAAATGAAGAGAAATGGTGCGGTTGATTTTTGGAAATTTGTATTTTCAGTGGTGATCATGTGTTTTCATTCGCTGTATTTTGCCGGTTCGGAAAAATATGTATTTTTTGACGGGGCGAATATGGTCGAGTATTTTTTTCTCGTATCCGGATTTCTGATGGCGGCCTCTGTTATGAAGGAGGGGACACAGTCGCCGCAGCCGCCGGTCTGGAAAAGCACCTGGCAGTTTTTGTTTCATAAAATAAAAAGCATGTGTCCGGAATATTATGTGGCATGGGCGGTTTCGTTTCTGATTAAACAGGTGGCAGGCGGTCTGCTGCCGTTGCACCTGATAGCGAAACATGCCGTATTAAGCATCTGGGAGCTGCTGTTTTTAAGGATGGCCGGATTTAATGATTATAACGCAAATGGGGCGACGTGGTATATTTCGGCGATGCTGGCCGCAATGCTGCTTTTGCTGCCGTTGTTTTACAAACAGAAGGAGTTTTTTCTGCATATGCTGGCGCCGGTTCTGGCGGTCGGACTGATCGGATATTTATATGCGACGGAGAAAACGATGAGAGGAAATACCGACTGGATGGGAATCTGTTATAAGGGACTGCTTCGGGCGCTGGGAGTGCTTTGCCTTGGATGCGTGTGCTATCTGGTCTGCCAGAAAATGAAAGAGATCCCGTTTACTCCTTTTGCAAAAGCGCTGTTATCTTTTGCAGAGACAGGCGGGTGCCTGTTTGCGCTGTATTGGACCTATGGACATGCCACATCCAAAATGCAGTTTATAATTTTACTTTTATTTGCTGCGGCGGTAACGATCAGCTTTAGTCATCAGGGATTATTCGCGCCTTTGTATGACCGTCCGGCTGTGTACTGGCTGGGCAGATTCAGTTTCCCGCTTTTTTTGTCGCATCACGCCTGGAGCGGGCGGATGAACCGGATGTTTCCGGAGGATACGTATGCGCAGCTGTTTCCCAAATATCTTTTGCTGTCCGTAGGTACGGCGTTTGCTGTGTATGTAATATCCGCATGGGTAAGGAAACTTTGTGCAAAATATAAAGATTCGCTGAGACAGCTGTTTGTTCAGATGTGAGGGGCGATTTTGCGCGGCAGATTTAACGATCGCCCGGAATCGTTGCGAGGAACGGCTGCAGTACGTACATCGTAACCGGATGATCATAAAAATTGTATGAATTATCCAGATTGCCATTGAATCGCAGAGTATGAAATGATATAATGGCGTCAATACTTGCAGGTCACACACATTATAAGAAAACGAGGAAGCGTACGATGAAAAAAATATTTACCAGAAGCCTGTGTATTTGCATGGCAGCAGCGTTAATTATTAATATTGCGGTCGTGGCGCTGCTCCAGATTGTCGTGATGGAGCATACGCATACGCAGAGCAGTAATGAAAGGCTGGAAGCGGTAAAAGAAACTCTGATACAAAATGAAGAAAATATCGCAGAGCTGACAAAAGCGGTAGGAGAAAACAATCTGGCCAAGACAAGAGCCTTCGCAGATCTGCTTGCGGCGGATCAGAGCATTCTGGAAGACAAAAATAAGATGAATGCGGTGAAAGACCGGCTGATGGTAAACGAACTTCATGTCATAGACGAAAAGGGGACTATTACACACAGCACGGTCGAAAATTACATAGGATTTGATATGAACAGCGGTGAACAATCCGCCGCATTTATGCCGATTGCCGGTGATCCGTCCATAGAGATCGTGCAGGAACCGACGGTAAACGCAGCGGAAGGCATTGTGATGCAGTATATCGGGGTAGCCAGAAAGGATGCGCCGGGACTTGTGCAGGTCGGCATCCGGCCGGAAGTGCTGGAAAATATGCTGGAAGGTACGCAGATAGACGTTGTACTGGCAGGGATCGATTTTGGCAAGAGAGGATTTGTGTATGCGCTGGACGCTGCCACAGGCGATATTCTGGGTTATCCGGATGAGAATCTGATTGGAACAGCGGCGCAGAACGCGGGAATTCCGCAGGAAGCCGGGAAAGGTTCTGCCAGATTTAACGGTATGAACGGCAAATACGTCTCGCAGGAATATGATGGAATGTATATCGGTACGTTTCTGCCGGACGGCGAATATTATAGCGATCAGGTAAGCCAGATCGTTATGATGGCTTTGAGTATCTTTGTGATATTTTCCGTACTGCTGTTTATGATTAATAAAATGCTGGACAAAAAGATTATCAGCGGAATGAGAAATATAACGACGTCAGTAAAAGAAATATCAGAAGGAGATTTTAGCAAAGAGGTCAATGAACATGGAACGCCTGAGTTTTCCATGCTGAGCAGCAGCGTGAATAAAATGGTGGAATCCATTTGTCAGAATATAAAAGAAAACGAGGATCTGATTGCGCATCAAAAGGAGGATATGGAAAATAATATCAGCCTGATTGAAAATATTAAGCAGGTCTGTTCGAACCTGGACGGAGTCTCGCAGGAGACGTTATCGACAGCGGATGCCATTCATAGCGGTACCTATGAGCAGGAACAGGCGGTCAAAGATCTTGGACAGGTGATGGATAATCTGGTGCGTGAGCTGAACACGAGCGCGGAAGTGTCCCAGAAAGCGGCAGGAGCCGCGCTGGCAGCGGCTTCTAAAATCGAAACGACGGGACTTCAGATGCAGACGCTGGAAGACGCGATTGAAAAGATCAGTAATATGTCTGCGGAAATCGAAAAGATTATCGGAGAGATCGATTCGATTGCGCAGCAGACGAATATGCTTTCGCTGAACGCTTCGATCGAAGCGGCAAGAGTCGGCGAGGCAGGCAAAGGATTTGCGGTAGTTGCCACGCAGGTAGGCGATCTGGCTGCCAGAAGCGCGCAGGCGGCGAAGCAGACCGGAGAGCTGATTACAAACTCCATTCAGGCCGTGGAAGAAGGGCGTCTGATTACGAAAAAAACGACCGATGAATTTTCGACTGTGGTGACGGAGATTGAAGAAGCAAGCCGCAGCGTGAAAGAAATCGCTACCATGGTAACGCAAAATGTAGAAACGGTCAGACAGGTTGTCGAAGGACTGGACGTGATTGCCAGCGTAGTAGAGAAAAATGTTCGTATTTCCGAAAACAGCAAGGCTGTTTCCGAGCATATGGCGGATGAAGCGGGCAGACTGCTGGAGCTGGTAGAGTAGCGTTAAAAGGAATTAGAAAATATAATGGAATATACGTTTTATGAACTGTCAGTGATCTTTTTTGTCTGGTCGTTTCTGGCGTGGATGGCAGAAACGGCGGTCGCTACGTTCAAAGAGAAAGATTTTAAAAACCGTGGATTTGTTTCGGGACCGTTTTGTTTTATTTATGGTTTTACCGGAGTGCTGCTGACGGTATTTTTACAGGAGTTACAGCAGAATACGTTTTTTCTGTTTTTGGGATGCTGTGTGATCGCGACTGCTGTAGAGTGGTATGCAGGGAAACTGCTGGCACGTATGAAACAGAAAAAATGGTGGGATTATTCTGGGAAAAGATGGAATTTTGACGGTTATATCTGTCTGCAGTATTCGCTGCTCTGGGGATTGCTTGGTTTTTTTGTCGTACGATATGGAAACGGGCTTGTACTTGGACTGTATGAGCTGCTGCCGGAAACGGCTGCCAAAATAGCGGTCTGGGGACTTGTGCTGCTCGGGTGGACAGATATGGCAGGGTCCGTGATATCGATCTATCATATGGAGGAAAAGCTGCCGCGTCTGTTTGGGTGGAATCGCAGATTGCAGAAATGGACGTATCAGCTGACGGCAGGACTTTCCGGACATATTGAAGAGCGATTTGTCAGATCTTATCCGTGTATGCTGCAGGTACAGGAAGATGCGTCAGAGGAAGAGCAATGCAGTCTGGTACAGTTGTTCTGGCTGTTTTTTATTGGAGCCTTCCTTGGGGATCTTGTAGAGACTGTTTTTTGCAGACTGACTGCGGGCGTATGGATGAGCAGGAGCAGTCTTGTCTGGGGACCGTTCAGCGTTGTCTGGGGACTGGCGATTGCGCTGGCAACAGCGCTTCTATATAAAGACAGAAAAAAGCAGGATCATTCGATTTTCTGGACAGGTGTGTTGCTGGGCGGCGCTTATGAATATATTTGCAGTGTTTTTACGGAACTTTGTTTTGGGAAAGTGTTTTGGGATTATAGCGAGATTCCGTTTAATCTGGGAGGCAGGATCAATCTGCTGTACTGCTTTTTCTGGGGGATTGCGGCTGTCGTATGGATTAAGGCGCTGTATCCGTATATGGCACGATTTGTGGAATGGCTGCTAAAAAAAACAGGCTGGGTGCTGACCGGACTGTCGGTGTTGTTTCTGGCAGTCAATATGTGGGTGTCGGTGCTGGCGCTCGTACGATATGATACGCGCGCAGAGGGGAAACAGGTGGAATCCAGATGGGAACAGGCAATGGATACGTATTTTGACGATGCAAGAATGGAGCAAATTTACCCAAATGCGATCTCTCAGTAAGGAAAGCTGATTTTGAAAATTTTACATACGCTTACGGATAGAGAAAAGACCGGATGGAAAAGGATGCTCTGGTAATCGGATATTTTGCCGGACATACTTCTATCTCATATTACAATGTATGGTATTTGACAGAAATGGAGATTCTAAAACAGAAAGAGAGGTATAAAAATGGAACAGAAATTTTATATTTGCGAGCATTGCGGAAATATCATTGCGATGGTTAAGGACGCGGGAGTTCCGATTATGTGCTGCGGAGAGAAAATGAAAGAAATAGTGCCGGGTACGACGGACGCGGCTGTAGAAAAGCATCTTCCAGTCTATACGGTGGACGGTAATCTGGTAAAAGTCTGCGTTGGTTCCACAGAGCATCCAATGATGCCGGAACACTTTATCGAGTGGGTTTCTCTGCAGACAAAACAGGGGAATCAGCGAAAAATGCTGCGGCCGGAGGATAAGCCGGAAGTATGCTTCGCTCTTTGCGAAGGCGACGAGGTGGAAGCGGTATATGCATACTGCAATCTGCATGGTTTGTGGAAAAAATAAAACAATACCGGTAAAAAACGGCTGTCCGGATGGAGTGTTCCATTTCGGACAGCCGTTTTTTCTTATTTTTCTTACTGGCTAAGTTCAAATTTTTGAACCATTTGATTCAGTCGTTCAGCCTGTGAAGCCAGTTCTTCCGAAGTAGCGGATGTTTCCTGCGAAGCGGCGGAATTATCCTGAATACCATGAGAGATTTCCTGAATGCCAGCGCGCAGCTGCTTCATGCTTTCTGCCTGTACAGCCGCGTTTTCCGCTGTTTCCTGAATCATTGTATTGACATGGCTGACCGCGTCTACAGATTCTTTTAGGGAATTGACCGCGCCTTCGGCAATCGCATTTCCTTTGTTAATTTCTTCCATTGAGATTTCAATCAGCTCTTTTGTCGTATTTGCCGCTTTCGAGCTTTCTAACGCCAGCTTTCCAATTTCGTCTGCGACAACCGCGAATCCTTTACCCGCTTCTCCGGCACGGGCTGCTTCAATAGAGGCGTTGAGCGATAACAGATTGGTCTGGGAAGCAATTTCTTCGATGGTCTGTATAATGCCCACTACCTTTTGAGAAGTTTCGTGGATATTGTGCATGGCGATCATCATCTGTTTCATGTTTTCCTGATTTTGACCGATCATGCTGGCAGCCTGTGCGGTTGCTTTGGCAGAGTTTTCTGCTTTGCTGCGGCTGTTTTCCACCTGGTCGGCGACTTCGTTTGTCGTTTGCGTGAGCTGTTCGACAGAAGAAGCCTGTGCCTGTGCGCCGTCAGCTAATGCCTGTGAAGCAGTAGAAAGCTCTGTAGCGCCGATGGATACCCGTTCTGAACTTTCATTGATGCCTGTCATAATCTGATTCATCGAATCGGAAATATGGAACAGGGCATTTTTGATCTTCTGAAATTCTCCGGCATAGTCATGCTTTAACTCAATGGTTAGTTTTCCATCGGCAAGCTGCGAAAGTACGTCGGCCGTTTCATCGATGTATACAATATATTCCTTAAGACGGCTGACTGTTTTTTGAATAGAGACGCCAAGCTCTCCGATTTCATTTTCACTTGTAATCTGCAGATTCACATCCAGGTTTCCGGCAGCGAGCTGCTGTGCGGTTTCATTTAATTCCAGAATCGGCTGGGTCAGACGAGCGGCGCTCTTTCGGATGCGCAGTGCGATCAGCACAATGCCAGCGGCAAATAGTACGATCAGTCCAAGGATCATGACGTACAATATGGCATGGTATTCAGAGCGCGGCAGGCTGCTTAACACTACATATCCGGTATCCCCGGCGTACGCCAGATATCCGTACCTTGTTACTCCGTCTGCTTTATATCTGAAAAAGCTGTCTTTTTGACTGGAGAATGCGTCAATCACATTCTGGGAGATGTCATGGTCTTTGATATTTGTCTGTATCCGGTCATTTTGCGGGTGATAGAGGTATGTACCGCTTTCGGATAATAGCAGAACATATCCTTTCTTTCCGATTTTGTATTCGCTCATAATTTTGGTCATATGATCCAGAGAGATGTCCATGCCAACGGCGCCCAGTACGGTTCCGTCGGTATCGTCGATGACCGGCGCAGCGGCGCTTAATATCAGCTTCCCTGTGGAAGAGTCTGTATATGGCTCTGTCAGAATCGGTTGTTTTGTTTCGATGCAGCCGTACCATCCGCGGCCTGTAATATCCCAGCCCTCTTCGCTTGTAAAGCCGTCAGACTGTGTAAGTATGCTGGCATCCAGATCAGAAATCCATGCGGCCATCACATTTTCGGAATCCGTAGCGGCAATTTTTACAAGATTGTCCATGACTGTGTCCATGTTTTCCGCCTGACGGATATCGTCGCCAGGCACAGTCTGCCTCATAACGGATTGGATTTCCGGATTGACGGCGAGCTGCTCTACGCATTTTGTATACTGTTGTAAAAATCCGGTCAGCTGATTTGCAGCGGCATTGGATTCCTCAGTCAGCTCAGTACGTTTGGACGTATAGCTCAGCCAGCCTGTCATGCAGACGGCAGCTACAGCGATGAGAAGAAGTACGAGGATTACGCTTCCGCCGATTTGCTGTAGTATTTCGTTTGCGATTTTTTTGTTTGTTGTCGGGTTCTTTTTTAGGTGTTCTTTTTTTTGTTTCATTTGTATCAACCTCCCGGGATTACTTTTCCTCATCTGTTATTGTATCGCTAAATCACAGGGAATACAAGTAAGAAACGAGGATTTCTTTTGAAAGAAAGAGTTGATTTATTTAGGGGATGTGGCTGCGCGGACGTGTGCGTGACAGGTGGCAGGGG
>OFHA01002291.1_pt1 | contig 11469 bp, 12 predicted proteins | sample 1521891 | NCBI WGS metagenome assembly OFHA01 (sample SAMEA3504089, study PRJEB24116) | mouse gut metagenome | biome: mouse gut; feature: mouse-associated habitat; material: faeces | place: Denmark | collected 2011 | reverse complement strand
ATAATCTCGGCGGCTGCGCTGCGTATCGTTTCAAGGGAGCTTTTCAGCTCGGACAATTCCCGCCCGCTGCTCCACCCGGCTAATTCCGATGTTTTATTTATTCCGATAGAGGCGCTAAAAGCGCCCCTATTATGCCTTTGATAATCATAAATGTCGGAATAATTATTTTGTGTTTTTGTTGCTTTATTCCAATCCATATAGTTTACGTATTGCCTCCTCGTCATTTTTGTAGATGAATTCCTCATCGGAAAACACCATATTGTTTGCGTCTGTTATCTTTTCAACTGCGTTCCGTTTCATTCCTGTATCCGCATAAGCATAGATCAGGGTGGTTTCCAAATGGGAATGTCCAAGCCATTCTCCAATCAGGGCTAACGGCATCCCTGCCTGATATAAATGCATTGCTCTTGTATGGCGGAACAGATGCGGGTGTAAATGTGGGATTTCCGGGTTTTGTGTTTTATATATTTTTTCGTATTTATTCAGTATCCTTGCTGCGTTGTCCGGGGACATCTGTGTTATGGCTGCCCTGTGTTTTATGTAAAAGAGCGGGGTATTGACGTCACGCCCTGCATGGAACCTCAGTATATATTGCCGGTAATTAGCAGTTACTTCTTTTGATACCGGGGTGATGCGGAACTTACGGCCTTTCCCAATCACCTTTATTTCACCGCTCCCATCTTTATGGGTCACAAAATCCCCGCGGCTCAGGCTGAGGAGTTCGTCATTCCTGCACCCGGTGTCATAAAGCAGGGCCATATAAAAATAGTCACGGAGTCCAACATCAGTTGTAACGTCAGGTATGGATAAAAGGATTTTTACCTGTTCTGTCGTTAACACTTCACATAACACTTTATCCACTGTTTTGGCTGGCTTTATCTCACTGATTTTTGAATATGTGTCAAAATCGGATGCATTGTTAAAAAGATATCTGCAGAATACCCGCAGCGCAGTCAGGCGCAGGTTGCGTGTGGAAACCGCACACTTTCTTTCAGTTTCAAGCCATTGCAGGAACTTGAGGAGGTTCTCCGCCGTGAAACCGGCCGAAAGGATCTGGGACAGTTCCTTATTGCCGTCTTCTTTTATGAACAGAAGGTAAAGGTTCAGCGCATCTTTGTATGCCTGCACTGTATTGGGGCTTAAAGCCCTGACATTGGGAAGGTATTCCGTCAGGAAAGTTTTCATTGTTTCAAACAGCCTGGCATCTTTGATCTTTTTCATTGCGGCACCTCCTGATATAACGATTGAAAGCGTGACCAGTCAATCCCTCTGCTCTTAAGCAGGTTCTCCGGGACAAGATGGATATAATACAAAGTGGAATCCAGAGTGGCATGTCCGAGGTATGCGCTCAGGAAAGGCATCAGCGCATGGACATCCCTGCCCTCATCCAGCCATCTTATGATCGTCCTTGTGGAAAAGTTATGGCGGAAATCATATGGGCGTGGGTTTGCGCCCCTTTTCTCCAGGCCGCTTAAGCCCCATGCAAGGTTAAACTGACGGTCAACCCAGCAGGTATTAAGTTTTTCACCCGGAAGCCGTTCCAGAAAATATATTTCCGTATGGACAGCCCCGGCATACTTCCGGCACAGGCTTAAAAGATCGTCTGAAATAACAATTCGCCGGTCTCTCTGCCTTTTTGACTGGCGGATGAATATTTCGCCTGTATCCAGATCAAAATCCTCTTTCTTTATAGAAGCCGGTTCCTGTGGACGCATTCCGCACCAGTACATCATCCTGAATAAGACAGGGACAATGTATTCCCGCATGGGAGAATGGGAATCCGGCGGAAAACCGTCAATCGCCTTGAACAGCTGTTTCAGCTCGTCATCTGTGTATATATAGGGATAAGGTTTTACCCTGCTGACAGAATAATCATCCCCAGGGATAAAAACATCTTTCCCGGAAACAGAACGGAGATAACGGAGGAACATGCGTATCCGGGTAATGGCGTCCGCATGGCCTGCATGTGAATGGAACGCCCGCTGGTTCAGCCATGAATCGAACATCTCTTTTGTAACGATGTCTGATTCCGGGTATTTTTCCAGCAGATATCCTATAAATTCCCGCACCGGGTAGTGTGGGTGCTGCGCATATCCAAGCGATACCCGCAGCTGCCGGTAATCATTAAAATACTGCTCCAGATTTTTAACCATAGTAAACACCTCCCATGACAGGGATATCTTCAAATCCCATAGCGCACATGGATACCGCTGTATCCTGGAAAGACAGGTACGGTTTCCCGGATTCCATGTCCGTATGCCCCATCAACCGGGAAATCATAGGCAATGGCACTTCCTCGCTGGCCAGCCATGTGCCAAAAGTCCTGCGCAGGCTGTGGAACGCCCTCCCGTTTTTCTTTTCGACTCCCGCAATGGCGCTTTGCCGGTCAATGATCGTGTTCAGCCCAGGGACTGTCCCTAAAAATCGTGTAAAGGGCGCACGGCTTCTTAGGAACACATATTCCGAGCTGCTTTCCGGACGTCCATGGAGTATATAATCAGCCAGCGCATTGCAGCATTGTCCGCTTACCGGGAGCAGGATGCCATGCTGCGTCTTTGACTGGATAATGGAAATTTCCTGTTTGCGCCAGTCAATGTCGGCGAGCCTCAGGCCTTCGATGTCCCTTGCCCGAATCCCAGTGCTGATCCCCAGCAGGAGCATCGCATAGTTACGCTTACCGACAGGGGTTTCACGGTCAACGGATTCCAGTATCTGTTTTATCTCTCCTTCAGAATAACAGGGCAGGAACCTGTGGCCGGGGCTTTTCGGTGTGAGGAATTTTAAATCTATTTCATATGGGAAAATCCCTTCTTCCACCAGATGCCGCATGACCATTTTCAGGGAACAGCATACCCAGTTCATGGAAGACGGCGTTTCCTTATGGGATTTTTCAATAAATGCCGCGATAGTTTCAGGGGTAATCTGTTTTTCATCCAGACCCTGCCCCTCAATAAAACAGAAAAATTTACGCAGGTAGGTTGACCGTGTAATTTTAGTACGTTCGCCCAGCTGCGCATCCTTAAGTATCTTATCAATCGTTTTTAATGCCTGTTCGCTTGGGATATAGGTGCCTTTACGACGGCATCTGTCATAGTTGAGATTTATATCTCCTGTGTGGTAATAGCTTTTTAGCTGTTCTGCGCACCTCATTTTTGTATTGATCCAACCCTTATCATGACCTTCAGCCAAGAGTTTCTTGAGGGAATCAACATATTCCCCCAAAGATTCATCGCTGTAAACGCCGTTAGCATTTTTGTTGAACCATTTACGGATGTTCCGAAATGCCTGTTGGAAATTGAGTGTGCGTGCTGCAGAATAATTGAATTTTTCCAGTTCCTTGAGAACTTGTGCGGAAAGGAAATTTATGTCATTCATTTTTAATACCTCCTTCAAAAGGAGTATATCGGAGCAAGAAAAATATTCCGATACTTTTCTTCCAGAAATGCCAGATAACCAACTGAAAACTGAAAATATCGGAATAAATAAAACATCGGAATTAGCCGGGTAATACCGATATCGGTATTACCCGGCTAAATCACCAATGGCATACCCGGTCTGTACATCTGCTGTATGTGTCAGCGGCGTTTCCAACCCTCCATAGTATTCATGCTCACCCATTCGTGTCATAGAAACAGTAAGAGGCAGCATTTCTCCAAATTCTTTTGCCACTTCGCTGTCATTCAGTTCTGCCAGAATTTCCACATCATCCACTGTAATTACAATTTGAGATGCCTCTGTATCGGTGGTATCTTCCGCCTGCACTAACTGCAATTCACCCAGCCATGCCGAAACTTCCTGCTCTGCGGAACTTATTTCCTCTGCTTCAACCGCAAGTCCGGTAAGCACTTCTGAATCTGGACAAAGCTCCTGTATATCTGCATAGCTGCTGCCGCTTCCATAGCCTGCATGAGTACAGAATGGAATTATTGTTTTGTCCGTCAGATCGTACTGGCTTAAAAAAGAAACGATCGGCCGCGGAATCGTTGTCGCCCAAATCGGATAGCCAATAAAGATTGTATCATATTGTTCTATATCAAGGTCTGTACTCTGCAACTCCGGTACAACGCCTTCCTCTTGCTCCTGACGGTTCTTTTCTACCACTGTATCATAATCCTCTGAGTAAGGCTCTACAGTCTGAATCAAGTGCATATCACCACCGACATATTCCCGGATCAAGTCCGCCACATATTCTGTCGTTCCCTGCAGGTTTCCATCTCTGCCTATTACAATACTGGCCGAAGTCGAAGCGTCCACATCATCCGGAAATTCTGTACTGCCCCAACGCCCAAAATATGCAATCAAGACGTGATTTCCTGAAATTTCTTCTGTTTCATCATGTTCCTCTGTTTCTGCTGATTCTTCTTCCATTGTTACCATACTTTCAGTGGAACTGTCAGAGGGGAGCTTTTGCGACGTTTCTTTATTTGAGTTCTCAGCACAAGCTGACAACGAAAAAGCAAGAACCAAAAACAAAATCAAGCTGCCTATTTTTTTCATTCGACATCCTCCTTAAACATCACTTTAATGTGGCGTATTCTTCGTCAGACACTGCCTCACACCATTCATTTGACGTATCTTCTCCCGGAACCTCAACAGCCAGATGCGCAAACCAGCTATCCGGCGCTGCTCCATGCCAGTGTTTCACTTCTGCCGGAATGACTACCACATCTCCGGGATGAAGTTCCTGTGCCTCTTTGCCCCATTCCTGATAATATCCTCGTCCGGCAGTACAAAGAAGTATCTGCCCGCCGTTCTTGCTGGCATGATGAATATGCCAGTTGTTCCGGCATCCCGGTTCAAAGGTCACATTGCCGATTACCACGCCTCCTGTGGTGAGCATATTCAGATAGCTCTGTCCAACAAAATATTTTGCAAACGCCTCATTTTTTCCGCCAACCGGAAAAACACTTAATTCTTCTGCTTTCATATCAAATCTCTCCTTACTATTTTATTTTTTCGATCCACGCTTCAATTTCTGCTTCTTTTGTCACTAATTCTGCACCGCCTGTGGAATCAAACTGTATTTCCATCTCATGGATAAACTCAGCTCCCTTGCAGGCACTCTTTATATCCTTAATAACGTGCCCCGGCCAGCCGCCATGTGTCTGGAACGGAATAACAGTTTTCCCCTTCCAGTCGCAAGACTTCAAAAAAGACAGTACCGCAGGTGCCATCGTGTACCACCATGTAGGTGTTCCTACTGCAATTACATCATAATCATTTAGATTTACTCCTAAAGGTTTAATTTCCGGTTGATACCCCCGGTTTACCTCGCGCTGTCCCTGCTCCACAATCGCATTATAAGAACCCGTATACGGCTTTACCGTCTCAATCCGGGCAATATCTGCACCAGTGGCTTTCTGTATCTGCTCTGCGATTCCTTTTGTGTTTCCGTTTGATATGGAATAATATACAATCAATAATTTCTTTCCCATAATTCAACTCCTATTCCTGACCGAAAGTTCCAATTTCCTCAAGCCAGCCGTCAACCGTTTCCTTTGCTTCATCCTGAGAATTTTGCGCTATGGAACCTCTAATCCCCAAGCCTTCTAAAACCTCTGTATCCGGGCAAACTTCTGCAATACTGCTCTCTGTGGAAGAAATTCCACTGCCTTCATGGGTACAGAAGGGAATGATAGTCTTTCCCGAAAAATCATAGCTTTCAAGGAACGAGTAAACCGCCATCGGCATATCACTCCACCAAATCGGATAACCGAGGAAGATAACATCGTAATCAGCCATATTTTCCACAGAAGCCGTAAGTTCCGGACGCGCATTTTCCTCCTGCTCCTGCTTTGCGACCTTGGTACATTCATCGTAATCATCAGGATATGGCGCAACCGTACTGATTTCAAACGTATCGGCACCTGCCTGTTCGGCAATCATATCCGCAATGATATGGGTATTACCTTTTTCAATATAGCCGACACAGTAATTCTCGCCGGTGCGTGAGAAGTAGGCTACTAAGATCTTCGTACCGTCTGTATCAACATCCTCTGTTTGGTGTATGTTGCTTTCTTCTGTTTTCTGTACCTCGTCCAGAGTTTCAGATTCCTCCGTTGCAGCAGGGCTTTCTTCTTCCGAAGCGGTCTGCCCGGTAGTTCCTGCCGTTTCAATGTTTTCACTGTTTCCGCAGGCAGCTAATACAAAGCACATAGAAAGTGCGAGCAGTAATGGCAAAATTCTTTTCATTTCAACCATGTCCTTTCTGAATCTATTTTTTAGGTGCGAGCGGCCCATAGAAATAACTGGCAGTCGCACCGCCGTCAATCAGGAACGTGGAGCCGGTAATAAACGCACCCTTGTCGCTCATCAAAAGCTCTGCCACATTTGCCACCTCATCCGCCGTACCCGGACGTCCGGCAGGACAATTTGCAAACATATTCTTATAAAAATCACCACGCGGGCCATTAAATTCATCAATCGCCAGCGGCGTTACAATAATGCCGGGAGCAATATCATTGATACGAGCGCCGCGCCTGCCCCACTTAACAGCCTCTGCCATTACACGCTTTTCATTGCAGCGTTTCGCCATCTGATAAGCGTGCAGAGTATCCCGAATGTTTTCAAGCTGCAACAGCGGGAGATTTAGCAATTCTTCTGTGGGCGTAGCTGCCAGCAGTTCATCTTCCTCCGCAGTCAGAGCAGGCATACGCCAGCCGGACTGACTGGAAATCGTAACGCCTGCACCGCCCTTTTTGATGATTTTCCCGACTTCCTCCAACAGAACGGCGGTTCCGTACAGGTCTACCTTCAAAATTGCTTCAACCGGTGCCTGACTGGGAGAAACACCAGCCGCATTGACCAGCATAGAAATTTCCCCATATTTTTTCGCTTCTGCAATCATATTCATAATGGAATCACGGGAAGATAAATCCATTTCCACTGGTACAGCATCAAAAACCGCTTCATTCATAATCTTGGAAATTGTCTGTGCGTTCTCTATTTTCTTATCGCCTACGACAATCTTCATTCCATATCCCATTCTCCGGGCAATCGCCATACCGATCTGTCCAGCTCCCGTTAAAATCATTACATCTTTCAAACTTATGTTCCTCCTATTACTTATTGTTTCGCTGCTTCATTGACACACCGCAGAGCGTTAAGGCTTCTCGGATAACCGATATACGGAAGGCTCTGTGATATTACCTTGATAAGAAACTCCTTATCATTGCCAAGCCTCATATTCGCTGCCGCATGGCTGGTGAGCTGCGGTTCGCATCCACCCTGCGCTGCCAGAAAACAAAACGTAATCATTTCTCTCTGTTTGTAATCAAGACCCGTCCGGGTATAGTAATCTCCAAAGCAATTATCTGCCAGCCAATAATTGATATGGCGGCTTTCCTCCGGGCCGGACTTCCAGAAATCCCGCATCTGCTCTCCGAAAATATCTACCTGTGCCTGTGTTCCGGCTTCCCGGCGGTTTTCCGCAGCGGTTGTTGCCTGAGAGGGCAGAGGAAGTTTTATGCCCTTTTCCGTCAATACCTCGTTAGTGATCTTTAAGAACGGAAACACTCTGCCAATACCGAGATAAGCCACCGCCTGATAAACAATCTCCTTGATCTCAACCGGCGTTACCCCAAAGTTCAAGGCGGCAGGAAGCATGGCATGAAATTCATCCGTCCCCTGACAGCCCAGCAGTGTTGCCAGAATTGCCATGAAGCGTGTCTTATCGTCCAGATCGTCATGGCCTGCTACCTCGTCAAAGGCAAAATTGTCAAAGCGTTCAATAAACTCCGGATCGGTTTCCTGAAAAGAGGAAACATTTTGTCGTGATATTCTTTCGCAAATTTAGTAATCGCCATTTTCCATACCTCCTGCTTTATTTATCAAATTCCTCTGCTACCTCGGTAAGAAGCTCCCGGATCGGCAGGTGCTGCGGGCAAGTTTGCTCACACTTGCCGCACTTGATACAGTCGGATGCCCTGCTGCCTTCTTTGGTATGTACGTTGTTGTAGTAATAATCGGTGTTCCAGTTCTGAAACTGTTTCTTTGCATTAAGACAGGCAAACAGGTCAGGAATCGCGATCTGTTTCGGACATCCATCCGTACAGTACCGACAGGCAGTGCAGGGAATCAATCCCTGTGCGCGGAAAATCTCCCGTACTTTTGTGACAGCCTCCTGCTCTTTATCAGAAAGAGGAACAAAATTCTTCATGTAACCGATATTGTCCTGCATCATTTCCATATTTCCCATGCCGGACAGCACCATCATAATACCCTCAAATCCAGCGGCAAATCGGATCGCATAACTGGCGTTGCTGCCGCCATGAAGCGCATCCAAGATTTTCTGTGCCTGTTCCGGCAGGTTTACTAAACTGCCGCCTTTTACCGGCTCCATAACGATCACAGGCTTATCAAACTTCCGGCAGACCTCATAGCATCTGCGGCTTTCCACCGAAGCATCCTCATAGTCCACATAGTTAAACTGAATCTGTACTACTTCAATCTGTGGATATTCGGTCAAAATCTGCTTAAGCACCGCCGCCTTGTCGTGAAACGAGATTCCAAAATGTTTGATTTTTCCTTCCTGCTTCAATTCCAGCGCCGTTTCATACGCCTTGCATCCTTTGAATTTTGTATAAATCTCGGCACTTTGAGCGTGCATGAGATAGAAGTCGAAATAGTCCACGCCGCAGGCCGCAAGCTGACCTTCAAATAATGATCTGATCTGCTCCTGCTTGTTGAAAAAATGCGTGGAGAGCTTATTCGTCAAAACATAAGCGTTCCGTGGATGGCGTTTTACAAGGCACTCCCGCAGGGCTGTCTCGCTTTTGCCGCCCAAGTAACCGTGTGCAGTATCAAAATAGTTGAATCCATTTTCCAGAAAGGTATCTACCATCCGGCACATTTCATCCCGGTCAATCTCTCCATCTTTCATGGGGAGACGCATACAGCCAAAGCCAAAATTCTTTTTTACATTTTCAAAATACACGTTCATCCCATCTCCTTTAGATTATTCTTTTCAGTTTCCATTTACCTCCAAGCCACCGCAGGCTAAACACAACCGCCCGGAATAGCCAGTCAACAGCCATTGCCGCCCATACTCCGACAGCTCCCATACGGAGGCCATTTGCTAACAAATATGCCGCCCCAATTCGGAAAACCCACATAGAAGCGATGGAAACAATCATTGCAAACTTCACATCACCTGCCGCCCGCATAGATGCCGGCAAATCGAAAGTCAGCGGCCAGATACAGACAGCCGCCAGTGTATGAATCAAAAGCATTTGTGTCGTCAAGCTGGCAGTTTCCTGCGATAAATTGTAAATGGGCAGGATCAGCGGCAAAGCAAAATAAATTGACAGGTCAATTACCAAGAGAGCCACATAGGTAGCTTTTATCAGCAGCCTGTTATAATACTTCGCCTGTTCATAGTCTCCCTTGCCTATGCAGCGTGAAATTACCGTAGTAATTCCCAGCGCAATAGCGGAGCCCGGAATTACCTGAATGGCCGACAGATTTGTAGCAATGGCATTTGCTGCGATTGCACCTGTTCCAAAAGCAGAAACCAACCCTAAGACGAGAATTTTTCCAAGCTGAAACATCCCGTTTTCCACTCCATTCGGAATACCGATATACAAAATTTTTCCAATAAATTTTCGGTCAAGCTGAATCTTTAGTGTCTTTCTGATATGCAGCTCCTGCTGCTCATTAAACAACAAGATGGTAACAACCACAGCAGCGGCAACTCTGGAAAGAAGTGTAGAAACAGCCGCGCCTCCCGTTGCCATGCCAGCACCATAAATGAAGATGGCGTTACCCGTTACGTTGATCATGTTCATCATCAGGGATATCCACATCGTTATTTTGGAATTACTCATAGCGCGAAAAGTCGCTGCACCAGCTTCATACACTGCAATGGCAGGAATCGAGAAAGCGGTAATCGTCAAGTAAGTGTCTGCATATTTTCTCACTTCGGGAGTGATCTCCCCAAATAAGCGATTCAAGATGATGTCTTTCAAGATGATTAAAACTACCATAACAGCCAATGAGAACACTGCGGAAAAGCCAATAAGCTGCTCTGAACTTTTGCAGGCATCTTTTTGATTTCCACTGCCAAGATACTGTCCTGCAACAACAGCGCCACCGGTTCCTAATGCCGCAAAGAGATAAATCAAAAGCTGCATCACAGTATCTACAAGAGAGACCCCCGATACGGCGGCCTCTCCCACAGAAGATACCATGATGGAATCGATCATGCCTACCAACAGTGTAAGAAGAAGTTCGATAACCAAAGGGCACATCAAGCGCCATAGTTCACGGTTTGTAAATAATCGTCCTTTGCAGCTTTCCTGTGTCATTTCAGTACGGCAGTGTTTTTTACAAGATAGCGCAGCCATACACTGCCGCCCTCCTTTACTTGGGCACTTTGCAGTTCAAATCCTATCGGCTTATCTGCCGCCAGTCCCCCTCTTGTTGCAAAAAGGGCAGGCGTATCAGAGGAACCATCTGCCGTAGGAGCAATCACAACACTGACCTCATCACACATTCCTGCCTGAATGAAAGACCAGTTCAGGACACCGCCACCGCCGAGCATGAGCGTTTCGATCCCGAACAGCGTTTTCAGCTTGCTCATTGCCGTCTCATAATCCAACGAATCGGTTCCCGCAATGATATAGGAAATCCCCAACTTCCGCAGGAACGCTTTATAAGCATTTCCGGCCTTCTGCGTGAGTATTTCAATCACATGAGCCGTTGTATCAATATAGGTCAGTGTGTCGCTTTTCCATCCCAGTTTGCCGGAAGGATCAACAGAAACATAGTACATATCCGCTTTCTTTGCGACAAAGTCGCCTTCCGGTACAGTTGGGACATTTTCATCCACGTCCGGCTTCTCATAAAAGGTAAAGTTATCGTCCGTTGTCACTCGCCCAGAAAGCCAGCCCTGATGTTTATAATACGGTTCTTTGCCAAAAGAAAGGTTATAAAACACATCTCCGGCTGCACTTCCTTCCGGTGTTCCCATATAGGAACCCATAATTTTCCCGTCAAGTGAAGTCATCATATGGCAAAAAATATATGGTCTGTTCATTTACAAATCCTCCTTGATTACATATTGGTACGGAAGAAAGTTTCCAGTTTGTCAAAAGGAATCTTATCCAGCTTATCATACAGGTCTACATGGTTTGTGTCCGGGATTACAAGAAGTTCCTTCGGCTCTGCCGCCTGCGCATAAGCATCCTCGCTGAAATACCGGGAATGTGCGTTCTCGCCGATCACAAACAAAATCGGTCGTGGCGAAATCCGGTCAATTTGGGAGAGCAGAGGGAAATTCATAAACGACATACAGCTTGTAAGGGTAAACTGCGTTGTGGAATTTGGATGATAGCCTCTCGGTGTTGCATAAAACTCTCCAAATTCTCTGCCAATCGGATCAGTATTTTCATCAAAGCCAATCGGCGCTCCCCGTCCGGCCAGCATCGGCTCATTGCCTTCAAAGTCGGAATATCTCGCCTCTGCAAGAGC
>OFHA01002289.1_pt1 | contig 11477 bp, 10 predicted proteins | sample 1521891 | NCBI WGS metagenome assembly OFHA01 (sample SAMEA3504089, study PRJEB24116) | mouse gut metagenome | biome: mouse gut; feature: mouse-associated habitat; material: faeces | place: Denmark | collected 2011 | reverse complement strand
GCGCTGAAAAAAAGCCTGGCAGAAATGGGGATGTTTGCACCAGAGTATAAACAGCCGATCCCAAGATATATACAAAGGCTTGGGGTCGTAACAGCACCTACCGGAGCAGCTGTGCAGGATATCCGCAATATCAGCCGTAGGCGCAATCCATATGTCCAGCTGATTTTGTATCCGGCACAGGTGCAGGGAGAGGGAGCAGCTGCCAGTATTGTAAAGGGCATCCACGCACTGGAACAGCTGGGAGTGGATGTGATTATTGCAGGCAGAGGCGGCGGCTCCATGGAAGATTTGTGGGCTTTCAATGAAGAGATTGTGGCAAGGGCCATATTTGAATGTACCGTTCCTGTTATTTCGGCAGTGGGACATGAGACAGATACCACCATTGCAGATTATGCGGCGGATTTGCGCGCACCCACGCCCTCGGCAGCGGCGGAGCTGGCTGTTTACGATATCCGCGAACTGGAAGGGATGATGCTGTCTCTGCAGCTGGAGCTGAACCGGGGAATTACAGACAGGCTGGAACGGACGAAGGAGCGTCTGAGACAGTATGAAAACAGAATCCGTCTGCTGAGTCCCCAGAGACGTCTGAATGAAAAGCGGCAGACAGCGGCAGACCTGGAGGACAGGCTCCGCATGAGAATGGAGCATGTTCTGATGCAGAAAAAACATGAACTGGAGCTTTCGGCGGAACGTCTGGAAGCACTGTCTCCGGTGAAAAAATTAAGCCAGGGTTATTCTTTTGTGGCGGATGAAACAGGCCGGGGAATTTCTGATGCAGGCAGGCTGAATCCAGGGGATATGCTGCATATTCACATGCTGAACGGAAAGGCAACAGCAAAAGTAATGGAAATTGAACGGGAGGGCATATGAGCCGGACAGAGAAAAAAGAAACATCCCTGGAAGAAACTTTTCAGGAACTGGAACAGATCATAGAAAAAATGCAGGACCGGGAAGTGACGCTGGAGGAATCTTTTGCTCTCTATGAGCAGGGTATCCATAAACTGCGGTACTGCAATGAAAAAATAGATTATGTGGAAAAGAAAATGCTTGTCCTGGATGAACAGGGAGAGCTGAGGCCTCTGGACGGGCCTGGGCAGGAGACAGGCAGTACACAGGAACTGTGAAAGAAAGCACAGACGGCCATGAAACCTGTTTCAGGACGGGAAGGCTGTGGCGGAAGGATTTTCAGAAAGGACAGGACAGATATGGATATAAAAGCAAAAATTGCAGTCCGGACGGAACAGATTGAAACTGTAATCAGAGCGTATCTTCCCAAAGAGGAAGGTCTGCAGAAAACGGTGATATCAGCCATGAATTACAGCGTGCTGGCAGGCGGAAAACGACTGCGTCCCATGCTGATGCAGGAAACATACCGGATGTTCGGCGGCAGGTCCAAAGTGGTTGAGCCTTTTATGGCGGCAATAGAGATGATACATACCTACTCTCTGGTACATGATGATCTGCCTGCCATGGATAACGACGAATACCGGCGCGGGAAAAAGACCACCCATGCGCAGTTTGGGGAAGCCATGGGAATTCTGGCCGGCGACGGGCTTTTGAACTATGCCTTTGAAACTGCCGGGAAAGCCTTTGACACAGAGCCGGGAAATGCCCGTATCGGCAAAGCTTTTCAGGTTCTGGCCAAAAAATCCGGTATTCACGGAATGCTGGGCGGCCAGTGCGTGGATGTGGAAGCGGAGGGCAGGCCTGTGACAGAAGAAATGCTGCAGTTTATATACCGGCTGAAAACCGGAGCTCTGCTGGAAAGCTCCATGCAGATCGGGGCCATACTGGCCGGAGCCACCGGAAGCGAGCAGCGGCAGGTGGAGCAGGCAGCCGCAGAACTGGGCCTTGCTTTTCAGATACAGGACGATATTCTGGACGTGACCAGTACCACGGAGATTCTGGGCAAGCCCACAGGCAGCGACGAAAAGAATCATAAGACGACTTATGTGACGCTTTGGGGGATTGAGAAAGCGAAAGAGGAGGTAGAAAGGCTTTCCAGACACAGTGTGGAATTAATCAGTACACTGGTGGTGAAAAATGAATTTCTGACCAGTCTGATGCTGGAACTGATACAACGGGAAAAATGACCTGGGATACAGGCAGTGAGCAACAATACAGGAGAAGGAAGGGGATTATCTATGGTATTGGAGAAAATAGAGGAACCCAACGATATAAAGAAACTGGAGGAATCAGAACTGCCGGTACTGGCAGAGGAAATCAGAGAATTTCTGATTCAACAGGTTGCGGAGCACGGCGGTCATCTGGCATCCAATCTTGGGGTGGTGGAGCTTACGATGGCCCTTCATCTTTTTTTCCGGCTGCCAGAGGACAAAATAATCTGGGATGTGGGGCATCAATCCTATACTCATAAGCTGCTGACAGGTCGAAAAGAGGGGTTTGACAGTCTGCGGCAGTTTGGCGGCATGAGCGGATTTCCCAAACGGAAAGAGAGCAGATGCGACAGCTTTGATACCGGACACAGTTCCACTTCCATTTCAGCAGGACTGGGCTACGCAGCGGCAAAAGAGCTGACCGGAGACAGTTATCGTGTCATTTCCGTTATCGGAGACGGAGCTCTGACCGGAGGAATGGCCTATGAAGCCTTAAATAATGCTTCGCGGCTAAAGACAAATTTCATCATTGTGCTGAACGATAACAAAATGTCCATATCAGAAAATGTGGGAGGCCTTTCCAGACATCTCAGCAATCTGCGCACTGCGGACGCCTATCAGGGACTGAAAAACGGAGTAACCAATTCCCTGAACAAAATACCTGTGTACGGAGAGCGCATGGTGGAACAGATTCGCAGGACCAAAAGCGGAATCAAGCAGCTTCTGATACCGGGAATGCTGTTTGAAAATATGGGAATCACTTATCTGGGACCGGTGGACGGACATGACATTGGCGGAATGCTGCGGGTATTTCGGGACGCTTCCAGGGTAGACGGAGCTGTGGTGGTTCATGTGCTTACCCAGAAAGGGAAAGGATATGTTCCGGCAGAACGCCATCCGGCAAGATTTCATGGGACGGAGCCCTTCCATATTGAGACTGGGCTGCCTCTGAAAAAAAGAACCAGAGCCAACTATACGGACATTTTTTCCACGGTTATGCGTAAACTGGGAGAACGCGATGAGAAAGTGACTGCCATTACAGCGGCCATGGAAGACGGAACGGGACTGAAACGGTTTCACAACCTGTTTCCGGAGCGTTTTTTTGATGTGGGAATTGCAGAAGAACATGCGGTGACTTTCGGGGCAGGGCTGGCAGCAGCCGGGATGAAACCCGTGGTGGCAGTGTATTCTTCTTTTCTGCAGAGAGCCTATGACCAGATACTCCATGATGTGTGCATTCAGGATTTGCCGGTGACTTTTGCCATAGACCGGGCAGGGCTTGTGGGCAGTGACGGAGAAACCCATCAGGGAATTTTTGATTTGTCCTGGCTTTCATCCATTCCAAATATGAGTATCATGGCACCCAAAAACAAATGGGAACTTTCGGATATGGTGAAATTTGCAGTCAATTACGGACATCCCATTGCCATCCGTTATCCCAGAGGCGAAGCCTGGGCAGAGATGAAAGAATACCGGGCCGAAATTGTCCGGGGAAAAAGCGAAGTGATTTATGAAGAAAACCAGATTGCACTGCTGGCGGTGGGAAGTATGGTAAAAACAGCCTGTCAGGTACGGGAAAACCTGAAAAACCAGGGGTATGGGTGTACGCTGGTGAATGTGCGTTTTGTAAAACCTCTGGATACGGAGCTTTTGGACAGGCTGGCAGTATCCCACCGCCTGCTGGTGACCATGGAAGAAAACGTTCTGAGCGGAGGCTTTGGGGAACATGCGGCCCATTATCTGCAAACAGAAAGAGGGCCAGAGCATTTGCCGAAAATCCTGAACATTGCCATAAAGGATGTATATGTGGAACATGGAAATGTGGAACTTCTGCGGCAGGAACTGGGCATTGACGCTGATTCAGTTACCGGAAGAATCATTGAACAGGCAGAAAGGCTGTAACGGGAAAGAGAGAAGATAAGTATGAAAGAGAGACTGGATTTACTGCTGGTACAGCGCGGACTTGCACCCTCCAGAGAAAAGGCCAGGGCCATGATAATGGAAGGAAACGTATTTGTGGCAGGCCAGAGAGAAGACAAAGCAGGCACTTCATTTGATGTAAAAACAGAAATTGAAGTGCGGGGAAACACTCTGAAATATGTAAGCCGGGGCGGGCTGAAGCTGGAAAAAGCCATGCAGCAGTTTCAAATCAGCCTCACAGATAAAATCTGTATGGATATCGGAGCATCCACCGGCGGATTTACAGACTGTATGTTACAGAACGGGGCTGCAAAAGTGTATGCGGTGGACGTGGGATATGGACAGTTTGCCTGGAAACTGCGGCAGGATGCGCGGGTGGTCTGTATGGAAAAAACAAATATCCGCTATGTGACGCCGGAGGATATCGAAGATATACTGGATTTTGCGTCAGTAGATGTTTCGTTTATTTCTCTTACCAAAGTCCTCCCTCCGGTCAGGGAGCTGCTGAGAGACCAGGGGGAACTGGTATGCCTGATTAAACCGCAGTTTGAAGCAGGAAGAGAAAAAGTCGGGAAAAAGGGCGTGGTCCGGGACCCGAAGGTGCAGGAAGAAGTGATTGAAAAAGTTCTGGCAGCAGCAGAAGAGCTGGGATTCGGAATTCGAAATCTGGATTTTTCTCCCATCAAGGGGCCGGAAGGAAATATCGAATATCTGGTACATATGCAGAAAGGTCTGAAAAATCAGGAGGCGTCGGTGGATGGGGCCGCTGTGGTGGCGCAGGCCCACAAAACACTGGACGAAAAGGTATGAAATATTTTTATGTGATTGCAAACTCCGGAAAGGACGTACAGCTGAAACTGACAAAGGAAATATGCAGTTTTGTTACGGAACATGGAGGGGTCTGCGGATATCAGGCAAATCAGGGGCCGGACGGAGACAGGTTTGACAGGGAGCAGATTCCGGAAGAAACGGAGTGTATTCTTGTGGTGGGAGGAGACGGCACGCTGCTGGGGGCGGCCAGAACCATGGCAGACCGGAAGATTCCTCTGATTGGGGTCAATACCGGCCATGTGGGTTACCTCTGTGAGCTGGAGGCAGAAACGGTAATTCCCGGTGTGGAGCACCTTCTGACGGAGGGGACTTACACGGTGGAACAGCGTATGCTGCTGACCGGCCGCTGTATGACGGAAGCAGGAGAAAGCGGAGAGCGGCGGGCATTGAATGATATTGTCATTCACCGCACCGGCAGGCTCCAGGTGGTGGATCTGATTATTTCCGTCAATGGGGAATACCTGAATACTTACAGTGCGGACGGTATGATTATAGCCACCCCCACCGGTTCCACAGCCTACAGTATGTCGGCGGGAGGCCCTATTGTGGATCCCAAAGCCAGTCTTCTGCTGATTACGCCCATCAGTCCCCATTCCCTGAATGCCAAAAGTATTGTGTTAGACGGGGAAGATGAAATTACCATTCAGGTAGCAAACAGAAACGAGGAACAGAAGGAAAGCCTGGAAGTCAGTTTTGACGGGGAACCTGTGGGAACTCTCCGGGCCGGAGAGAAAATTGTAATAAAAAAGGCTCAGGCCTGCACCAGAATACTGAAGCTGAGTCAGCTCAGTTTTCTGGAACGTCTTCGGAAAAAATTGCAGGGGTATACCTGACAGGAGGGAGCCATGAAGTCGAAACGCCAGGCAAAAATTCTGGAAATCATTTCAAAATATAATATTAAGACACAGGAAGAACTTTCCGAACATCTGGAGCAGGAAGGATTTCATGTGACCCAGGCCACTGTGTCCAGGGACATCCGGGAACTGAAGCTGACCAGAGTGGCAGGGGGAGCAGGACAGCAGAAATACATTTCCCTGCAGGAACAGCATGTGGATTTAAGTGAGAAATATACCAGAATATTCCGGGAAGGATTTGTGTCCATGGATATGGCCCAGAATATTCTGGTAATAAAAACGGTTTCCGGTATGGCCATGGCGGTTGCGGCGGCTCTGGATGCCATGGACTGTCATGAAATTGTGGGCAGCATTGCAGGAGATGATACCATAATGTGTGCGGTGCGCACTTTAGAGGATACGGAGTCTTTGATGAAGCGTCTGCGGAAAATTACGGAGAGTTAAAAGGAGAAAGGGATATGTTGGTAAGTCTGCATGTGAAAAATCTGGCCCTGATGGAGGAAGCAGAGGTGGAATTTGGAAATGGACTGAATATTCTTTCCGGGGAAACAGGAGCCGGAAAGTCCATTATTATCGGTTCCATTAACCTGGCTCTGGGAGAAAAGGTGCCGAAGGAAATGCTGCGGGAGCAGGCAGAATATGCCCTGGTGGAACTGATTTTCCGGGTGGAAAATGAAGAACAGAGAAAATTACTGGAAGACATGGATATTTTTCCGGAAAATGAAGAAATTATTATGTCAAGGAAAATCACGGCTTCCCGAAGCGTGGGGAAAATCAACTCGGAAACGGTCTCTGCCTCCCGCATGAAACAGGCGGCGGCTCTTCTGATAGATATTCACGGACAGCATGAGCACCAGTCTCTGCTTCAGAAGAAAAAGCATCTGGAAATCCTGGATGAATATGGAAAAGAACCGTTAGCTGCAAAAAAACAGCTCCTGAAACAGCGCTATCAGGAATATCAGAAACTGCAGGAAGAAAGACAGCAGGCTCTTTCCGAGGGAGAAGGGAGGGAGCGTGAACTTTCATTTCTGGAATATGAAATTCAGGAAATTGAGGATGCGGCGCTGGTACCGGGAGAGGATGAAGAACTGGAACTGTCCTATCGCAAAATGGCCAATAACCGCAAAATTATGGAAGCGGCAGGAGCTGCCTATGAGATGACAGGCGGCAGCGGAAGTGCCACAGAACAGCTTGGCCGGGCGCTGCGGGAGCTGCAGACCGTGTCGGATTTTGATCCTCATCTGGAAGGACTCCGGGGACAGCTGGAAGAGGTGGACAGTCTGCTGAATGATTTTAACCGGGAGCTGTCCGGCTACATTTCCGAGGAGGAATTTGACGGAGAAACTTTTGCTCAGGTGGAAAGCCGTCTGGATGAAATCAACCGTCTGAAAGATAAATTCGGCGGAAGCATAGAAGCGGTTCTGCAGGCAAAAGAGGAAAAAAAGCAAAGATACAGCCGGCTGAAAGATCATGAAGCATATCTGGCCGGACTGGAAGAACGTCTGGAGAAAGCAGAAGGGGCTTTGAAGAAAATCTCGGCGGAAGTGTCAAAAATCCGCAAAAAGTCTGCAAAAAAACTTGTAAAACAGGTAAAGGAGGCGCTGGTGGAACTGAATTTCCTGGATGTGGAATTTACCATGGAATTTCAGGAAACCAAAAGCTATACCTCAAATGGGACAGACGATGCAGAATTTCTGATTTCCACCAATCCGGGAGAGCCTGTAAAGCCTCTGGGCAGGGTGGCTTCCGGCGGAGAGCTGAGCCGTATCATGCTGGCCATTAAGACCATTCTGGCGGAAAGCGACAGAATTGAGACGCTGATTTTTGATGAGATAGATACGGGAATCAGCGGAAGGACAGCCCAGATGGTGGCGGAGAAAATGAATGTAATCGGAAAAAATCATCAGGTCATCTGTATCACACATCTGCCTCAGATTGCGGCCATGGCAGATTATCATTTTCTGATACGAAAAGATGTGATAAATCATGTGACAGTTTCCAATATTTCCCTGCTGGATGAAAAAGAGAGCGTTACGGAGCTGGGACGTATGCTCGGCGGCGTGAAAATTACCGATAAAGTGATGGAAAGCGCCGGAGAAATGAAGGAGCTTGCCCGGAAAGTTAAAAATTCCCGGATTCAGGAGGGAATCTGAGTAAAAGTGAAAATTTACATGTAAGAAAATTTTATCCGGAAAGTTAAAAAATCCCAGATTTAAAACAGCAGAATTTCACATACTAAAAAAGGATTTCAATTTGAATAAAATTGAAGTCTTTTTTTTGAGAGGATGTGAAAGGATGAAAGAAAACGGAAGGAACAGACTGGCAAAATTTCAGAAATGGATGGTGCGGGGAAGTCTGACGGCAGGACTCTGCTGGGGCATCTTTTTTTCCTGGTATTCCATCAGGGAAGCTATTCCGGATAAAATCTGGATTGAAGAGGGAAAAGAGGAAAATTTTGATTTCCACCTGCCCATTACCGGGGAAATGGACCAGGAAGGTCTGGAGGTTTTTGGAAATCAGTCTCCGGCGGTGGAGGAGGATAAAATCCGCCTGGATTTGAATGAAAGTTTTTCCCTGAAGTCCCGGAATCAGGGAAGTTATTCCATGAGCTGCAGGTTGTTCGGCCTGTTTCATATAAAAGAAGTGGCAGTAGAGGTAATCGAAAAAGAGCAGGTGGTGCCCTGCGGCATTCCTGTGGGAATTTATGTGAAAACCAACGGGATTCTGATTATTGGAACAGGAACGGTAACCGGGAACGATGGAATGAATTATGAGCCTGCGGAGAATCTGGTAAAAAGCGGGGATTATGTGAAAACGGTAGACGATCAGGTGGTAGAAAGCAAAGAGGATCTGATTGGGAAAATCAACCAGTGTCAGGGAGAACCGGTGATACTGGGAGTTTTGCGCGGGGAGGAATACATTCAGCTGAAGCTCCAGCCGGTACAGACAGCAGAAAACGAATATAAGCTGGGTATCTGGGTGCGGGATGATCTGGCAGGCGTTGGAACATTGACGTTTTACAATGAAGAAGGAGATTACGGTGCACTGGGGCATCCGGTCAGTGATCTGGACACCGGAACGAAAGTGAATATGGGGGAAGGAACTCTGTATGAAGCGGAAGTTGCAGGAATCACAAAGGGAGAAAAAGGAAATCCGGGAGAAATTGCAGGGGTAATCACATATCTGGATCAGTACCGGCTGGGAACGGTAGAGGAAAATACCAATGCAGGTATTTATGGTAATCTGGAAAGAATACCTGAGACAGTGGACAAAAGCCCTTATTATTCCATTGGTCTGAAACAGGATATTGAAAAAGGAGAGGCTGTCATTATTTCCACTGTTTCCGGGGAGCGGAAGGAATATTCCATTGTCATTACCGACGTGGATTATAACAGTGAAAATAAGGGAATCCTTTTTCAGGTGACGGACGGAGAACTTTTGAATCTGACCGGAGGGATTGTGCAGGGGATGTGAGTGAGTTATAATAAGGACAACACAGGAAATGCTGATAAATAGGGCGTTTCTGGTGGTTATCCTAATTCATTGACCAAGAATGGGACACTGTATCTGCGCGGATATGTGAATGTAAGTGAAAGGAGGAGCAGTTTCGGTAAATACATATTCATAATTGAATACCTGTCATAAACGGCCAGATAGGAGTAGCTAACCTGTCTGGTCGATTTTCTTATATTACAGATGCAGGCATCTGTAATCGCAATTCGCTACTCGTTGAATGGCATACTCATTATAACATGTTGTGATTTAAGAGTAAATAACTGGAAATACTTAGTAAGGAGATTGAAAAAGAATTGGAGGAAAATTCTATGAAGCATTGCGTGATGTGGTAAAGGATAAGTACAAGAAAATATCTCCGTCATTGTATTGGAATCTCCGTCATTTTGTGGTAAAATGATGCAGATATTTTAGAAATGAGGTAAATAATATGAGGATATTTGATTATAGAAAAACGCCTGAAAAATTATTAACACCAGAAATTGTCCAAATGATTGCCAGTATTCATGAACATAAAGGAAAACAGGAGTTATTTTTTGAGGCAAATCAGGACGAATTAAAAACATTGCTGGAAGTGGCTATGATTCAAAGTACAGGAGCATCTAACCGTATTGAAGGTATCTATACAACAGATAAGCGGTTAAAAGAGCTGGTAAGTCAGAAAGCAGAACCACGCAACCGTTCTGAGGAGGAAATTGCAGGTTACCGGGAAGTGCTTGCCATGATACATGAAAGCTATGAATATATTGTTCCGAGGTCAAATATGATTTTGCAGCTTCATCGGGATTTATACTCTTTCTCACGTGGAGCTGTCGGTGGCAATTATAAAAATTCTGATAATCTGATCGCTGAGATAGATTCTGAAGGCCATGAAAAAGTGCGGTTTATTCCTGTTCCAGCATTTCAGACGGCAGAAGCAGTGGAGGAACTCTGCAATCGTTTTTGGGAGGCATGGGAAGCGGATTATATTGATAAACTGATATTGATTCCAATGTTTGTCCTTGATTTTCTGTGTATCCACCCTTTTAATGACGGGAATGGACGTATGAGCCGTTTGCTTACACTCCTTTTGTTTTATAAAGCTGGATATATTGTAGGAAAATATATCAGTATGGAAATGCTGATTGAAAAGACAAAGGAAACTTATTATGAGGCATTACAGGCAAGTTCCGGAGACTGGCATGAAAATGAGAATGCCTATGAGCCTTTTGTAAGATACTATCTGGGAGTTACATTAAAAGCATATAATGAGTTTGAAAATCGTGTGGAACATTTAAAAAACAGAAGTCTTTCTAAACCAGATAGAATCAAAGCTTTAATTGATCAAAAGATTGGAAAAATTACAAAGAAAGAAATCATGGATACTTGTCCGGATATAAGTAAAACAACAATAGAACGGACTTTGACAGAATTAGTTAAAAATGGTCACATTGCAAAGGTTGGCTCAGGGCCAGCTACAGGATATGTTAGAATTTAAGTGGAAAATAGTTTGCTTACGTCATAAAAATCATAAATGACAGAAATTATTTGATTTCCCAACACAATATTATTAGGAATTTAAGACAATTTCATACTTGTCATAAACGGCCAGATAGGAGTAGCTAACCTGTCTGGTCGTTTTTTATTATATTACAGATGCAGGCATCTGTAATCGCAATTTGCTACTCGTTGAATGAGTAAACTCATTATATCATGTAGTGATTTAAGAGTAAATAACTGGAAATACTTAGTAAAGAGATTGAAAAAGAATTGGAGGAAAATTTTATGAAACAGGGATCTTTATTTTACGATCCGTCAAGCGAGCGGATGGACATACGATTTGGACTGGAATCTTATTATGGGGGATTACATTGTGGAACTGGTATGGATGTGCTGATTAATGGCAAATGGGTACCCACCAGGATTGAGCTTGGTGAAGACTGGTATCTGGTGGGTATCAAGACAGATAACATTTCAGGATTGGTTGTAAGACTTTAGCAGTTTAATTGCCGGGCGGCTTCTTTAGGGAAAAAGAGGTCGCCCTTTTTTTGCGCGAGTAATGAGCCGAGCGAGAATGCTTGCATTCTCAGTCGGCGAATACCGCGACAACGAAGCGACAGCTGAGTTCAAGGAAGGAGGCCGGAAACAGGAATTCACAGATCCAATGGCAAAATAAAAAAAGAAAAGAGGTAAAACGAATGTCACAAACAACAGAACGTATCCATGAGCTGGTAGACAAACTCAACCGCTACCGCCACGAATA
>OFHA01002286.1_pt1 | contig 11489 bp, 8 predicted proteins | sample 1521891 | NCBI WGS metagenome assembly OFHA01 (sample SAMEA3504089, study PRJEB24116) | mouse gut metagenome | biome: mouse gut; feature: mouse-associated habitat; material: faeces | place: Denmark | collected 2011 | reverse complement strand
TGCCGCCGCACTGGCAGCCATTGCCACCACAACGGCTGCAGTGATACCAAAGTCTCGCTTTTGCCTGTGTAAGGTTATGGTGGAAGGGATCTCCACGGGGACAGGAACCCATCGTGGAATCTTGGCAAGCATTGCACGGCTGGCCCACTTAAGGCTCCAGCATTGTGACATCCAGCAGGTTTCATTAGTACAGGATTCAAAGGAACCATTAGAAAGAATAAACAAGAAAGGGGTATACACACAAACTGGAGTAGGTAAATAATTAGTCTGCTTTATCAGTGTCTTATTAAATCCAGTGATTTCAGTAGTAGAATTTTGATAAATGGTTCTATCAGGTAACAGAACTTGATGAAACTGAGCAAATTTTGAAATACCATTAAAAATCGTTTTTCCAGCAGCTCCTCCTTGGAGGAAAACCAAGGGATTAAGATCTGTACAGCTACCATTAATCCCACAAAGTACCCATTTATGAAAAGGATGCATTCTAAAGTCCTGTATGAAAAGTCCCTTTTTCATAACATATTTCTGCTCTGGGTCATCTATCATGTTGGGAGAAAAGGAAAAAGTTTTACTCTGATCTGCCCAACGAGTGACAGAGGATTGACAATCAGACCAAGGCAGGATCAGCCCTTCATCTTCCAAGCTACAATGGGGGGCTATTCTTGGTTGGTGGGGACGTTCTTTATCTGAAAAGTTAGGTGGTAGAAATGTACCATTAACCCAAGTTGCCTCATGCCAGAAGGTCCGATTTGTAAGGGTTATATCTCTGTTGGAAGTGTCTTGGGTTATTTTCACCACGCCTCCTCGATACTTAAAAAACATTCCCAAAGCTCGGCTGGTGAGTCTGATACAATTTCCTAATTCATAAATTTGGAAACAGAGAGAACCTCGTTCCCTTAAAGAGCGTTTTTCTCCCAATGGTGCCCAGATAGGGTCAAATGGTAGGTATGGCAGGCCTAAAGTTTTATTGGTCGTAAAAAACTTGGGAAAAACAGCTGTATTATGACGAACAGGCATGGGCTTAGGGAAAGCAGACAGAATTGCCCATCTATACTCTCCAAATATACTAGGAACCCAAATCCACAGAGGTAGCATGAGGATTAGAGGTAGTTTCCAAGGGATCCATCTGGGAGTCATCTTCAGGTGTCGGAATTCTCCGTGTCAGTCGTTCCGGCAGCCAGAATGGGTTGTCTTCTTCCTGTGGGAAAACACAAACAGCTCCCCTGGATCTTATTAATATAGGATCCGGGCCTTTCCAGAGACCAGTCAAAACATCTTTCCATTTTACCATCTCTTTTGGCCTGTCAGGCTCTGAACAGTGACGTTCAGCCGCAGTATGGCCTTGAGCATCAAGGTTTAAAAAATTAAGAGTGAAGAGTGCCATAGAAACAGCTACTCTTGGCACTGTGGGTAGAACTTCCTGGATTCCCCCCTTTTGTTTAATAAGGTAGGACTTGAGGGTGCGATGGGCACGTTCTACAATGCCCTGCCCTTGAGGATTATACGGAAGACCAGTCAGATGAGTCACTTCCATCTGGCGACAGAACTGTTGAAATTTTTGAGAGGTGTAAGCTGGTCCATTGTCTGTCTTAAGGAGTTTGGGTTTTCCCCAAGCACTCCATGCCTCGAGACAATGTTGTATAACATGAGAGGCTTTTTCACCTGTTAAAGGTGTGGCAAACATTACACCAGAGCAGGTGTCAATAGAAACATGTAAATATTGATTTCTCCCAAAGGAGGAAATATGCGTGACATCCATTTGCCAGACCTGTAATGGCCTGACGCCACGAGGGTTTACCCCTACATGAGGAGTAGGTAAAAATTGACAACAGTTTTGACATTGGGTGACAATGTCACGAGATTCTTTCCTGGTTAAAGTAAAACGGTGGTGTAATGTCTCAGGTGTCACATGAAAGCATTCATGAAATTCTCTTGCAGCCTCTGCCTGTGAGGACAAAGCAGCAGCCACGATTCTAGTGGCTTTGTCTGCTAAGTCATTTCCATGAGACATGAGGCCAGGAAGGCCAGAATGAGCTCAAACATGAGTAATATAGACAAGATGTCTTCTGTATAACAAGGCTGACTGAATCTTTTGAAAAATGTGAGCAAGCTTACTAGTTGGTTTAATTAAGCCTGCAACTTCAAGCATATTAACTGCATTGAACACATATAAGGAATCAGATACAATATTGAGCGGTCCCAGGAAAGTTTCAAGGACTTCTAGAACTACCAAACACTCTACAACATGGGGTGATGAATCATTATATTGTTTAGATGTTACTTGGCCATTTACTACATATGCACCTATACCAGATTTGGATCCATCTGTATACACTACTACCCCATCCGGAAGTGGGTGTTTGACTGTTATTATTGGAAACACTATAGCTTGGCTTAAGGCAAATTGTAAAATTGTATGTTTTGGATAATGGTTATCAATTTGTCCTGAATAGGAGGCAACCAAGACTGCCCAATCGTTGGTTGTTGCTGCCAGGGTTTGAACTTGAGCAGAAGTATAAGGTACACTTACTATATAAGGTTCTTACCCGAAATAAGTAATGGCTGCTTTTATCCCCCTAAGTGCAAGTTGAGCAACTGCATTAGGATACCACTCAATGATTTTTGCAGGGGAAGCATTAGGATGGACCCACAACAAGGGCCCATTTTGCCATAAGACCACTGTTGGTAACTGTGCAGTTTTTAATATGCACAATTCAAATGACTTTGACTCGTCAATGCGTTGTAATTGAGCATCTTGTAGGGCCTTTTCTACAATTTGTAAAGCTTGACATGCAGCTGGGGTAAGTGCTCTGTGGGAGGAGATATGGGTATCTCCCTCTAATATGTCAAATAAGGGCTTTAATTCTGCTGATGGAATTTTCAAAAAGGGTCTCAGCCAATTAATATCTCCTAACAATTTTTGAAAATCATTCAAGGTATGTAGTTGATCTTTGCGAATCTCTAATTTTTGAGGAACAATTTTGTCAGGATAAATAAGTGACCCTAGGAAGGCTCCCATTCGAGCAACTTGCACCTTTTCGGTGGCCACCTGCAATCCCCATTGCCCTAACGTTTTTATTAATATAAGGTATGCATCTTGCAATAACTCTGAATTTTTATGGCAAATCAAAATGTCATCCATATAAATTATCACCTGTAATGATGGAAAATGTTCTCTAACTGACTTAAGTGCCAATTGTACATACAGTTGACACATGGTGGGGCTATTCGCCATCCCCTGAGGTAGGACCTTCCATTGGTATCTTTGATCTGGCTCTAAGTAATTAATGGCTGGGATCGTAAATGCAAATCTTTGCCTATCTTGAGGGCATAAAGGTATAGAGAAAAAGCAATTTTTAATGTCTAGGATTATAATTTCCCAATTTTTGGGTAAGGCAGAAAGTAATGGTAGCCCTTGCTGAACTGGTCCAAACAGATGCATTTGCGCATTAATTGCTCTAAGATCATGTAATAAGCGCCATTTGCCAGATTTTTTCTTAATTACGAAAATAGGTGTATTCCAGGGTGAGGTAGAGGGCTCTAAATGACCCAAGCGTAGCTGTTCAGAAATTAGTTTTGTGGCTGCTTCTAATTTTTCAGAGGAGAGAGGCCATTGGGGAACCCATACAACTTCCTCTGTAAGCCATGGTATGGGCATGGAACCCTCAACAGCTGTCTCTAGAAAAAACCCAAACCTTGTCTCCCATTATTACCTTTTTGAGGGATAGGTTCAAGTTTACCCTGCTCTCCTTTTCCTAATCCCCTTCCTTCTTTATAGCATATTTTCTTAATCATTCGAACAGCTTGTGGCGAGCATGCATTAGTTAAGGTCAGTCCTAGTGCCTGTAAGATGTCTTTCCCCCAGAGATTTACTGGGAGTGGTAAGACATAAGGAGTGAATCGTCCCATTTGACCTTCAGGCGCTGTCCAGCTCAAAGAACGGGAACTAATAGTGGGACAGGACTGATAACCGAAACCTTGCAAAGAATGTGATGACTGAATAACTGGCCAAGTTTTCGGCCACCAGTGAGAAGAAATAATACTTTTGTCTGCTGCTGTGTCTAAAATCCCCTTAAATTGTTTCCCTTCTATAACTAACTCTAAAGAAGGCCTGGAATCTAAAGGCATTATTAAATAAGCCGAATCATTTCCAATAGAACCAATCCCTCTGGTAGCTTGAGGGACACCAGAAGAGGGAAAACAGCCATGTAGGCTTGGCTGAATTACTAACTGAGCTATTCTATCTCCTTGTGAAATAGAAACGACACCCTGAGGACAGGAACAGAGAACTTGAAGTCCCCCTTCATAATCTTGATCTACATCTCCAGGGTGAACAATAAGACCTTGTAGTGTAAGGGAAGCCCTGCCCAATATTAGGCCGACACTCCCAGATGGCAGAGGTCCTTTATAGTCAGTAGGAATAGGCTGCTCTCCCATTTGAGGGATCAGCATGAATTGGGTGGTGGTACGGAGGTCCAATCCAGCTGAGCCTTCTGTTGCCCTGCGGACTGTGGGGTCCACCTTTCGCCTGTCGAGGTCCCATATGTTTTCGGGCCCTGAGACCTGAGGGCCCTGTACTGGTTTTTTGAAATGGTGTCATTATCTACTGCTTGAGGGAATCCTGGCTGCAGGAGCCTGCCTCGAATGTCCCTGATTGAACGACAAGCGCTAGTCCAATGATATCATTTTCCACACTTAGTGCACAATCCTGGTGCTCTCCTTTTAACAAGGGCTCTACAGTCCTTTTTTAAGTGTCCCGGTTTGCCACGATTATAGCAGAGTTTGAGCTCAGCCATGTCAGGGCATTTTTGCACTTGTAGAATGGCAGCTGCTAAACCTGCATTAGTGAGTGGCCCACCAAGTTCACGGCAAACCTTCGACCAGTCCTGCAGTCCCTTGCTTTTTCCAGGTGTAATAGCCGCCCTGCATTCCTGGGTAGCCTGTTCATATATCAACTGTCCAATTAAAGGCATAGCTGCTTTTGTATCTCAAAATATTCTCGTGCTGCCTCTGTCATTCTAGCCACAAAATCTGAGTACGACTCCTGGGAGCCCTGAGTGATCTTGGTCAAATGCCCACTTGCCTCTCCCTTCTTAGAGAGTGCCTTCCATGCCTTAACAGCGGCAGCTGAGATCTGAGCGTACGCTCCCCAATGATAATCTGTTTGGTTAGCAGCATGCTGTCCCTGACCTGTAAGCAATTCAAATGTCCATGTCCTTTGGTTTCCTTCCATGGTGGCATTGGCCCTTGCCTGCGTCTGACAGGAGTCCTGCCACAAAACTTTCCATTCAAGATACATCCCCATACTGGGGGCTGCAGCTTTTACTACAGTCTGGCAATCACCAGGAGTCATAGTGTGAGTTGCAAGCCTTTCAACTTGTGCTACAGTGAAATTAGCTCTGACTCCATAACACGGACTGTTTCTGCAAGCTCCTTAATCTGTATATATTCTACTGGAGCGTGAACACGCCCTCCCTCAGCTCTTTCAAAAACTGGAAATGCCTGTTGTATCTTCCTCTGTTCCTCTTTTGGTATAAATGAGTCTGAATGATACCTCTGCACATAAGGCTCAGAATGGTGCCTCTGCACATAAGGCGGAGGTGCACTAGAACCCTGAATTTGCATATCCGAAGACTGCGCAATGATTTGACATTTGTCTCTAGCTGCTTTCATGTTATTCTGTAACTGATTAACTTGTCTTTCATCTGACTGGTATCTTTCTCCCTCACAACCTGTCGCTTTCTTCTCTAAGTCTGTTTCCTCATAGGAGCTAAGTTCCTTATCTGATTCTGAGCTACTGACAGCTAGCTGCTTAAACTCATCTAGTGGTGGGTAGAGGCTTCTTTCCTTATGTGCCTCTCCAGCTCGATCTCCCTTCTTCTCTCCCTTTCCATCCCTTTTTCTAATCTCTCCCAAGGCATTCTTTCCTTTATATCTCTTTTCCTCGGGCTCAAGGCCCGTGGAAAGGCCTAAATTCTTCAGTGCACTTTGTTTCCTCTCTACTTTTACTCTCTCTCCCCGCTCTACCTCTGATAGACTTTCTTGAATTTCGTCCAGAACTTTCTGCCCCGCTTCTACCATTTGCTGACAATCCTCATCTGTTAAACACGATTTCACCAATTTCCATAGCGGCATAATCCCTGCTTTAAGTTTGCCTTTCTGCTGTTCCCTAACTAGATCTCCTTTCAGTTTGTCCCAAGAGGCGACAGTTAATGACAATGAGCAAGCATACCATGGTGCAACACGGTCTATCTCTCTGACAAATCCCTCTTAGGTCTTAGTGGCGATTTTTAGGCCACACTGCTTCAGGACTGAGCGTAAGCCCACTACTATAGAATGGGAGATTCCCATACTGCCGCTGTCCAGGCCTGACCGGGCCTGAAATTGGTTGCTGTCCAGGCGCTGTCCAGGCCTGACTGCGACTAAGAACCAGTCAACAGTTCCAGTGGTGGAAACAAAACGAAACCAAAAGGAAAAGTGTAATCGCCATGCAAACAATCAAAAGGGCTTCTAACTCTGGAGAAATTTCAAGATTGTACGTACCTTGTAGAGCCTTTTGTCCCACGGTTCTGATTCTGCCCCGCGAACGAGGGATCTTCCTTGCGCCGGTGTGATGACAGTTCCCGGGTTCTTCGGCGCCACTTATTGCGTCCCGCTCGACCGGCAAGAAAGACGCAACAAACCAGAATCTTCCGCGGCAAAAGCTTTATTGCTTGCTTCTCAGGAAGATTCCGAACCGGGAAAATGGCGCTGCTTTTATAACCCGCAGCGTGACGTTTCAGCACCTGATATGGCGTGACAGCTCCCGATTCGTTGCTTGCCCATCACCCCACTATTACACCCCGAGAATGGGAGTGACTAGGAGTGAATTCACTCTCGCACCTGCGTACAAGGCTTGTTTACTAGTTAGGCACTGTGGAGGCCCGCACCATCTTATAATGGTGATTGCTCACGGCACACATGGCTCTTCTCAGAGATTACTGGCGGCACGCACGTAATTGCTTGCAGCACGTACCGGCTCTCCACAATTCACCACGATATCTGCAGTCCCTTCTATGAATAGTCTGTTGTAACCTGGAGAATTCTGGTCATCCACTCTGATACCACTACTGTTGTAGCAACTTGAACTTCTCTTAAACCAGTCAGTCCCTTTCTATAGAGATGATTCATCCCTGAAGCATCTACATGGGAGAGAGAATGGGGAGCATAGAAATCAGAGAGAGGCAGAAGTAATCTAGACTTCAAGTTGAGAAAAGAAAAAGTGGTCCTGGGGAAAATACAGTGATTTCTGGGTAGAGAATATGGAGCATCCCAGTAAAGGTAGTTCTGAACTGGCTTGTTTATCTTGAAGGCAGACTTGGGCATTGTATAAAGCTCTCTTGTAAGATCTCATACACAAAATTTTGCTCAATGTCTGACTCAGAAGTAATATTTCAGCAGTATCTAGGATTCATGCTGGAAAAAACTGGAGAAAAGAAATCAGGATTTTTGTGGGCCAAGGTCCATGACATAAGGCTTCAGATATCTAAATTGGCAAAGCTCATGCAGCCAAGAGAAACCTTTACACAGACACCTAGAGTCTTGTGGCAATGAGCCAGGATCAAATTCACCATAACTATCCATATTTTAGCATTCCTTGTGCTATGATAATAAAGGACACAGCCTGAGTTCATATAAATCATTAGGTCTGCTTTTATTGGGTTCTAACTTCCTGGGGCCGGGCTCTAAAGCAGGACAAATCTTTCCTCTGATCAGCAGAAGATATAACATGACCTAGTCATGTCGGGCATGCATGCAGAGCTTAGAGAATGAGAACCCTGAAGGGGCATAGAACCTCAAGAGATCAAGAAATAAATTGACTTCTGTTTGGCATTTGCCTGTCAGAGAGAGAAGCACTTAAGGCAGGGTCATCTCTGCCTTTCATTGTTTCAGGACTCAACACTCTGCAACTTTGTTTCAATACCTTCTTTCTGTTAGCCATTAGCTTGCCTTTAGCCTCCTAGACTCAGTGTTGCTGAGTGTGAAACAGATTATACTCCTGACAGCCTCAGGAGCATGTAGATGTGTAATTCACACACAAGTACCAATTCAAATGTGTTGTGTCTGGCCAGCGGCTCACATGTCTGGGTTCTAATCTGGAAAGGAATCTTGGAAACCTGGAAGAGAACAGGGAGCTAGGCAGAGAAGAGAAAGATGTAGCTAAGGCAAAATTCTGAACAAAGCTCAATTTTACTATTTCTGAAACTCATTTATGAAGCAGGGGTAGGGACCTGATTCCCGCCAAATCATCTTGGAGTAAAGTTGCAGGTGAACACGTGATGGGTCCAGAAATGCTAGTTGGAAAGCAGCAGCAGTGGGAGTGGCAGGGTTATAGAGCTGCAAGCTCTGCTGAGATGCTCTCTAATACTGAAACCTGAGCAGATCAGCTGAAAATGAAAGGAAGCTTGTTCAGGTATAAGACTAAAAATAAGGGTTCTGGGCATGGAGGAACAACACTTGTGAAATATCAATCTGATATATAAGGAAAAACAGAAATAGACTAGCAACAACCAGTCCCAGAGAATAGAGGGAGATAGCTTACGAGGTTAGTCAAGCACCATTTGCTCTTTGGAATGCCTAACTGCTCATCCATCCAATTTTGCTTGTAACCATCTCCTTTCTAATCTACCAGCCAGATAATATGCAAAGCCTGAGGGACCTTCTAACATTCAGTCCTACAAGGGAGGTCACCATCAAATCTCCACCTCAGTGTTCAGGAAACACTGTAATAAAAGACAGAAACAGTGTAGGATCATAAAAACTATCTTGATTGTAACTACTAGAATTTAGTCCTAGCTACACACTTTTATTAAAAAACTGACATCAATGAAATTTATATTTTAGAGTTGTTTCTACAACAGAACAAACGATCTACATTTGGGGTTGGTCTTCCTATTTCACATAATCAAATCAGGAAAAAAAATTCCTCACAGGTGCCCCAAATTCCCAGAGTTTTAGTGAATTCCTAATATTATCAGGGTTACAACCAAGACTAGCCATCATAAGTATACCTCTTGTCAATAAGACATACAATCATATCTCCTTATATTATATTAATTTCCAAAGGAAAGCAATAGTTATGCCTAGCACAGTATCCTATATCCAATATACAACTGCAAATAAAGTATATGAATTTCCAGGGCAGAATCATGCTTAACATGAGATAAAATTCCATATACAACTACAATCATATTTTATCTTTTAGAATAGATTACAATTTCTTAATTGTAACACCATATAAAATCAAATTCAAAGCATTGTTTACTTTCAAAGTACACTGACATGATTATACATTCTCATTCAAAATAAGAGGAAAAGAAACATAAACAGGAAATATTGGGAAAATCAAGATCAAATCTAGCTAGACAAACCCCAAATCCTAAATTTATGTACATTGTGGCTTAAAAAGCTCTTCCTATCTAGTTTCATGACTACAATATATTTCTCTGTCTTGGGCTGGTTCCATTCTTTGTGTGTAGCTTTCTTTGAGAGATATCGCACAGCTGTGGACCTTCTTACATCCTGATTGCTATATCACAATATAGGCTTCCCTTTCATACCTTCACAAAAAGCCTCTCTAGACATCTATTCAGGGACTTCGCTGCAACCTGGATGCCCTCAGTGGCTTTCCATAACCACGTAGGAAGACTCCATGGCTCTTTTACTTCTGTATCCTTCATTAATCTGATGAAAGAACTACATGGTGGATGTTGCCAAGTTCTTTTGCCTGCTTTAGATAGAACCTGCCTGCTTCCTTGAATATTTTTTCATAAATTTGATATGTTGTTTTTCTGCTATAAACAGATCAATCCTTGGGACATTTCTTTGCACAAGTTGCAGGATTAGCTTGGTGGATACTCACCTCGAGGAAACAATTCCCTTTATTACATTACTCCTTATATCTTTCAACACTAGCTATGGCTCCCACAAAAAAATTTTCTGGTGCTCTTTTTTTCTCCAAACTTAAATTCTAGCTCATCCCTTAAAGAATGAGTACAATCAGGAAAACAAAAGTCAAGAAGCATTAGCGATGTGGGAATAAAGTACAGCTGTACTGCTGGTGGGTGCTTAAGTTGGTACATCCAGGATAAAATCAGTGTGGAATTTGCTAAAAATATCTAAAAATAGAACTAACTGGTGACTCACCTATATCACACTTGAGTGTAGAAAAGATAGCATGGTTATCTATTGATACTTGCTCAGTCATTTTTGTTGATTTTGTTTTCAAAAAAGGAGATGCAATCAGCTGTAACTAAATTTGCTAGAGAGTATATGGAATTTGAAAATACTATATAGTAAATGCGTTAAGTCAGGCCTATAAAGAGAAATGCTACGTGTCTGTAATCACATTTGGTCTAGCTTCAACTATTAGATTTTATGTTTAACTTGGAGTATCTGTGGAGATAAGGAACCCCAAAGTGGCACATGGCATGGAAGAAAGGATGAAGCCTTTAGGGAAGGAGGGAATGACAGAACACATGCAACATAGTAGGAGGAGGAAACATTAGAGATTACAAGTTTAGGTAAGCATGAGTATAGGATTATGTCTGTTATTCCCATACGGAATGCCACATTGTAGGAATTTTATTTAAAATATTACATTTAAGTGGCATTACTCTTGGTTACAGTCCAAAACTTGATACTACAACACTTTCTGAAGAAACCACATACTCGAGTAATAGAACATGAATAAATAAAGTTATAAACAATCTTGAAATTTAATTCTTAGGGCTTGCTGTTATATAGTGGCAGAATGTTCTGTTTATGCTACTAGCAGAGAAAGTAATCAAGCATATTACACATCTGTGATCCCTGACAACAAGATTAGTGACTCATTTGAAATATACTGTGTACATATATATCATCTAGGTTTAAAGTAATATATTCCTGTTGTCTATTTTTCTGTGTTTACTTCTAGATCATAGGAACTATTTTACTGTTACCTAGAACTGATTTTAGAACGAGGACAGAATACTTTGTCTTAATAATTTCATGCCTACCTAAACATAAATACACAATATTGTTTAAAAAATAATAATTATGAATATTTTCTACCTGCATTGGGTAGTGCCATAATAAGTTCGTATTTCAAACTACTGATTAATAATATGAAACAAAAAAATGTTAAATTTTAGGATAGATAGTTATAATACTTCAGAAAGTTGTCAACAAATTACACAGGGAAGGAGAAATAGAATACATCGTTTTCTCCACCTATGGTTATTGAGATTTTGGCCAGGTATAGTAGCCTGGGTTGGCATTTGAGTTCTCTTAGTGTCTGTATAACATCTGTTCAGGCTCTTCTGGCTTTCCTAGTCTCTGGTGAAAAGTCTGGTGTAATTCTGATAGGCCTGCCTTTATATGTTACTTGACCTTTCTCCCTTACTGCTTTTAATATTCTATCTTTATTTAGTGCATTTGTTGTTCTGATTATTATGTGTCGGGAGGAA
>OFHA01002281.1_pt1 | contig 11498 bp, 14 predicted proteins | sample 1521891 | NCBI WGS metagenome assembly OFHA01 (sample SAMEA3504089, study PRJEB24116) | mouse gut metagenome | biome: mouse gut; feature: mouse-associated habitat; material: faeces | place: Denmark | collected 2011 | reverse complement strand
CACCCCGTTTCAGTATAACATAAAATTTATGAATTTGCAAAAGTTAGTGCTTATGGGGCAGCGCACCTTTGCTGTCGTCCGGCTCTGACGTTCCGAACCAGATACCGTCCTCGCTGGATTTTCCGGCATTGGTATTGTTCTTGTGGGAAATCCAGTCAGCGGCAGCAGAAAACTGACCGTTTTTATCGGTTACAATCCTATGACTTTCCCCTGTCGTTTTGCTGGTAATTTTAAACGGCACGTCGGAAAGCCGCTTATGTGTGCCAGAACCGATTTTTACGCCCTCAATATCTCCACGCTTTATCTGGTTATAAACAGATTGTTCCGCTGATGTCAAATCTGCCATTTCCCCATTATTTACAATGTTAAACTCACGGGAAAACGCACCGTCTATCAGATACCCCTCCGGCGGCGTTGTTTCCTCAAGCCTGTAATGACCATAGGGGAGTGCGTCGGCGGCAGTTGCGGCGATACCGTCAATCCCTGTATGGATTGTCTTTACCACTTCATTCTTCTGATATAACTTCCCGTCAACCTGCACGGGATTGACATTCAGGGAAGTGATGGCAAAGGCTGTATCTCTGAAAGTTGCGCCGCCCTGTGGTTTCGTTTCTTTTGTTTCAAGGTCTCGTTTCTGGATTTTCACGCCGCCACGAATAACCTTGTCCGATACCAAGTAACGGTTGCCGCCGCTTAGTGTCGCAAGCTCCCCATTCTCCCTTATCTGTGCCGCATATATGCCTGTCACCCGTTCGGAAGTACCATTTACCTGCAAATATGCACCGTCCAGCAGATAGCCTTTCGGAGCAGCTTTTTCTTCTACCGTGATTGTGCCAAGCGGCAGACAGATAGAGCCATTTTGCATATAAAAGCTATCGCCGGAAACCTTGTAGGAATCTGTTAACTGTGTGATATAGTGGGTTATGCCGTCGCTGCCTTTCTCCGCTTTTGTCCGTGTCGTCCATGTGCGTGTCGGTGCTGATGGGAGATTGTCTCTGGTGTAATATCCGTCGTAATATTTCCAGACAAACTCTGCGCCCTCTAAGGCAGCGTTTCCTTGCGGCGTGCCTTTTGCAGTATCCATATCCAGCTTGAAAAGCTCAATCTGCGTGTTTGTAGCTTTTGGCGTATCACTGACCTTTAAGGTAGTAGTCTTCACCAGCTTTAACCGTAAGGGTATGGACGGTCTTATCAAGCTGGAATCCTTTTGGAGCTTTTGTCTCTTTCACATAATATGTTCCAGCTCGTAATTCAACGGTATTTGTATTGCCGTTTCCGTCTGTCGTGAGAGTAGCGTCAGACTTCGTACAGCCTTTATCAGAATTTTCTGTAAGTTCCCTTTTCCTACTGCTAAATTCGCCCAGAACTGCCCTAAGTCCTGCCCCTCGCCAGTGTAGATATAGCCGCCGCAATCATAACGGTTTTTGTTTTCTTTGGCAAAAGCCTTTGCATTGGCATAGAGTTCATTCTGCTCACTTTTAGGGATTTCCTCATAGGCAGCATGCGTATTTTTATATCCCCAGCCTAAATGAACGCTTAACCTGCGCCATACGGTACACTGTTGGAGCAGGTAAGCCTGTTCAGCGGAATAATTTTTCGTATGTTTCTTGACGTATTCCAGATTGAGAGCCACGTCATTAATCTGCGCTTCGCTCAACCGTTCCGTAGCGTTTCTTGCGTATTTTATTTCCAGATTGGAACGCTGCGCCTAGTTGGATACAATAAGCCGTCTTTCCGTCAGCTTTCAGCCATCCCTCTTCAAAAGTGGATTCTTTTGAGCCACCGTCTGTCACTTTGACAACCGTACCTGTGTGACCGTCTGAATGAGTGCAGACGGAATCAGCGGCATGTGTCTGTGTGACAGGCAATGTTGTAAATACGGTCACTATAGTAAGAATCGCTGTCAGCAACCGTTTCAAGATTTTTTCCATAATGTTATGATTCTCCTTTCGTTTTAGGTAAAAAAATAGACGCTCATTTCTGAACGTCTTAGAAGATGAAAACATCGGAACTATGCAGCCTAGATCATCGTTCTTATAAAGCCGCGGCAGGAAACCGCTTGTACCACGAAAAGCAACGCTTTTTCAAAGTTTTTTTGCCGCTGTTGTCTTTACAAGGTAGCAGCAGAACAAAAAGCACGCACTACTTACGACAACATTCTTCGCTTAATCAAAGACCCTGAGATCTGTGAGCCAATCCGCTTCTTAAGAGAACGTGAAATTGTTCACTATCAGAGATTCGGCGAAAGCCTTAGAGTCGTTCAGGAACATCTGGACAGCAAGAACTTCTATGCGATCAACCCGGAATTTGACATCCGGCCCCGCAATTAATCCTTTACGATCACATAATCATACCCTCAGCGGACACAGGGATATTCTTATCCCTGGCCGCTGAGGGTATATACCGTCACATGAAGAAAATATATGTTAGCATTTACATCTTCTTGTCTTACAGCTTTTCGTAATGAACCAGTTCATCCAGAGGAATCCGCTGCGAAGCATGACGGTCCGGATCGGCAGGACTTCCGTCAGCATATCCTATCGCCAGGATATTCACAGGTTCAAGGGTATCAGGAAGTTTGAATTCCTGTCTGATAACATCGGGCTTAAAATAGCATACCCATACAGACCCTAACCCCAACTCAGTTGCTTCCATCATCATGTGGTCTGTAAGAATTGATGCATCTATATCGACAGTCTGTTTTCTATCAAATGGACGAGTCCATGCTTTGGTATGTTCAGAACAAATAATGATTGCCAGAGGTGCTTCATAAATGTTTGCCGCCTTTCCGATTTTCTTTAAGCCCTCTTCCTCTTGGACAACAATAAGACGAACCGGCTGTAAATTTGCCGCGGTAGGTGCAACATGAGCAGCTAATAATATTTTTTCCAACTTTTCCTGCTCTACCTTTTTGCTCATGTAATCACGAACAGAATACCTTGATTTTGCAATGTCTAAAAAGCTCATAAGTTTTCCTCCTATCACTAAACTTGATTTTTAGGTTTCCCTGTACTATAATTATATCGCAAACAAATTCAAAGGCAAGAATGTACTTTTTTGGTATATACTATCTAAAAAGTAAGTTAGGAGAATTTCCATGAGTATAAATTGCAAAAATAATTATAATTGTCCCGTAGAAGCTACGATTGACTTAATTGGCGGAAAATATAAATCAGTCATTCTTTGGCATCTCATGGCTAAAACCTTGCGATACAGTGAACTACATAAATTAGTCCCCAAAGCAACCGATAAAATGTTGGCACAACAACTAAGGGAACTTGAAAACGACGGATTGATAAACAGAAAGGTCTATCCCATCGTACCTCCCAAAACAGAATATTCTTTAACAGATTTCGGCAATACACTCGCCCCAATCTTAGATGCTATGTGTGATTGGGGTAGTGTTTATTTAGATAAAGCAAATACTCCACCAACTTGCAGCAAATCTCATAAGTAAAAACCAATCTCTACAAACAGGAAATTATACCTCTCATTTGTAGAGATGTCACATCGGTTAAGTGGTACTCTCATTTCTGTACAATATAGTAAAATCTAATTGTACTGATGGTGAGAAAATTGAGCAATGATGCAAAAAACTTTGACTTTCTCGAATTGGGGCAGGCAATACAAGACGCCCGTGAAAAGCAAAGGATTACAAGAGAAGAATTAGCCGAGGAGCTTGGTATTTCGGCAAGGCATTTGCAGTTCGTGGAGAAAGAGGGGCAGCATCCGAGCTTTCGTCTGTTCATTCAACTTGTTACAATGTTCCACATATCCTTAGACCAGTACATACACCCAGACACACCGACAGGGAAAACCACTTTACGTCGGCGGTTAGATGTGCTTCTTGACACTTTTGATGATACAGAACTGACTATCATAGCAGGGACAGCACAAGCGATATGTAAAGCAAAGGAACAAACAGAGGTATAAGCTCCTCTGCTTTCTTTTTTTCATTACAGCAAAGCTTATTTCAACCTATTACATTTTCTGATTATGACGTGAATTGCCTGCATACTGGAATTGCGGCTCATACAAATGAAATGAAAAAGTTTCCCTGTCCACAAAACCCACCGTTTTATCGCTGTCGTACAATTCAAGCAGAAATGCCGCCATCTGTGTACTTGTATGGTAAGTTCCAAATAATCTGTTGTAATCATATTCCGTGACGTCATTCGCAACTTTTCCAAACTCCGTTTTTGTTGCGGCAGGGGCTAACACTTTTACCTGCATTTTCGCATGGGCAGCTTTCAACTCCCATGCCAGACCCTCCGTGAAAACACTGACATAAAACTTTGTTGCACAATAGGTTACCGCATTGGGAACAATCGTATAGCCGCCGCAGGAAGAAACATTGATAAGCTGCGTCCCCTCTGCATCCTTAAAATCATGGACAAACAGGGAAGAAAAAACAGTGAGGGCTTCCACATTTAAGTGCAGCATCCGACTGATTTTCTTCAAATCCTGATTTCCGACGTTGCCATAATTTCCAAATCCCGCATTGTTAATCCATGCCCGTAAAGGATATGATTTTATGCTTTCGTATAGTTGAAAAACATTTTGGGAAACAGATAAATCCGCAACCTTTACCACAATATCAAGCATCGGATATAAAGATAAAATCTCCTGCCTTAAAGTTTCCAGTCTGTCTTTTCTGCGGGCGATAAGGATTAGATTGCTCCCACGCTCCGCAAAGGCTTTTGCCGTTTCATACCCTATCCCCGAACTTGCCCCCGTGATTACAGTGTACGTTTGTTTGTTCTGAACCATTTGCAAAACCTCCTATTTGTTGATATAATACGAGCATACAATGTAGAGTAAACTCTATGTCAAGAGATAAGAGGTGATTTTTTTGGAATATTCCATAGGTGAATTTTCAAGGCTGACAAATTTAGGGATACATACCCTGCGTTATTACGAGCATGAAAATCTGATTACGCCGAAACGCAATTCCAGTAACCGCCGCTGTTATTCGGACAAAGACCTTGCATGGATTGAATTTATTAAGCGTCTGAAAGACACGGGTATGCCGATTAAAGAAATACAGCATTATGCCGAACTGCGGGTGAAAGGCGACCTTACCCTTAATGAGAGAATGGAAATGCTGACCGTGCATCGTGAAACCCTTAATGAGCAGATAAAGGTATTGCAGGAACACATGGCAAAACTGGACGATAAAATTGATTTTTACCGTCATGAAATAGAACAAACATCCCCAAAATAGTCGAAACACATTTCGAGAGTTCCTCAAGTCGGCTATGTAAGGTAAAAGAGGAAACAGAGAAATAAGCTCCTCTGCCTCCTCTTTTTATCATAACAAAAGCATATTCCCCGTCAGCTTGTTAATCTGCTTTTTATTGCCGCAAACGGCGATTCCAATATAATTCAATCTGCTTTCTAAGGTACTCGTCATTTTACCAATGTACGCATCGTAAGTTTTACACTCCTGTGCCAAATCAGAAAAATCAACAACCGTAAGTTCTGCAAATTTTGGATCAAACAGTTTTGTTCTGAGATTTTTCATTCTCTACATTCATTTTCCTCTTTTCCTAAATTTAGGTTTACTTTCCGAAAGAAACAATCCGATTAAGGTAAGCCCTATTCCTACCGCAGCCGTCCATATGATTTTTTCTTTTAACACAATTACAGATGTGACAACAGTAATGACAGGGACTATATAGATATACACGTTTGTTTTAACAGCCCCAAGCACTCCTACCGCATAATTCCAAGTAACGAAACAAAGGGCTGATGCACCAAGACTTAAATATATAAAGTTCAGAACATACTCTGGTTTTGCAATCTTTTGCACATTCAAGTTAAAATCAAAAACAAAAAGGAATGGAAGCATAAACAGTATTCCGTATGCAAATATTCTTCTTGTTGTTTGAATAGTATTATATCCATAGCTGCTGATTTTTCGTGTAAGCAATGAATAAACTGCCCATATGAATGCCGCAACAATCGCCAGAATATCACCGATAGGATTCATCTTTAATTCTGAGCTGCTAAAACTGATGAGACATATTCCTGCCATAGCAATAATAAAACCAATAAAAAATTGTGCTTTCAGTTTTTCTTCTGTCTTTAGAAATACATGAGATAAAACGGCGGTAAAAAACGGAGCGACAGAAATAATTACGCCGACATTAGAAGCCATCGTATGGGTTAATGCTATGTTTTCAAGCAGGTAGTATAAGCATATCCCGCATAGTCCTGCTGCAGCGAAAGTAAACTCCTGTTTTTTATCTTTTATTCTCAATCGTTTCGGATATACGGCTATCAATACAAGTAATCCAAGTAAAAATCTGAAAAACAGTATTTCTATCGGCGTGAAATCTGCAAGTAGTATTTTGGTGGATATGAAAGTCGTTCCCCATATCACAATCGTAATCAGAGCCGTGATATGCCCTGTAGTAGTTTTTTTATCCATGATTCTTGCCGCCCTCCTTGAAAATGCGTCTGTATGCGGCAGGCGACAATCCGATAAACATATGAAAAAAATTTGAAAAGTGGCTCTGGTCGGAAAAGCCTGTCTGTATAGCGGCATCAACTGAGGACACGCCTTTCTCCAACAGTTCCTTTGCTTTGCCTACCCGAATCGTTTGAAGATACCTGTATGGCGTAACTCCCTTTGACTTGGTAAACGCACGAAGCAATGTCGATTTACTAAGACCGCTGCATTTACAGAGGTTTTCCAATGTAATATGCTCTGCGAAATGTTCTGTCATAAATACGCAAGTCTTTTCTATTTCTTCGCTGCACTCTGGAATACAGTTCCGGGAAAGTTGTCCGTATTGCTCTATAAGTAATGTAATGAGGTGCAGGAGCATTTCTTCTTTTTCAAATTCCTTTGAGTCGTTCATAATCATTTGATGCAAAGAACGAATATAGTGATTCAGTTCATCATTCTTAATAACATTTTCCGAAAAACCAAGCAATGTCCTTTGTCCTGTTATTTCCTCTGCTAATGACAGCATCGTTTCTTTTGGTATGTTCAATCCTCTGTAATCAAGCGTTCCGCCGTCACATTGCACACAACTGTGGCTGTCGTTTGGATTGAATAAAAGTATGTTCCCTTGACCTATCGTATATTCTTTATTTTTGCAGGATAAACAGCGTGTCCCTGCTTCCATAAAGCCAATCACATAGTAATCATGAAAATGATTTGGGAATGGCTGTACGATTCCCTCAAAACGATATGCTTCAAGGTGTAAATCTTCATCATAGCAGACTGTCCGTATTTCTTTTTGCATTATAACACCTCCTTGCACGCTACATTATACTCAAAATGTTTACCGATTTCTTGTATGATATCTTCATTTTAAAAAATCTCAAATATGAAAGGCAAAAGAAAAAGAGCTGTTGCACGAATGGGTGCACTTGTTTAAAAGATCTTGCCGCTCATGCGGCAAAGACAGAATGCAAAAAACCACTCTGGGAAGCTAGCTTCCCAAGATAATTATTGTGCATTTTATTTGCATTGCTTTGCAATGTAAACCTTTTAAACAAGTGCACCCATTCGTGCGACAGCTTCTTTCTTTTCATCACACTATTTTGCAAACATTAATCCACTTTATAAAACCAGAATATTCTTCTAATTCTTGTAGCGAAAGCTCAATCGCACTATTGGAGCTACCACACGCTGGAAATACAGTGCTGAAGCGTTTGAGGGATATATCTAAATATATTTCCACACCCTCATTTACGGCAAAGGGGCAGATACCTCCAACGGCGTGTCCGACCAAAGGCTCTGCTTCATCAAAAGACAGCATTTTTGCTTTCATTCCAAACTGAGCTTTATACTTTGCATTATCAATCTTAGCATCGCCCGCAGCAACAATCAGTATTACCTTTTCTCCTATGTGGAATGACAGCGTTTTTGCTATACGGCTTTCCTCGCAATGTAAAGCCTTAGCAGCAAGGGGTACGGTTGCACTCGAATTTTCAAATTCCTGTATTCTTCTGTCAATCCCCTTCGTTTTGAAATATTCTCTTACTTTTTCAATAGACATATGATTTCCTCCAGATTATAAGCTATTCCACATTAACAAATTATCCGTAATAGCAGCCCTTATTTTTCCATTATCTTTTAACCATGACAGCTACGAACGCACTGTACTTCCTACTAAGACATACATGTATTCTTCAACACCATCGTTATGTTTGTCTGAGTGATGCTGACAGCCAGAGTCAAATTCAATGTAAAAAGCTTCATAACTGCGGAAAGGGTTAAAAGCAAAGAGTGTATACGCCCTCATTTCACCATTTTCCTCCAATACCATATTCTGCTGCTGCAAATCAACTATTGTATATTCCGCCCTCTGTTCTTGAAAAAAAGATGAAAGGGGTATTTTCATACCTGTTGCAATTTTCCAAAGCGTATTGACCGTTGACGATGATTGACCTCTTTCGATTTGACCAAGCATGGGTTTACTAACGCCTGTTATCTTTGCAAGTCCATCTAAAGTCATATTTCTATTTTGTCGGGCTGCTTCCAAGCGTTGCCCTATATTTAGGTTGTCCATAATATCCTCTCCGAAATATATTATAACATATATAAACTTATTATAATATACTCAGCCCATGAATTAAGATTTCTATAAAAACTTTCGCTTTTTCAATTAGCAGAATTTTCAAAAAGAATTTTCGAATAATTAGCAGAAACGCCATTTTGATTAGCAATCTCAGATATAATAAAATACCGAGAACTCTGGAATCCCAGTATTCTCGGCATTTCTTTAGACGTCGCTAAGAGGATTTGAACCTCCGACCTACCGCTTAGGAGTAGCCTCATTTGCTAGTAGGCAGCTCCTTCTTAGTGTTATCTAATCCCTTTATTTCCTTGCTTGTCACGGATTCAGAATGTTATCTCGTACCGACTTGTGACTGCTAGTTTTAATGTGTTTTAGATGCTCCTTTTAGCAGGCGATTAGCAAGGGACTTGAATTTAGGGAAATATTACGCTGTAAAATTAGTACTCATTTTCAACGAGTTATGTATATAATCGCTTAATCCTTAACTGTTCTTTGAAAAAGCCCTTGCCACTTGTGAGTTTTATAGTTTCCATTTGCCCAAAATGCTGTGATAGAGTATGTCGGAATATTAGTAGAAAAAACAACCAATTGCTGCGCATCATTATAGCCTAAAGAAGCTTCCCTTACTCTTTTTTCATCCCACCGTGACTTATATTGTCCATTAGCCTGTTTTTTTGAAGATGTCAAAATGGTATGCCCTATTTCCATTAACCACTTTTTAACAATTTCTTTTTGTTCCATATTTGAAAAAATAGCACTATTAGAGTCGAAAATCTTTTTTGACAAGTCCTTTACAAAAAGCACGGTCACATTCTCTATTCCAATTTTTTTAAGTTCATTTTTGATATAATCCTCTGATTTATTATTAAAACATAAATATGCTAATACTATATTTGTGTCTTTGATTATATCTTTGTTTTCCTGAGAAAGCTCATCCGCATGATGCTCGTTAGTTGTTCTCTCATTTTCTGGAACTCCCATCAATTCTTGAAATATAGAAATTACTTGTTTTCCAGAATAAGCTCCATCATCAAAAAAGCATAAACAATCATTCTTATTGATACTTTTCAACGCACTTTCTATCGAACCATCAAAAATTACATTTGTTCCACCTTTGATGTCGTTAAAATAGTACATTAAATGTTTTGCACTATCAAACAAGCCACCTAAAGTAACAATATGTTTGTAATCATATGGCAAATTTGAAAGTTTCTCTAGTAATTTTCCCACCTCATTGGAAAAAGAATCTCTATCAAGATAATAAGCATTTACCAACAACTTAAGAATCCCATCCAATAGCAACCCTAATTCCTTTTTATCTATTTCAAGCCACAAAAATTGACGAAGAAATCTAACAAGACTTTCTTCTGTGACTTGACATGAATTCACTCCTAAAAAGCTTCGATATTTATCTATTACCATTTTTAATATCTTTTTATCCAATAACCTAATAAAATTTTCATCCTGAAGCAAATATAATGCATCATTATAATACCCCAGTTCTAAAAGTCTCATACGAATCTTATTCATTTCTTCATAAGGAACTTTGGAACAAATAGCTGAGTCTCTTGCCAACCGCTCTATTTCAAATTTTGTAAGAACTTTTTCTAACGCCAAATATATTATTTTTCGGTTTTTGCAGTTTGTTAATAGATAAAATTGCTCCTGTTGAGATTTCTTACCTGCTTCCATCGTTTCTTGTTTCATCAGGGCAGAAGACCATACACAAAATCCTTCACCGCTTTCTATTGGCATAGATGACATAGCATCATACTTTGAAAAAACAAACATAAAATCAATAGGCGAAACCGTAGTATTTTCAATTCCTAGCAAATTGCATATTTTATTATATTCTTCATTCATTAAAGTACAAAATATTTTATATTTTTCAGAAGAAGAATCTTGGATAACTTGATTAAAAAATTTTTTGATTGACGATAAAGAACCACTAAAACTATTTCTCGAAAATGAAGCTACCCTTTTATATAAGTTTCTTTCGTGTATATTTTTGATTAAGTGTGATACATCTTCTATACTTTTGATTAAATTTTCTACTTCTTCTTTATCATCAGAGTTTCTTAATTCTGGTTTTACCCAAACAGAATCCCAATATTCATTGAATACATCATCTGTCAATCTCATAATTTTTGTAAAGCTCTGATTTTCTTTATCTTCAATCTGGTAAAGTTTTTTAAGCATTTTTCGGAACATAGATTCCGCCGTCAAAACTTTATGATGATAATATACACTTTCATACATATTTGACCTTGCATTTGAAAGTTGCCAAAAGACTTTTTTAGCAGAACTTTTTATTGCCATTATTTTCAGAGGTACAGCATCCGTAGTTGTATCATCCCATATTAGTGGATATTCAATTTCTTTGATATTCACCACATCAAGTTTTTGTATTATTCTTGCTATATCTACTGCTATAGGTACTTTCGTACAAGCAGAATCTCTGGATAAGTAATCCAGTTTATCTGCATCTATTGAACTATTTATTATTGCTGAATATGGCAATATAAATTTGTCTACAGGTATACCAATAATTAAGCACGATATGTATTCAGCAAATCTTTCATAATGCTCTTTCTGCACAAGTTTAGATTTTTGCATATAAGGAGCAATCAGTCGAAACAGTCTCAAAGTTTCCTTCGAATTGACTATCATAACACTAAATAACTCATGAAGCGCAATATTAGATGACGTATTTTCGCAAAAAAAATTCTTCGCAGAAAGTATTTCTTCATAACGTGGAAAAGATTTATCAAATGAAAAATATTGTTCACTTACATGACTGAAAAACATATGACCAACATCATGAAATATTGCTGCTAATCTTACAATCTCCCTTATATCGTAAATCCGCTCTTGGTTTTCTCCCGTTGTCATATTGAGACGGTTCTTGATGACTTTTGCCATCCTATCTGCTACCTCTGTTACTCCTATTGTATGACTAAA